>Ga0075436_100000448_pt1 | contig 26448 bp, 20 predicted proteins | sample RhiMethybrSRZTD5_FD_75303 | JGI IMG/M metagenome (GOLD analysis project Ga0075436, IMG submission 75303) | Populus rhizosphere microbial communities from Tennessee, USA - Rhizosphere MetaG P. TD hybrid SRZTD5 | ecosystem: Host-associated > Plants > Roots > Rhizosphere > Soil | place: USA...
GAAGCGCCCAGGGTGGGCACCAGGCTACCGGCATTGGTCCAGGCATAGAATTGCAAAGCCGCGGCGCCGGCCACCAGGTAAAACACGGTGTACAGCGGGCGCCCCCACACATCCTCCAGCACAAATCCCGCCAGCCAGAGGAACCACATGTTGCCGATCAGGTGCAGCCATCCGCCATGCAGAAAGTTGGCGGTGAGATAAGTGATGGCCTTGGGATGCGCCGGAATGAAGGCGTATTGGGTAGTTAAGGCCGATGCAGACAGAGTCGTGTACTGCGTGGTCAGCTCATCCATTTCTGCTTGCAGAACCGCCGGGTCCTCCTGCAACCGCATTTTGGTGTCCCAAGCATCAACCACGTCATGGTTGGGGCTCTGGATTTTCTGCCAGGCGGAAGGATGCTGCTTCTGAAAACCAGCCACCAGTTCCTGCGCTTCCGGGGCCAGCTTGAGTTCCGGGTGGGCGGCCGCGAGCAGCAGGATATGCGCCCTGGTCTTGCCCAGTTGCGGAGCTTGTTCCTGGATGGTGGAGTAGGTGCCGAGAAATATCACCACGTTGATGGCGATTAGCGCCAGGGTGATGACCGGCAGGCGCCGCGTGGACATGTTTTCGTGTTTGATGGGGAGCAGCATAAAAAGCGTTCTGTCCCTCAGACCGCAATTGCGAGAAAATCGTGAAAGCTTAGCGTGAAGCAAGCCGTGGTGGCCAGATAACCGTAAGGCGGCTATCTTTAGTAACGTTTAGTCTGGGTGGTTGGTGGCAGCTACTTGGTAATTGGCGGGTCAAACCCGCATCTACAAAGCATGTAACTCCATTTACATCAGCCTATGATCCGCAGACAAATGTCACGGCTGGCTGCTTTTGAATCCGCGTCTGAAAAAATCTTGTGGCGAGTGGAGAAACATGAAGAAAATAGCGTACTTGACCGCCGGCGTAGTCGCCGGAGTTTTGTTAGCGAGCTTCGCCTTTGCCAACCCATTGGCTGTGACCCTGTTTCAGGATGCCACAAAACTTGCTCCCCAGATGTACAAGGTCGTTCTCGACAACAGCCATGTGCGGGTCGTTGACTACCACATCGAGCCGGGCGAAAAAGAGCCCATGCATTCCCATCCTTGCGGAGTGCTTGTCTATTACTTCACGGGCTCGAACATGCGCGCCAGTTCGCCAGGGGGAGCAGTTACCGAGAGTCACAACCGAGCCGGGGACGTCGTGTGGCGCGATCCGGTGACGCACTTCACGGAGAACATCGGCAAAAGCGAAGTCCATGCCCTCCTGGTCGAGCCCAAAGACGGGTGCCAACGGCCGCAGTGAGGAGTCCGTCGTGGACTAGTAAGCATGGCCGCCGGCTCATTCCTCCCGTAAGGTCTTGACCGGCTCCACCCGGGTGGCGCGGTAGGCCGGAATGATGCTGGCGGCCAGTGCCACGGCAGCCAGCAGCGCTGAAACCGCAGCGAAGGTGGCTGGATCAGCCGCGCTCACGCCGTAAATAAGTTTGGACACCACCCGACCCAGCGCCAGCGCCCCGGCCAGGCCGATGGCCAGGCCCAGGAGAGTTGGCTTCATGCCTTCCATCACCACCAGGCGCAGCACGTCGGCGATCTGGGCTCCCAGGGCCATGCGGATGCCGATCTCGCGCACCCGCCGGCGCACGCTGTAGGAAAGCACGCTGTAGATGCCCACCGCCGCCAGCAGAAGCGCCAGCCCAGCGAATGCGGCCAGCAGCAGCATGGTAAAGCGCTGCTGCGAGATGGAATCGGCCACCATGTCTTCCATAGTTTCCACCTGCATGACCGGCTGCGCCGAATCCACCTGGTGCACGGCAGCGGTAATGGCCGAGGCGGCGCTGCTGGGCGCGGTGGCGGTACGCACCACTAGCGACACAGAGAAGCCGTGCCAGACCTCTCCCGGCGGGAGCGTCATCTGCGCCAGGGGAACATAAACCATAGATTGGGACTGCGACACGTTCAACCCGTCCATCTTCACGTCGCCTACGACGCCTACTACCTCGCGCGCGATTCCGGGAGAGAAGGTGAGCGTCAGGTGTTTGCCGATGGGATCTTCATGCGGCCAGAACTGCTTAGCCATGCCGGCGCTGATGACGGTCACTGGCGGGCGGCCGGCGACATCGCCGTCGTTAATCAAGCGCCCGTGCAGCAGCGGCACCCGCATGGCTTCCAGGTAGCCCGGGGTAAACCTGCGGACGCCAACTTCCGGCTGTTCGGCCATGGGCAGCACCGGGCGGCCCTCCACGGTCACCGGCTGAGTGGAGCCGTCGCCAGAGAGAGGCAGCGCGTCGGTAGCGCCCGCATAGATTACGCCCGGCACCGCACGCACTCGGGGCAGCACCCGGTCCCAGAACGCGATGTTCTGCTCCAGCGTGGGATATCGGGCTGCCGAAGTGGGCAGCACCATGGTGAGCACGTTGCCCGGGTTGAACCCGGGATCGGTGCTGCGCAGCGCCCACAAGCTGCGAATCATCAGCCCGGCGCCCACCAGCAGCATCAGAGACAGAGCCACTTCGGAAACCACCAGGGCGGCGCGAGTATGGGTTCCTCCCGATTCCGTTTCCGTTCGGCTGGAAGCCTGCTTCAAGGCTTCATGCACATCGAAATCGTTGCGAGTGTAGCGCCAGGCTGGAGCCAGGCCGGCGATGAGGCCGGCGAGTATGGAAACGCCCAGGGTGAAGGCCAGCACCCAGCCATCCAGACTGATCTCGGCCGCGCGGGGCAGCTGCGCTGAGAGGAAAGCCACAATCAACTCCATCCCGAAGTGAGCCACCACCAGGCCCAGCGCTCCGCCGGTAATGGCCAGCAAAACGGCTTCCGCCAGCACTTGGCGCAGAATGCGGGCGCGGCTCGCCCCCAGGGCGGCACGGATGGCCAGTTCTTTGCGCCGGCTCACCGTCTTGGCCAGCATCAGGTTGGCAACGTTGGCGCAGGCGATAAGCAGCACGAACGCCACAGCTCCCAGCAGCACTAGCAGCGCGGGCCGCACGTCCCCCACAATCTGATCGCGCAAGGGCACGATCACCGCGCCCCATCCTGCGTCGTCCCCCGGGTACTGCTTCTGCAGACGCGCGGAAATGGTGTTCATTTCAGCCTGTGCCTGCTGCATGGTGGCGCCGGATTTCAATCGGCCGATGACCAGATAGTTGTGATTGCCGCGAACGGCGCGCTCCTGGTCGGTCCAGCCCAGCGGCGTCCACAGCTGGGCCCAGTCGGGAAACTTGAACTTGGGCGGCATGACGCCGACCACGGTGTAGGGCTGGTCATCAAGACTAATGCTGCTTCCCACGATGTGGGGATTTCCGCCGAAGCTCGATTTCCATAAGGCGTAGCCGAGGATCACGACGTGGCTGCGGCCAGGCTGCTGCTCATCGGCGGTGAAGGTGCGCCCCAGCATGGGGTGCACGCCCAGGGTGGAATAAAAGTCGTGCGACACCGACGAAGCCTGCAGCGCCTGCGGCTGCTCGCTGCCCGTGATGTTGAAGCTGCGGAAGCCGTAAATGGCCATGCTCTGGAAAACGTCATTCTGCCGCTCCCAATCCAGGTAGTTGGCGGGCGAGACTGAGAACATGGTCATGCCGGGGAAGTTCTTCGGCGGGGGCACATGCCACACTTGCATCAGGCGGCTAGGCTCGCGGTAGGGCAAAGGCCGCAGCAGGACTGCATTCACCACACTGAAAATGGCGGTATTGGCGCCAATTCCGAGAGCCAGCACGATCACGGCGACCGCGGCAAAACCTGGGCTCTTGCGTAAAATTCGCCCGCCGTACCGGATATCTTGCATGAGACTTCCCATTGTTTTCCCCCACTCTGCTCAAAATACGAACGCCACCCTTGGCAAGTTCACTCGCCCCGGTTTGCGGACGATGTGCAAGAGCACCCTCGATGCCAGGAGCGTCGAGCTATATCTCACTAAAGAGACGGTCCCGGGCGTCTTCCGTTATCTGGTGACCACGACAAAGTGTCGCTTTCAGCGGCATCTGCTCGATTTCGGACGGTCAGCCACATGGTTTTCGATCCAGCGGAAGAAGCAAAAGGCAAGGGAAGGTCGAGCCATTTCCCTGTAAGTTGAGGCCGGGAGAGGCTCAGGACAGCCAGGGAGACTCCGGCGCTACGCTCCCGGCTACTGCAACGGTTTCGGCGCTGCAAACACGAGCGTTTCCGTGGTGTGTACCTTGGGACCCGGCAAGTAGAAGTCGAGGACTAACTCCTCAGGCACATCGGTTTCGAATTCCGCATCGTAGGTTTCGCCGACGGTAATGGGCGTCTCAGCCAGTGCCGGTCTAATTGCCCCAGGAGGTAAATCCGCCCCGTCCTTAGCAACGATTTGCCACTGCGCTAGACCGTGGCCATCATGCAGTGAGACCTGGAGCGCCACGTTGTTTGGGGCAATGTTGATGAGCCTCAGCCGGTATCGCCTGCCGGTCTGCAAATGCAGGGCCGGCACTTGAGGGCGCCCGTTGACAAGGAACATCGTCCCCAACATATCGAACTGGCCCTCGCTGAACACGAACGCCAGGTCGGATGCGGGATCGAATTTCTCTCCCGGAGGAAGAACGATCAGCGGTCCGTATAAGCCATGGGTGAGCTGCGAGACGTCGTGCCAGTGGGTGTGGTAAATGAAGGTACCCGCGCGCGGCGGCGCCATGCGGGCGATGAAAGAAGCGCCGGGAGCAATGGGCGGGGTGATCTCGGTCGCCGCGCCTGACCACCCGGGCACACCGTCGTAGTAGCTTTCCAGCTCAATACCATGCCAGTGGATGGCCGTCGGCTGAGACAGATGGTTGACCACTTCAATGTCCACGGGCTCGCCGCGGGTGAGCACGATAGGCGGGCCAATCAACCCCGGTTTCGCCGTGCCCGCCGGGTCCTGTCCGGACTCGCTTAACTGCAGTGCGTAAGGAGAACCACTCGCTGGTTCGGCGATCATCAGCCGTAAATGGCGGCTCGCATGCCACGACGGAGGAGCGGGGTCTCCCTTTCGCGCGGGCACGGTGACGCCCAGGACCAGCTGCCCCATTCCCAGGGCACCGTAGCCGGCGTGGTCCTCTGAATGCGCCGCTGCGGGCTTAAGCAGCGCTTCTGAAGGAAACTTCGGCGGAATCATATGGGCGAGCATATGACAGTGAAAGAGCCAGCGGCCGGCTCGTTCCGGGTGCCAGCTCATGTCGAACGTTTCACCCGGCCCGATCCGCTGCGTGACCACGCGCGGCCGCAAATCGCCGCTGTAGGTTTCAATTCGCCCGTCTCGGTTGAACGCCTCCACGCGGTAGTAGAAACCGTGGAGATGCATGGCGTGGATCTGATCGCTGGCATCAATCCAACGCCAGCGCACCGGCTCGCCCACGGCGTATTGGAAGCGCTCGGTATACGGCCAGGATTTACCGTTGATCGTTGCCACAAATTCGCTAGCCAGTGCGCTCGGGCCGTTTGCCCAGATGCTGATGACAAAGATTTCATCCCGAGGACTGCCGCCGGGGGGATCCACAACCAAAGCACCATTCAACTGTGAATCCATACCGCGCCGTGCGCTCAACTCAGTGGCATGGGTCGCGCCCCAGTAGAAGTACACTCCCGGTGTTGCCGCCGTGAAGGTGGCATGCTCGGTTGTGTCCGGCGCCAGATGAAGGGCCTGCTGATGGCCGGCGCCCGGTTGTGCAAGCCCATAGACGCTGACTGGCACAGGCAGGGTGTTGTGGACGGCGACGTGAATCTCGGTGCCCTGGGGCACGCGCAGCAGCGGTCCCGGATTTTGCAGTGGGTGGCCAGCCTCGCCAAACGCGTACACTGCCAGACCGGCGCCATCTTCGCTTTCCGGATGCCAAATGCCTTTGCCGATTTCTAGTTGGAGGGTTAAGACTCCGTTCCGGAGTTCACCGGCAGGATGGTGATTCTGATTGGGCGCAATAGTGGGTACGGACTCGGCGGCCGCTAGCAGGGCAGTGGCGAGCCAGAAAAGAATACCTGCTGAACGTAACCATCTCACGATTGGCGCGAATTATAGGCTCAAGCTTAACGTTGGAGAAAGCCAATACTGCGGCAATACTTGCCTCCGGAGGTCCGGACCCCTAACACCAGAAGGCCTGGTACTAGGAACCAGAAATCCCTCTATAATTCGCTGAGACACTCATGAGCGCCCAAACCCTAGCCGTCCCCAGAACGCTGCCCCAGCGCTACTACACCGACCCGGAAGTCTTTCGAGAGGAAATGGAGCGCTTTTACTGCCAGACATGGATTTGCGCCGGACGGGCCGACCAGATCCCTACTCCCGGCGATTACTTCCTGCGCGAGGTGGCGGGGGAAAGTATCATCGTTACCCGCGATCAGGGCGGAAAAATTGGCGCGTTCTACAATGTGTGCCGGCATCGCGGCACGCGCATGTGCAGCCAGCCGCAGGGCAGCTTTGCCGGGCGCATCCAGTGCCCGTATCACGGTTGGACCTACGGGTTGGACGGGCGACTCATCGGCGCACCCCATATGGAGGAAGGCGGCAGCTTCTGCCGCGACGAGTATCCCCTGAACCGGGTGGCGGCTGGAGTGTGGGATGGCAACATTTTCATCAACCTGGCCGCCCGCCCCGAGCCGCTGGAAAAACAACTGGCGGAACTGCCGGAGAAGTTCGCCGCCTGGCGCATGCAGGACCTGCGCCTGCACAAGCGCATGGTCTATGACGTAAAGGCCAATTGGAAGCTCATCATCCTGAACTATAACGAGTGCCTGCACTGTCCGGTGCTCCATCCCACGCTGAACCGCCTGACCAACTACCTGGGCGCGGATAACGAGACGCCGCAACCGACTTACGTGGGCGGAGCCATGGGCTTCAAGGGTGACGCCGAAACCATGAGCATTGACGGCAAGCGGCGCCGCGACTACCTTCCCGGCCTGAATGAAGACGAGCGGCACAAGGTCTGCTATTACGCCATTTATCCCAACTTCCTGCTCAGCCTCCATCCCGACTACATGATGGCCCACACGCTGTGGCCGAAGGCGGTGAATCACACCCAGGTGGTGTGCGAGTGGCACTTCCACCCGCAGGAGATGGCTAAAGCGGAGTTCCAGGCCAACGATGCCATTGATTTCTGGGACCTGACCAACCGCGAGGACTGGGGTATCTCCGAGCTTTCACAGCTGGGGATCAGTTCCCGGGCCTACAAACCCGGGCCCTATTCCACCCGCGAACAACTGCTGCACGCCTTCGATGAGGTGGTGCTGGCGAGGGAGCGGGAGGCGAAGAGAACATAGCAGTGAGGATGCGTGTGTAGGCACGGGTCTTCGAGCCGTCCAGGCGGGACAGAACCCCGCCTCCACACGCTGCTACGTTGCCGTACTTGAGGAGATCACGTATGCGCATTGAAACCTTCCGCATGGAACGAATGCAGTGCACCTATGAAAACGAGGTGGACTACAACCTTTCCGAAAGCGGCGTGCTGCCGCTGAAGATCGACGAACTGCTCGGCCGGGAGGAGATGAAGGAGTTCGGGTCCTCCAGCCTGAAGTACGCTCCAGCTAATGGCTCGCCGGAACTGCGGGAGAACATCGCGCAGTGGTATCCCGGGGCGACGGCCGACCACGTGACAGTGGTGAACGGCGGCGCCGAGGCCAACTACATGGTGCTGTGGTCCATGCTGGAGAAGAGCGAGCGTGCGGCGGTCATGCTGCCGAATTACCTGCAGACCTGGGGGCTGGCGCGCGCCTACGCCGGACGAGCGGATGCCATCTGGCTGAAGGAGCGCCGCGAAAATGGGGAGTTGCGCTGGGCCCTGGACTTGGAGAGCCTGGAGCGCGCGGTCACGAAAAAGACGAAGCTGATCGTGATCACCAATCCTAACAATCCCACCGGCGGCGTGCTGACCGAAGAGGAGATGGAAGCGGTGGTGCGGGCCGCAGGCCGGACCAACGCCTGGCTGCTGGCCGATGAAATTTACCGCGGCGCCGAACTGCAAGGCGGCCTTACGCCGTCCTTCTGGGGACGTTACGACAAGCTGCTGATCACGTCCGGCCTGTCGAAGGCCTTCGGCATGCCGGGGCTACGCATTGGCTGGATCGTGGGGCCGCCCAAGGCAATTGCAAATCTGTGCTCCTACCACGATTACCTCACGCTCACGCCCAACTATGTTTCTGAGCGGTTGGCGCGCATTGCCCTGGAACCGGCGCGGCGCGACCAACTGATCGAACGCACGCGCACCATCCTGCGGCGCCAGTTGCCACGCCTGGAAGCCTGGATCCACAGGCACGACGATATCTTTACTTACGTTCCGCCGGTCGCCGGCGCCATCGCCTATGTGCGCTACAAGCTGCCGATTTCCTCGACCGCGCTGATGAACCGGGTCATGAAGGAGCAGTCGGTGCTCATCATGCCGGGCGAATTTTTCGGCATGGGCAAGTATCTGCGCCTGGGCTATGGCTATGACCTGGATTACACGCTGCGCGGACTGGCGAGAGTGGAGCAGGTGCTGAACGCGCTGAAGAAACCGCGGATGCAAGCGGTGCATAGCGGAGCAGCATGAGAGCGGGGCTACGCCCCGCCTGGACGGGGCAGAGCCCGTCCCCACACATGTATCTAAAGCGCCAACTTTTCGCCGGCGCCGGCGGACAGCGCACGCTCCATGACCAGAGAAGCAGCGGCTACGTCCTGCACGCCTACGCCCGTCAGGTCACAAACGATCAGCTCCTCGCCGCTTTGGCGGCCAGGCTTGAGTCCAGCGGCAATCTCGCCCAGCTCGGCGCTGACCTGTTCTTTGCGGATTGCGCCCTGCTCCACGGCATGATGGATTTCGCCCAGGCGCAGGCATTGCGGCAGGCTGTCCGCCACAATGCGAGCGGCACGCGCCAGCACTCCCACGTCGAGCTCTTGTTTATCAGGACCATCCGAGCCTACGGCAATCACGGTGGCACCAGGAGCAAGCCACTCGGCGCGCAGCAGGGGCTCGCGGCTGGCGGTCACGGTAATGACGAGGTCAGCTCCCCGCACCGCCTGCTCGACAGAGTCAGCCACTGAAAACGCGCTGGGAATGGCGGCCCGGCGCAGATCTTCAACACAGGCGTCCGCCTTGTTTCGGTCACGGCCCCACACGCGCGCTTCGTGGAAATTCCGCACCAGGGGGAGCAGTTGCATCTGGTAGCGCGCTTGCGCACCCGAGCCAATCACGGCCACCGTCTTGACCTGCTGCCGGGCCAGATACTTGGCGGCCAGTGCGCCAGCTGCCGCGGTGCGCAAGTCGGTGATGAACCCGTTGTCCAGCAGAAAAGCGGCGGGCGCTCCGGTGAGCGCATCGAAAACCAGCACCATGCCATTGCTGCTGGGCAGGCCGAGCGCGGTGTTGGCGTAGAAGCCGGAAGCAATCTTCACCGCGTAATGAGGGCCTCCGCTCAGGTGGCCAGTCTTGATGTGCACCTCGCCGCCGTGCTCCGGCACCTCCAGATTGATGACGGGAGGCAGCTGCGCCTTACCGGTGGCGTACGCGGCAAACGCCCCTTCCATCGCCTGAATGCAGGCGGCAGGATCGAGCAAGGCCCGAATTTCGGTTTCGCGCAGAACCAGCACTTCGCATTTCATGGCACACTCGGCCTGCTCATCTTCCGGAAGCACATGGCTTGGAACAACCCTCAGGGGCTAAAGTCCAGAATCGTCGCCCTGCTTTACAGCTCGGCTACAGGCCGTTCCGAAAGCTCCCACGTAATGCGGCATGGGAAACTGAGCGGTTGAAAGTTTCTGCTTTACTGAGGCTTCTTCTTTTTGCCCAGGATATTGCCGAGCATCTGCTGGACACCCTGTGCGGGGTTCTGCTGCAGCTGTCCAGCTCCTATTTTGCCGGCCAGCATGCCTCTGACGTCGGGCACAATGATGGGCCGCGAGGTGGTTCCCTGGATGAGGAAGGGAATGCCCTGGGCCGCCGCACCTTTGCCCAAACCGGCGCGCCCGGCAAGGTTGCTGAGCGCGGTGCCGGCACCGCCTTGAAGCAGCATTTTGAAGTTCATCGCGCTGTTAGAGCCGATGGTTCCTCCGCCGGTGAGGGTGCCAATTCCGGCTACGATCAATTTCAGATTGTCAGCAGTCATCCCGGCGGGCGCGATTCGCAAGCCAGAGCTCAGCGTCTGTATAACCGTGTCGGAACCTGCTTTGTTGATGCCGGACAAGGCGGACAGGGCGGACAACTTCGAGCCTAGATTGAAGCCGGCAAGCCGGGCATTGTTGAGCGCCACATTGCCGGTGGTGATCAGGTTGCTCAGCGGCCCGTCCGCTGACAGGTGCGCATCGCCGCTGCCGCTCTGGAAGGATGCGCCTTGGGGAAGGATCACTCCCATGGCGGGCAAGAGCGCCTGCACATCCTGCACCGGGATGCTGGGGGCATTGGCTTTCATGTGCAGCACCGGTGAGGCGCCGCGCAGGTCATAGGTGCCGGCCAGGTTCACCGCGCTTTTGCCGGTCACAATGCGGGTGTTATCCACCGTGCCGGTTTGCCGTGCCAGATCGTAGTTGGAAGCGTAATCCACGGTGACAGGCTCACTGGCGGGATGGCAGCCCTTAACCAGGCAAAGCTTGTTGGCGGTGATCATGCCTTTGGCCTGGGCGTGGTTGCCATCGGATTTCAGATTGCCCTTGAAGTCCACGACGCCGGCGATTCCGGCGCCCGGATCCACAAAGCCGCTGGAGGCGAGGTCCAGGCGCGTGATGTTAGCTTGCGCGCTGAATGGAGTGCGCGAGGCGTCAGCGCGATCCACCGGGCCTGCCTGGCCTTTGACGTCCATCTTCCCGCCGCCGGGCATGTTGGCTGAAAGTGCGAAGGGGAAACTGGACTCGTAGGAGACATTCTTGGCGCTGAGGTTGACTGCGTCGTAAGCCTGGGGACGGCGGCCTGGCGTGCCCAGCAGAATGCGACCGTTTACGACCTCCAGCTTTTGAACCTGAATTTCGGGCATGGCGCCGGCGCTGGAGGAACTGGTGCCGCTGCTGCTGTTCGAGGGATTCGCGGGCGCTTGCGTCTTCGTGGGCGCAGGATTTTTGGGCGCAGGATTTTTGGCGGCAGGAGGAGTTCCCGTCGCCCGGCTGTTCACCGGCTGATTGCCCTTGGCTTGCCCGATGCTGGAAAAATTCCAAGTGCCGGCAGCGGAGCGGACCAGCGCCACCTGCGGCTGCTCCAGCGTAAGCGACTGCACATGCACCGCGCGGTTGAAGATGAGCGGCATGATTTCCACGCTAATATCCAGCGACTTGGCCTGAACAAAAGGGTTGCGGCTGAAGGCAGGGTCGTCGGCAATGGAAATGTTGTCGGCGCCCAACTTGCCGCGAATCAAAGAAAAGCTCAGATTGCCAATTTTTACCTGTCGCCCCAGCGCATTGGTTAACTGCGTTTCCACCGTAGGACGGAACTGGTTGGCGTCAATGAAAAAGGGAATTGCGACGGCCACTGCCACCAGCACCACGATAACGATCCCAATAATGATCAGAGCTTTTTTCATAATTCCACCTCGCACGCGAACGTTCACCCTGCGCGTCGGCAGCCGGGGCTACGTAAAAACTCTAGTCCTTGCCTCCCGCAGCCCGCAACCATTTGATTGCAAAGCAGCAAAGCTGTGTTGCCGATACGGCACGCAGAATTCGAAGCGGCGGTCAGTTTTGGTGGTGATGGTGCTTGATGTCCTGACACATTGGCTTGCGACTGAAGGCTATGTCGCAATTTGGAGCAGCTCGCAGCCCTCAACTGGACTGTGTCTTAAGTTGCCTCTCGCCCCGGTGGGGCTCACTCGAGGTCCATCAATCACACCCCAGGCTTATGCCCGGGGCTACATTCTGACGTCGCTTGGCGACTGACCTTCATGCCTAGGCGGCTCGGCTGAAGGTGCGCCCTTTCGAAAATAAAAACTGGATTCAATCCTGACGCATGATCAGGTACGAGGCAGTAGCGGGGCCAGGCATAGCTACTCCGTCCCGAGAACTACTTTTACGCCGGTATGGCCTTCGCCAACTGGCCCAGGGCGCCGGAGGCGAACTCCGCCAGGCCGCTGATGGCGTCAACGTCAGTCTGGTCAAAATTGCGGTGCTCTTCGTGAGACACCACCCAGAGAGTGCCCCAGGGAATGCCGCTTACGAAAATAGGCACAACCAGGCTTTCCACAATGGCAGGCTCGATCTTATGCAGGTAATGGAAACAGCGGGCGGGATAAAGGAAAAGCTGAGGTGATTTGCAATCCAATGTAGTGCCAGAAGGGCTCCAGTCACGCGGACTGGTAGCGCCGGCGTGCCGGGCCAATGCGCCCGCAACGGTTTCCCAGCGAATGAGTGGCGGGCCCTGGAGGGACGGCTCAACCCGGCTCACCCCGGCGGCGGTAGCGTTTGAGACCTCCCGGGCGGCGCGAGCCAGCGCCTCTAGAAGTTCATGGGTAGAGGCGTTCTTAGCGGCCAGTTCCTTAAGGAAGCGCTCCTTGGACCGCGCTTTGGCCACAAAATCACTGTTTTTGGGGATGCGATAGCGCAATTCCCCGGTGATCAGCACATCCTCAACTCGCGCACGCCACAGCGGAACCGCAGTATCGTGCAGGGCCATATGCCTAGTCTCTCCAGCGACCTGGAAGCAGCCGCTTGTCTGGATGAACAAGGTGAGTTTTGCGTTGTACTGACGCGCATGGGTGTGAGCTGCGGAAACGGGGCCCAGCGTTCAATGGGAGCACTTTTAATCTTACTCCAAAACGCCCGCGACAGAGGCGGCTTTCGCATTCCCATACTGCCAGGGACACGCTGGTAGTCCGGGACTGATTGGTTCAACAATTAAACAACTGAATGTTCCGTTGCAGGCTTTACACCAAGCTAGAAGCACAGGCATTCTGTATTGTCCTGAGCTGTTCAGGCGGTGAACCGTCCGCAGAAGAATATGTGCCCCACGCAAAAGATTGTCGCCTGCCTCTTTCTTCTGGCCTGCAGCCTGGGCGCGCTGGCCCAGTCGGTGGTGGAAGGTCGCATTACCAACGACCACGGCAATCCGGTGCCCAACGCCGAAATCGTCCTGAAGCACAACCAGAGGGAACAGCGGCTGGCCACCGATGCCGAAGGCAAATTCCGCTTTCTGGGAGTGGAGCCAGGGGAGTATGAGATCACGGCTTCGGCCGCCGGCTTCTACAATGCGGAATACGAGTTTGCGGCGCGGCCTCGCCAGCCCATCGTTGTGGAAATGGAGTTGATGGCGCAGACGGTGCGCAAGGAAGAAGTTGAGGTACGCTCGGCCGACATCAGCATGGGCGAAACCGGGGCCTCGCGGCTGCTTACCCGTTCCGAAATTTCGGCGCTTCCTATCCCCCTCAAGCGCGACCTGCCTACCCTGGCGCTTTTTACGTTTCCCGGGGCCACGCTCAGCCACGACAACTTTGTTCACGTGCGCGGCAATGAGGTCTCGCTGCAGGAATTTATTGACGGCGTCTCGTTCCTGGAGAACCCGCAGGAACAGTTCAGCCCAGGGCTAAGTCCGGATATGTTCGAAACCATCAACATGGTTTCCGGCATTTTCCCGGCCGAGTTCGGCAACCGCTTCGGCGGAGCGCTGGACGTGACAACCCGCTCCGGCTTTGACCTGCAGGGGCACGGCTCGGTGAGCATCGGCGGCGGAACCTTCAACACCAACGACGCGACCGCCGAGTATGGCGGCACGGCGGGAAAGTTCGGCTACTACTTCTTCGGCAATGGATTTACCAGCGACTGGTATCTGAACCCGCCGGAGCCGCAGGCATTGCACGATTACGGATTCGGCCTGCGGGGCGCGGGGCAGTTCGATTACCGGCGAGGCAAGGACGCGTTCAGTCTGTTCCTGAACGGCGGGGGCACCAACGCTGAACTGCCAAATTTAATCGCAGACCAACTGCAGGGCCGCAACCCCGCGCGCCGCCTGCGCTCCCAGACCGGCATTCTGAACTGGCAGCACACTGCTTCCGCCAACCTGCTGATCTCAACCTCGGTTTACGACCGCACTCTGGATGACCGCCTGGCGCCGACCACCGACCTGTTCACGCCCTTTGGCGACGGCCAGCGGGATAGCCTGACAGCAGGCATCAAGTCTGACCTGACCTGGTCGCATGGCAAGCACATCGTGAAGGCGGGCGTGGACCTGACCCGACTGCAGGAGAACGAGAGCTTCGTCTTCAATCCGCGCGAAACACCGCTGCCGCCCTCGGACCCGCCCGCGTTCTCTTTTCACCACAGCATACCCGGCGGGCAGGCCAGCCTCTACCTCCAGGACCACGTGATGCTGACGCCCAACTGGAGCGCGGATTTGGGCCTGCGCTGGGACTATTTCGACCTGACCGGAACCTTCGCCCAGGTCAGCCCGCGGGTGGCGATTGCCTATCATCTGCCTTCCAGCCGCAGCACGCTTCACTTCGCCTACAACCGGTTCTTCTCGCCTCCTCCGCTTGAGTACGTGCAGCTGGCAAACTTCTTTGGCGCCTCGGCACCGGATCCCGGCGATCGCGTGGGCACGGTGCAACCCTACCGCCAGCACTATTTCGAGGGCGGACTGGAGCAGGAGATCAATCCCAAGGTGGATTTGGAGGTCACCGGCTTCTATCACCGCGGGACCACGCCGTTTGAGTACCGGGAGATCAGCATTACGCACCTTTTTCTGCCTATCAATTCCTCGCGCGGGCACTCCTACGGCGTGGAAACTGGCGTGACCTTGAAGCAACTGCAAAAACTGGGATTAAGCGCGCGGCTGCAATACGCGTACCAGCGCACATTTTTCTTCGGGCCGATTGCCGGAGGGTATGCCGTAGGCGAGGACATTGCGCCGGGGCAGAAATTCCTGCCGGCGTTTGACGAGCCGCATAGCGGCACCGCCAGCCTGATGTACAACAACAAGTGGCGCAACCTGTTCGGCGGAGTCAACCTGCGCTACGGCAGCGGCACTGCCGCTTTCGACGGGGCCGTGCGCCTGCCCGGCCACACCACCGCCGACATCACCGCCGGCTTTGACGTGTGGCGCCGGGAGGCGAAACGCGCAGCGCTGGAGTTTAACCTGACCAACATCAGCGACAACCGGTACCAGATCGCGAAAGAAAGCGAAGATATTCCTGTCCAGTACGCCACCCCCCGAATTATCGCGGGGCATATCCTATTTTATTTTTAAGTCGGTTGACTCATCGAATCCTACATAGCTAGAGTCCCTGCATGAGTGTTCGCTTGCGGCGCTCGCCCCAGACCCTGGCTGTGCTCTCGGCGCTGCTGCGCCGCGCCCAATCCTGGCATTACGGGTACGACCTGCTGAAGGAAACCGGGCTGAAGTCGGGCACTGCTTATCCCATTCTGGCGCGCCTGCTCCGGGGAGGGTGGCTGGAGCAGAAATGGGAGAAGGCTTCTGCGCCCGGCCGTCCGCCCCGGCATTTGTACCGTTTGAACCGGCATGGCAAGGGCGCCGCGCGCGAGTATTGCTCAGGGGCTAAAGCCCCGAGTTGAGGAGGCATGGGTCGGCACGCCTGAAGGCGTGCCCTGATACGAATCTGCGAGCGCGTGCCCCGACATGAATGTTCGAGTGGTGTGCTGATACGTTGCGCGATACAGAATGCTTTGATTGAAACCTGCGAGGGCTCAAGCCGGCATCACCTTTAATGTCGGGCTGATGAGGAGGGTGGGTTCGGTGGCGGCCTGAACGTGGCCGGCAGTAAGGCCGGGCGCCACTTCTTCCAACACCAGGCCGGTTGAGGTCACGCTGATGTAAGCCATTTCCGTGACGATGGTGTCCACCACCTTCACCCCCGTGAGCGGCAGCGTGCATTTTCTCAGAATTTTGGGATTGCCTTCGCGGGTGGTGTGCTCCATGGCGATAATCACGCGGCGCGCCCCCGCCACCAGGTCCATGGCGCCGCCCATGCCTTTGACCATTTTGCCCGGAATCATCCAGTTGGCCAGATTGCCCTGTTCATCCACTTCCATGGCTCCAAGAACGCTCAAGTCAATGTGACCGCCGCGGATCATGGCGAAGGAGTCGGCGCTGGAAAAATAGGCGGTCCCGGGAATTTCGGTCACGGTTTCCTTGCCAGCGTTGATCAGGTCAGGGTCTTCCTGGCCTTCCAGCGGATAAGGGCCGATGCCCAGCATGCCGTTCTCGCTTTGCAACACCACATCCATCCCCTTAGGGACGCAGTTCGCCACCAGGGTGGGCATGCCGATGCCCAGGTTGACGTAGAAGCCATCGCGCAGTTCACGGGCGATGCGGCGCACGATGCGGTCGCGTTTTTCGGTGTCTTTACCCAACTTCGTTGGAGTGGCCATCTGCCCCTTTCGACTAGTAATCAGCACTCAGCAGTTAGCATTCCGCGATCAACTTCCGTGCGATGGCTTCAACCAAACAGAATTTACTTCCGTTTTCTGTTGGCCGCGGCGTTGATCCTTTATTCCCATGCAGCTTCGGTGCGACGAAAGTGGGTGAGCACGCGCTCCAGTTCTTCATACGACGTTCGGGCATCGGCGTTAGACTGGGCGCGATACTTGTAGGCCGTTTCCAGTAACTCGCCAAAATGATCGGCGATCCCGCCCATGGCCTCGTCGTAGGCCGGCGCCAAGGTGCTTAACTCGGCCGCGAGGTCCCCCAGCGTGAGGTTGCCCTGCTCGTACAAGCGTAGGTAGTGCAGCACACTGGCCCGCACCTCCTGCACGGTATTGTCCGGCGCCGTCATACTTCTGTCTTGCGCACGGTGCGCTTCTCGATGCGCTTTTCGTACAGCTCGCCCTGAAAGATTCGCTTCACGTACACACTGGGCGTGTGCACGGAATCGGGCTCCAGTTCCCCCACTTCCACCAAGTGCTCGACCTCGGCAATGGTAACGCGCGCGGCTGTGGCCATCATGGGACTGAAATTACGCGCGGTTTTGCGATACACCAGGTTGCCCCACTTGTCGCCTTTCCAGGCTTTGACAAAAGCGTAATCGGCGCGCAGGGCCCGCTCCATGACGTAAGCGCGGCCATCGAAATCTCGAGTCTCCTTGTTCTCCGCCACCATGGTGCCCACCCCTGTGGGAGTAAAGAAGGCGGGAATGCCGGCGCCGGCGGCGCGAATGCGCTCGGAAAAGGTGCCCTGGGGCACCAACTGCAGCTCGATCTTGCCGCTCAGCACCATTTGCTCCAGCAACTTGTTTTCGCCCACGTAGGTGCCGATGTGGCAGCGGATCTGCCCGGCGGCCAGCAGCAGGCCGACCCCAAAACCGTCCACGCCGGCGTTGTTGCTGATGGTGGTAAGGTTCTTCACGCCTTTTTTGGCCAGAGCGCGGATCAGGTTCTCCGGGTTGCCGCACAGGCCGAAGCCGCCAATCATGATACTGGCGCCGTCGGCGATGTCGCGCACCGCTTCCTCAGCGCTGGCCACCACTTTGTTCATAAAAGGGGGATTCTACTTTCCGGCGTCACTCAACGCAAACACAACCCCCACAAAGAATAAGCACCTACACAAAGGATGGATGATCACCGATTGAGGATTGATGAATGTGCAGCGCTCATCCTGAATGGTAATCATCAATGCTTCGCGTCCTCTGTGGTTAAGGCTTTTCGAAAATTATTGGCGAGGTCGAATTCGGCGGCCAAATCGCGAGTGCTGAGGTTCTCCCGCAGGTGGGCCAGACGCTGCTCCAACTGCAGCAGGGCGTCCTGGAGATTGCCACGGTTCGTGAGCGCGATATCGCGCCACATGGCGTAAGGGCTGGCGGCGGTGCGCGTCATGTCCCGCAGTGCCGGCCCGGCAAGTTCGAGCGCATGGGGATCATCGCTGAATTCCTCGGCTAAGCTGGCGGCCAGAGCGGTGGCGACCATCTGGGGCAGGTGGCTCAGCCAGGCGCAAAGGCGGTCATGCCGCTCCGGCTCCAGGGCGAGCACGCGTGCTCCGATGCCTGCAATCATTCCGAGGAAAGCGGCAGCCGCAGAAGAGGTCTCGCCCAGAGGCGTGGTGATCCAGGCCGCGCCGCGAAACAAATCAGCGTCGGCGTGCTCGATTCCGCCCTGCTCCCTTCCCGCCATGGGATGTCCAGGAAGAAAACGTTGCCCGGCCTGCTGGCCAAAAACGGCTCGCGCCCGGTCCGCAATCTCCATCTTGGTGCTGCCCACATCCGTGAGCAGCGATTGGGGCGGAACGGTGGGACCAATACGTTCGATCAGGTCAATGATGGAGCCAACCGGGGTGGCCAGCAGGATCACATCGCTGCCTTGAGCCGCATGGGCGGGATCGGAAAACCCCGCGTCAATGGCGCCGCGCTCTCGCGCCTGCTGCAGCACCAGCTCGCGATCGCAGCCCATCACGCGTCCCGTGAAGCCGGCTTTCCTTATCGCCAGGGCGAACGAACCCCCGATTAGCCCGGTGCCGATGACCGTAATTTGACGAATCGAGTTCACGCGATGGTGCGGCCTACGGCGGGAGCAATGATGCGCAGCTCGTCCATCAGCTTGCGGAACTGCTCGGGATAGAGCGACTGGGCGCCATCAGAGAGGGCGTGGTCGGCGTCGTGGTGCACTTCGATGAGCAGGGCATCACAGCCCGCGGCCACGGCGGCGCGCGCCATGGGCGCAACTTTATCGCGGCGCCCCGTGCCATGCGAGGGATCGGCCGTCATGGGCAGGTGGGAAAGCTTGTGGATTATGGGAATAGCGGAAATATCCATGGTGTTGCGGGTGTAGGTTTCAAAAGTGCGAATTCCGCGTTCGCAGAGGATTACTTCATAATTGCCACCCGCCATGATGTATTCCGCCGAGAGCAGCAGCTCTTCCAGGGTGGCGGCGATGCCGCGCTTGAGCAGCACCGGCTTGCGCACTTTGCCGAGCTCGCGCAGCAGGTTGAAATTCTGCATGTTGCGCGCGCCCACCTGCAGTATGTCCACGTAGGCCGCCATGACCGGGATCTGGGATATCTCCATGACCTCGCTGATCACCAGCAGCTTGAATTTGTCCCCGGCCTGTCGCAACAGCTTGAGCGCTTCTTCGCCCAGCCCCTGAAACGAATACGGAGAAGAGCGCGGCTTGAAGGCGCCGCCGCGCAGCACCCGCGCGCCTGCATTGGCGACCTGCTCGGCGGCTGCAAAGAGCTGCTCGCGCGATTCCACCGAGCATGGCCCCGCCATTACCACCACCTTGTTGCCGCCAATTTCCAGGCCATTGGGCAGCTTGACGATGGTCCCCTCCGGGCGGAAGCTGCGCCCCGCCAGCTTGTAAGGCGCGCTTATTCGGTGCACCTGGTCTACGCCGCTGAGCAGTTCCAGTTGGCGGATGTCGAAATCCGCGCGCGCGCCCACCGCCCCCAGCACCGTCTGGCGCACTCCGGTGCTGCGGTGTACTTCGAAGCCCATCTTCACCAGGTGCTCGATGACCTGTTGAATCTGTTCCTCGCTGGCCGATTCCTGCATGGCGACGATCATGGGTAGCTGATTGGCTGTTAGCCTTTGGCTTATAGCTATTGGCTCCGATGCTCAGGATCAAAGTAAGAGCCAACCGCCGCCTTCAGTCGTTTACCTCCGATTCCAGCTCGGTATCGCCGGGTGCGGTGCTCCGCTCCGGCACAATCTCTTCTTTCTGAATTTTGCGCATGACATCTATCAGGCGCTCATAAACCGCGATCAGATCCTGGTGGTTGAGCGGTCCCCGGTTCAGCTGGCGCACATTATCAAAGATGATCTTCTCCCGCTCCGGTTCGTAAATCGGCATATTCGTGTTGCGCTTCAGGCGGCCGATGGCGCGCGCCGCCTCCGCCCGCTGGTTGATCAGTTCCACCAGCTTGCGGTCAATCTCGTCAATTTTCTTGCGCCAATCAGCTATGTCCATGACTGTCCAAGAATAGTAAGCGAAGCCGTGCAATTTGTAATCAGGCGGGCGTGGCCGAGGTGCGCCGGAGCGCCGAGCGGCTGCCGCCGAGCAAGCCGGAAACGAACTCCCGCACCGCGGCCGCTTCCCGGCCTGGGTTGCGCTCGATGGTGTGCACGATGGCGCTGCCCACCACCGCAGCATCCGCATATTCGCCCACCGCGGCACATTGCTGGGCCGTGGAAATGCCAAATCCTACGGCCACGGGCAAGCGCGTGCATTTCCGCAGGCGCCGCACCAGTTCGCGCGCATCCTGGGGAGCCTGGTCGCGCTCTCCAGTCACGCCGGTGCGCGACACAGCGTAAACGAAGCCGGCAGAGGCCTCGGCAATCTGCTTCAGCCGGCGATCGGTGCTGGTGGGGGCCGCCAGAAATACCGTTGCCAGCTGCCGCGCACGCATGGCCCTCAGGTAAGCGCCCGCTTCCTCCACCGGAAGATCGATAATCAGGGCGCCATCGAGGCCGGCCTTGGCCGCGGCATCACAAAACCGCTCCAGTCCGAACTGCAATAGCGGGTTGAGATAGGAAAAGACAATCATGCCGGCGTTGGTTTGGGTGCGCAGGTCGCCGGCCAGCTGCAGGACGTCAGCAAGGCTGGTGCCATGGCGGAGGGCACGCTCGCTAGCCCGCTGGATTACGGGGCCGTCGGCCACGGGGTCGCTGAAGGGCACTCCCAACTCGAGCACTGCCGCACCCCCTTCCACCGCGGCCAGTGCCACTTCGCGGGTAGTGGCCAGGTCGGGATCTCCGCAGGTCAAATAGGCGACCAGAGCGGGACGAGCTGAAAAGGTGAGCGGCATTAGAGATTCGTGACTGAGCTATTTGTAATTGGCAATTTGAGACCGCGACGAGCAAACCGCGCAACACCCCACAGCACCCAGCGAAGTTTACAACTCACGTAATTACAAATTCTTCAGGTTTTCGCGCAGGATGCCCATATCCTTGTCGCCGCGGCCGGAGATGTTGACGATCATCACTTCGGAGCGCTTCATTTTGGGGGCGCGCTTGATGCATTCCGCCACCGCGTGCGCCGATTCCAGCGCGGGAATGATCCCCTCGGTGCGGGCCAGCACGGAGCAGGCTTCCAGCGCCTCCGTGTCGGAGGCGGACACATACTCCGCGCGACCGCTCTCCTTCAGCCAGGCATGCTCAGGACCGACGCCTGGGTAATCGAGCCCGGCAGAAACCGAATGCGTGGTGGCGATCTGCCCCGCGGCATCCTGCAGCACGTAAGAATAAGTTCCCTGCAGGACGCCGGGTGCTCCGCCATGAAAACGCGCCGCGTGCTCTCCCAGGCCGGTGCCCCGGCCTCCGGCTTCGACGCCGATCAAGCGCACGCCGCGATCAGCCAGGAACGCGCTGAAAATGCCGATCGCGTTCGACCCGCCGCCCACGCAGGCAATCACCGCAGCGGGCAGCTTGCCGGCTTGCTTGCGCACCTGAGCGCGGGCCTCGCGTCCGGTCACCGAATGAAAATCGCGCACCATCTGCGGATAAGGATGCGCGCCCAGCACGCTGCCCAGCAGGTAGTGCGTGGTGCGCACGTTGGTGACCCAGTCGCGCATGGCTTCGTTGATAGCGTCCTTGAGGGTACGCGAGCCCGCCTCCACGCTCCGCACTTGGGCGCCCAGCAGGCGCATGCGAAAAACGTTGAGTTCCTGGCGGCGCATGTCTTCGGCGCCCATGTAAACCACGCACTGGAAGCCGAAGAGGGCGCAGACCGTGGCCGTGGCCACGCCGTGCTGGCCGGCGCCGGTTTCAGCGATCACGCGCTGCTTGCCCATGCGCCGCGTAAGCAGCGCCTGTCCCAGGCAGTTGTTTATCTTGTGCGCCCCGGTATGCAGCAGGTCTTCACGCTTCAGGTAGATCCGCGCGCCGCCGAGTTTTTCCGTGAGCCGGCGGGCGAAGAACAGAGGAGTGGGGCGGCCCGCGTAGTGGCGCAGCAGGCCGCTGAATTCCTCCTGAAATTTCTTATCGCGCCGCGCCTCCCGATACACACGCTCCAGTTCGTCCAGGGCGGCCATCAGCGTTTCAGGAACATACCTGCCGCCGAAAGGCCCGAAACGGCCCGGAACGGTGATCTTCCCCGGCGTGCCAGAAGGCTTCGTGCGCGAGATGGTGGTGGTGGCCACGTTGTTCAGACGCGAAATTTACTTCCGAGTTACAGCATTCTCCTGGCACTGCGGTACTGCGGCTGGCTCGGCTCCGCGCACCGCGGCAATGAACGCCCGCAACTTTGCCGGATCCTTTTTCCCTGGAGCCTGCTCCACTCCTGAGACCACGTCCACGCCCCAGGGATGGAAAATATGCAAAGCCTTGCCGACATTCTCCGGCTTGAGGCCGCCAGCGATGACTAACGGAAATTTCTTTGCCAGCAACCGCGCCATGGGCGCCGCCTCCTGCCAATCGAAGGCAAGGCCGGTTCCTCCACGCTTGTCCTGGGTTCCGGAATCGAGCAGCAGGCCGCTAAAGACCGCGGCAGCGCCTTCCGCGGCGGCGACGGCAAAAGTCTTGCCTTTGGCTTCGCCAATTTCGCGCAGGGAAACCGCTTTAAGCAGGCGCAGGTTCGGCCTCGCCTCCTGCAGCAACCGCTGCCCGAACGACCGATCCTCATCACCGTGCAACTGCACGCCGGTGAGTCCGGCCTTCTCCACGGTATCGAGCACCAGTTCCACGGTTTGATTCACGAACACGCCGATCTTCTCCATCGAAGCCGGTAACGCAGCGGTGATCCTGGCGGCATCGCGGGGGCTGATGCGGCGGGGACTGGGCGCAAACACGAAACCGAGTGCGTCCGCACCCGCCTCCACCGAGGCCAGCGCGTCGTCAACATTCGTGGTGCCGCAGATCTTGATCCAAGTCATACCCAGCCCAGTTGCCAGTGGCCAGCTTTTGCGCTGGTGTCGTGCTAAGTGGCTTCAGCCGCGAAGGATCTCGCGCGCGCTCCGCGCGATCGTATTCCCTGAACACCCGCTCTGCGCCAGCAACTCCCGCAGGGCGTCGCCGGGATGAGGCGCCTTCATCAGCGACTCGCCGATCAGAAACGCCTGATATCCCGCCGCGCGCAGTTCCTGAATATCGTTGCCGGAATGAATACCGCTTTCCGCGACCGACAGCACGCCCGCCGGAAAGATGTTTGCCAAGCGCAGCGGCGTTTGCAAATCAACTTCAAAGGTGCGCAGGTTACGGCTATTGACGCCAATTATTTCGCAACCGGCGGACAAGGCCCGCCGCAGTTCGCCCTCGTCATGCACCTCGCAGAGCACGTCCAGGCCCAAGTGGCGAGCGCCGGCGTACAGGGTGCGGAGTTCGGAATCGGTGAGCGCCGCCACGATCAGCAGTACCGCATCGGCGGAGTGGGCGCGCGATTCCAGCAGCTGGAACTCGTCCACAATAAAGTCCTTCCGCAAGCAAGGTACCAAAGCGCTGGCCGAAGCTGCGCGCAAGTTAGCCAGCGATCCCTGAAAGAACTCTTCATCAGTGAGAACGGAGAGCGCCGCCGCGCCGGCAGCTTGCAACTCGGCAGCTAGTTGCGCAGCATGGAAATCGCCGCGAATGGTGCCCCGCGAAGGCGAAGCTTTCTTCAGTTCCGCAATCACCGCTGTCGCAGAACGCGCCGCCTCCCGAAGTTGCTTACCGAACCCGCGCGGGATGTGCATCTCCGCCTGCCGCTCCAGTTGGCGCACGTCCGCTTCGGCTTTGGCGCGAGCAACGCGCCTGCGGGTGGCGGCCAGGATGGAGTCCAAGGTAGCCGGCATGGATAGCGTCGATTATACGGTCTGGGGCTGCTGGCCTGCACTTGCCTGAGGCCTCCCATCCCATGCGACTCTCTGAGCGGTCGGCCGATCTCGTCAGCCTGTTCCGAAACAATGCTATAGATAGAAAAGCAGCGATGGTCAACGATTCTCGCACACGTGCCCTGCTGGTAGTCCTCCTGATCATCGGCGGCTCACTCAGTGAGGCGCAAGAGCACACCGCCTCACTGGCAGGCAGGGTCCGCAGCCACGCCAAACCTGTTTCGCATGTCACCGTGGTGCTTCAAGGCAATTCCCGCCAGCCGATGGCATCCAAAGTGACTGGCGGCGACGGCGCTTTCGATTTTGTCGGCGTGGCCTGCGGAGACTATGCGCTCTCCTTCGCCCGCCCAGGTTGGAAAACCCGGCACATTGCTCACGTTCAACTCCGCTGCGATAGCACGGTCGAAATAGACGTCGCCCTGTCGCCCGCGGCAGACGCACCCGCCCATGCGCCGCGTCCGCAAATCACCAATCAACTACCGTGGTGGGGCACGCACTTCGGGCAACTGCAAACCGAGAATCTCCCCAACGCCCGCAACATCTGGTCGCTGCTCGAGACCCAGGAGCCCTCCACGGTTACCAGCCGCATTGATGTTGCCGGCCTAGAAACGGGACGACCTGCTCTTTTCGGCGCCTTGGGAGCTTCCTGGACGGAGAACCAGTACACGCTGAACGGCCTGAACGTTACCGATCCTTACTTGCCCGGCGTGCCTCTGCTGAATCCCAGCCTCGACGACTTGGCGGAATTACAGGTGGTGACCGGGACAAAACCCGTAATCGGAGCGGGATCGGGAACCAACGTCGGGTTGGCCACGCCCGAGCCGACGACAAACTGGCATGGGGGCGCACGCTTTTTTTATTCCTCGAGGGCTCTGGAGAGCGACAACTTCAACGCCCGGCTGGGACGCTTTCACTTTCCTGGACCGGAGCGCATGAACCACCTGGACGATGCCAGCGTGCAGTTGGGAGGCACACTGCCGGCGGCTCTTGCTTCCCTGCCCTTCTATGCTTCGTTCTCCATCCAGGCGCTCAGCAAGACTTTGGGCGGCTTTACAGCACCCATTGAAGCGCGAATTTATCGCGGGGTGGCGGATCTAACTGCGTACTCAAGGGGCGCGCAGAAGCTGGACCTGTTCTATTCCGGCCAGCATATTGCCAATTCTCGCGAAGGCGCAGCCCTGAACATGGCACCTACCGCCACGACGCGCGGCAACGATAATTTTCACCAGTTTCAGGCGTGGTGGAGCAAGGCGGCCGGGCACTCGACCATCTTCTCGGCAGACGCCGGAGTGGTGAACGCGGTGATTTCGTCGGCCATGCAGAACGGCATCGCGACCGTGAGCGTCCTCGATTTGCCAAAGATGGCGCTCGCCGGTTCCGCCCCGCTGGCGCATTCCGGCCTGCGAACCAGGTACCAGGGACAAGCGCTGGCGCAAACCTATCGAACTGGTTCTGCGGGAACGCATAGCCTGAGCTTGGGAGCGGATTGGCAACGCAGTGACATTTCCAACAACTGGTATGCGCTGCAGAACTCGCAGGCGATTGCGGTTGGCGGTGCAGGCGCGGAAATCATTCTCTGGAACACGCCGGCAGGAACCCGCCAGCATGTGCAGAATGTCGCCGAGTTCGCCCAGGACTTATGGCGGCCTTCACGCCGGCTCAGCATTTCCGCCGGGCTGCGAGTGGACACCTCGACCGGACGAGCCCTTGGGGCCGCGTCGCCGATTAACTGGACGACTCCGCAGCCGCACCTGGGCATAGTGGTGCGCCTATGGCCGCACGGATTATTTCTGCAGGGCAACTGGGCGCGCTATGGACATGTGCTGCAGGGACGGTATTTGGATTTCGGCGACCCCGCGGCTGTGGGCGGGCAGGTGTTTCGCTGGACGGACACGAACGGCGACAGCCTCGCCCAGCGGCAGGAGATTGGCCCACTCCTGCGCGTGTTTGGCGGCCCTCATTCCGCCCTGGCGCCGCATATTGCTCGCCCGTTTACCGATGAGGTCAGTTTCGGGCTGGAGCAGGACCTGGGCACAGGTTTCAGCGCTGCGGTTCGCTTCTTTCGCCGGGACGACCACCGCCTGCTGGCCCTCAATAATGTTGGCGTTCCCTTTTCGGATTACGTACCTGTCGCCTATCACGACCCTGGTGACGATGGCATTTTGGGCACGCCCGACGACCAGGTACTCACCTTGTACAACCGGCTTCGTTCTGCGCTGGGGAAGGATTTTCTGCTGCTGGGCAACTACGGTGTTCATGCCAGCTACAAAGGCCTGGAAGCGCGGCTGAGTAAGCGCCTCGTGCGGCACTGGGCTTTTTCCGCCAGCTTTAGCGCCAGCCGCAGCCTGGCCGCAACCAGCCCCGGCAATTCTGTTTTTGCAGACGATACCGGCTTTATCGGCGCGCTGGGCACCGATCCAAACACACTTGTCTTCGCCCAGGGCCGCACCCATTTCGATCGCGCCTTTACTGGGAAACTGAGCGGGTATTATTCGGCGCCGCTGGGATTCCATCTGGGAGTCGTGGCAGCCTATTATGATGGCCTGCCCTTCGGGCGCCTCCTCTTCATTAACGGCTTCAACCAGGGACCGTTCTTCGTGCGCGCCGAACCCGTCGGCCACCCCGGCGGTTTCCAAACTCAGTTGAATGCCACGCTGGATGCGCGCTTGGCACGCGACTTTACTTTGCCGCGCGGCGTTTTGTCCGGATACTTCGACGTGTTCAATGCTCTGAATGCCAACAGCAACACACGGGAATCGGACCTCAGCGGCCCAACCTTTCTCAGCCGTGTGCCCCTGGCCGTGGAAGCCCCACGGACCGCGCGCCTGGGCGTG
>Ga0075436_100000450_pt1 | contig 26442 bp, 22 predicted proteins | sample RhiMethybrSRZTD5_FD_75303 | JGI IMG/M metagenome (GOLD analysis project Ga0075436, IMG submission 75303) | Populus rhizosphere microbial communities from Tennessee, USA - Rhizosphere MetaG P. TD hybrid SRZTD5 | ecosystem: Host-associated > Plants > Roots > Rhizosphere > Soil | place: USA...
CCTCCCGCGGGATCGCTCGCGCGCTTCACGCAGCTCCAGGGCAAGGAGCTCAGCTACAACAACATCGCCGATGCCGATGCGGCATGGGAATGCTGCCGCTCGTTCGACGTCCCCGCGTGCGTGATCATCAAGCACGCCAACCCCTGCGGCGTGGCGGTCGCCGGATCGCTGGCGGATGCCTATCGCAATGCGTTCCGCACCGATCCCACGTCGGCCTTCGGCGGCATCATCGCTTTCAACCGCGAGCTCGACGGCGAAGCCGCCACGGCGGCCGCGAATCAGTTCGTCGAGGTCGTGATCGCGCCCGCCTACGCGCCCGAGGCGCTGCGCGTTTTCGCGGCGAAACAGAACGTGCGGCTCCTCGCGATCGAGGCCGGCGGCGAGCCCAACCGCCTCGACATGAAGCGCGTCGGCGGCGGGTTCCTGGTGCAGACCGCGGATGATTTCGACGTCGCGCAACTGAAGACGGTGACGCGCCGCGAACCGACCGGGGCGGAGATGAACGACCTCGTGTTCGCCTTCCGCGTGGCGAAGTTCGTGAAATCGAATGCGATCGTGTTCTGCAAGGACGGCGCGACGCTCGGCGTGGGCGCCGGGCAGATGAGCCGCGTCGACTCCACCCGCATCGCCTCGATCAAGGCGAAGAACGCGGGACTGTCGCTGCGCGGCTCGGTCGCGGCGTCGGATGCGTTCTTCCCCTTCCGCGACGGGCTGGACGTCGTCGCGCAGGCGGGGGCGCGCGCGGTGATCCAGCCCGGAGGAAGCGTGCGCGACGCCGAGGTGATCGCGGCGGCCAACGAGCACGGCATCGCGATGGTCTTCACCGGGATGCGCCACTTCCGCCACTGAGAAAAAATGGTGCCACGTACCATTTTCGACAGATGACCGGGCCGCAGAAAATGGTACGTGGCACCATTTTTTCATGAAGCTCCTCGTCATCGGCAGCGGCGGCCGCGAGCACGCGATCGCGTGGCGGCTCGCGCAGTCGCCGAAAGTCTCGCGCGTGTACGTGGCTCCGGGCAACGCCGGCACCGCGCGCGAGGACGGGCTCTTCAACGTCGACATCACCGCGATCCCGGAGCTCGTGCGCTTCGCGCGCGACAACGCGATCCACGCCACCGTCGTCGGCCCCGAGGCTCCGCTCGCCGCCGGCGTGGTCGACGCGTTCCGCGACGCGGAGCTGCGCATCTTCGGCCCGACGAAAGCGGCCGCGCAGCTCGAGGCCTCGAAGGACTTCGCCAAGCGCTTCATGGCGCGCCACGGCATTCCCACGGCGCGCTACGAGACGTTCACGGACGCCGCCGCCGCGCGCGCGTACGTCGAGAAACACGGCGCGCCGATCGTCATCAAGGCCGACGGGCTCGCCGCGGGCAAGGGTGTCGTCGTGGCGACGACGCGTGCCGAAGCGCGCGAAGCGATCGACATGATGCTCTCCGGCGGCAAGCTCGGAGAGGCCGGCCATCGCGTCGTCGTCGAGGAATTCATGCAGGGCGAGGAGGCGAGCTTCATCGTCATGGTCGACGGCAAGCACGTGCTGCCGCTCGCCTCGAGCCAGGATCACAAGCGCATCTTCGACGGCGACCAGGGCCCGAACACCGGCGGCATGGGCGCGTATTCGCCCGCGCCGGTCGTCACGCCCGAGGTGCACCATCGCGCGATGAGCGAGATCGTGAATCCCGTGGTGAAGGCGATGGCGGCCGAGGGAACGCCGTACTGCGGCTTCCTCTACGCCGGCCTCATGATCGACGCGCAGGGCGCGCCGCGCGTGGTCGAATTCAACTGCCGCCTCGGCGATCCGGAGACGCAGCCGATCTTCATGCGGTTGAAGAGCGATTTCCTCGCGCTCATCGACCACGCCATCGACGGCACGCTCGACGAGGTCGAGGCCGACTGGGATAGGCGCGCGGCGCTGGGCGTCGTGCTCGCCGCCGCCGGTTATCCCGACACGCCGCGCAAGGGCGACGAGATCCACGGGCTGCCGAAGAACGAGGACGATTTCCACGTGTTCCACGCGGGCACGGCGCTTCGCGGCGACGCCGTGGTGACCAACGGCGGGCGCGTCCTGTGCGTCACGGCGTTGGGCGACAAGGTGAAGATCGCCGCCGTGCGCGCCTACGAAGTCGCCGAGCGCATCCGCTTCGACGGCATGCAGTTTCGCCGCGACATCGGCCACCGCGCCTTCGGTCGGCGCTGAGCGCAATGGACAGCGCCGCCGTCCGCTCGTACCTCGCGCAGCTGCAGGATGCGATCGTCGCGCGCATGCAGGCGCTCGACGGCAGGGCTTTCGCCCGCGACGAATGGGCGCGCGAGGAAGGCGGAGGGGGTCTGTCGCGCATCCTCGAGGATGGGGAGCTGCTCGAGCGCGCGGGCGTGGGCTTTTCGCACGTCACGGGGACCAGGCTTCCGCCCTCGGCGAGCGCGCACCGCGGCGAGATCGCCGGACGCGCGTGGGAGGCGATGGGCGTCTCCCTCGTCTTCCATCCGCGCAATCCCTACGTGCCGACCGTGCACATGAACGTGCGCTTCTTCCAGGCGGGCGACCTCTGGTGGTTCGGCGGCGGCATGGATCTCACGCCGTACTATCCGTTCGAGGAGGACTGCGTCCAATTCCACCGAGCCAACCGCGACGCGCTCGCGCGCTTCCCGGGGCTGCACGCGCGCTTCAAGAAAGCCTGCGACGACTACTTCTTCAACAAGCACCGCGGCGAGCCGCGCGGCATCGGCGGCACGTTCTTCGACGACTTCAACGAGGGCTCCTTCGACAACGCCTTCGCCGTCATGCGCGCCGTCGGCGATGCTTTTCTGCCCGCGTACACGCCGATCGTCGAGCGGCGGCGCGGCATGCGCTATGGCGAGCGGGAGCGCGATTTCCAGGCCTACCGCCGCGGGCGTTACGTCGAGTTCAACCTCGTGTGGGACCGCGGCACGCTCTTCGGGCTGCAGTCGGGCGGGCGCGCCGAGTCGATCCTGATGTCGCTGCCGCCGATCGTGAAGTGGCGCTACGGCTGGGAGCCGGCGGCGGGCACGCCCGAGGCGAAGCTCGCGGCGGTGCTGGTGCCGCCGCGCGACTGGGCGGATCTCGACCGATGATCTTCGAGCGCCGCCACCTGCCGCTCGCGCCTGCGCGCGTCTTCCGGCGGCGGCTCGTCACGTTGGGGGGCGTCGGGCTCGCGCTGGTCGGCGTCTCACTCGCCATCGGCATCGCGGGCTACATGGGCTTCGAGCACCTGAGCCTTGTCGATGCGTTCCTCAACGCGGCGATGATCCTCTCGGGGATGGGCCCGCTGCACAATCCCGCGACCACGGCCGGCAAGCTCTTCGCCGGGATCTACGCGATCTACTGCGGCTTCGCCGTCCTCGGCATCGCGGCGGTCATGTTCGCGCCCATCGTCCACCGGCTCTTCCACCGCTTCCACATCGCGGAGGCGGAGCGCGCCGCCAAGGAAGACTAGGACACGCCCTCGAGGAGCAGCAGGCGCCCCTTGCTGTGGGCGCGACGCAGCGCCTTCGGCTTCTCGTAGTCGGGCGAGTTCCACCAGCGCTTCGCCGCGTCGAGCGACGGGAACTCGAGGATGACGCGGCGCCGCTCCGGCCACTCGCCTTCGAGGACCTCCGACTTTCCGCCGCGCACGAGGAACCTGCCGCCGTACTTCGCGACCGTCGCGGGCACCGTCGTGGTGTAGTCCCTGTAGCCCGCGGGATTCGTGATCTCGATCTCGGCGACGACGTAGGCGCTCATGGAGCGGCTCCTTCGTAGGCGGCGCGGACCGCCTCGGTGCCGTGCAGGCGTTCGAGCCGCCGCACGGTGAAGTGGCCACGCGCCATGTCCTGGTAGTGATTGATGAAGACGGTGTTCACGAGCGCGCCGCCCGCCGCGCCGATGATCGGGATCGCCTGCGCGGCGGCCTTCTCCGAGACGACGATGCCGAAGCGCGCGGCGATCAGCGCGATCAACCGCACCAGTGCCGGGGCGCCGCCCTTGGCCACGCCCTTCTGCGCGATGTGCTTGGTCGCTTCCGTCACCGCGGCGGCGAGCGCCGAGCGCGCGGCGAAATAGCCGGACTCGGCGGCGTCATCCGCCCTGTCCTTCGTGCTGCCGAGCGCGAACACCGTGAGGCACGCGAGCCGGGTGGCGGCATCGCGCGGATCCTCGCCGTTCGCGGCGGCGATGTCGGCGATGGAACGCAGCATCACCGTGGTCGAGATCGGCAGCTCGATCGCGAGCGCGGGCAGCCCGAACGCGCCGCCCGCGGCGCCGGAGGCGGCCGCCGCGATCTTGTGCAGGCGGTCGCGCGACGGTGTCGCGCCGCGGCTGCCGAGCGAGGACACGGCGACATCGAGCGCCTTTTCGAGCGCGGCCCGCGTGGCGTCGTTCACCTTGTCGCGCCAGCCCGCGGGCAGCAGCTTCATGCCCTTTTCGAGCGGCGACCCGGCGACGGCCGCAAGGCGCGCGGCGATGCCGGGATGCTCGAGCAGACGCTTCGCCTGGGCGAGCTCGGCGAGCTCGGATTCGGATAACGCCATCCTTCCGATCATAGCGCGCCTCGCGGGCGCGCTAGCCGGTGCGTGCGATGGGCTTCGCGGGCGCGGCGTCGGCCGGCTTCGCGCCGGAGGATTCCTTGTATTGCGCGTAGCGGCGCAGCGCCATCGCGACGTTCGCGCGCAGCTCCCTCGGGTCGACGGGCCTCGCGAGGAAGCGATAGATCTGCGCCTGGTTGATGAGGCTCGCGACGAGCTCCGAGTCGGGATCGTCGGCGATGAGGATCGTGCGCGTCTGCGGACGCTGCGACTTGAGAAGGCGGAAGAGCGTGACGAGGCCGTCGCGCCCGGCGGCGAAATCCGCGACCACGCAGGCGAACTCGCGCTGCATGAGGATCTTCGCGGCGTCCTGCGGCGATCCCGCGCGCTCGACCTGGGCGGCGCCGGCGACCAGGCGCTGCAATCCGCGCGCGAGGCCCTCGCCCTGGTCGATGACCAGGATCGATCCGGCGCTGCGCGGCGATTTCGCCTTCGCCGCCGGCTCCTGCGACGGCGGCGAGATCGCGGCGGTGGCGGCTTGCGCGAGGATCGCGCGGATCTCGTCGTTCTCCCATGGCTTGCGCACGAAGCGGAAAACCTCGCCGTCGTTGATGGAGCCCACCATCGCGGCGAGATCCGTGTAGCCGGTGAGGAGCAGCCGCACGCTCTGCGGCGCGATCGCGCGCACCTGGCGCAGCAGCTCCACGCCCGTCATCGACGGCATGCGCTGGTCGCTCACGACGACGTGGATCTGGTGGCGCTTCACGAGCTCGAGCGCCGCCGCGCCGTTGTCGGCCGTGAACACGTGATAGTCGTTGCGGAAGAGCGCGCGCAGTCCGTTGAGCACGCGCTCCTCGTCGTCGACGAAGAGCACGCGCACCTTTCCGGCCTCGTCCGCCTCGGGCGCGGCCGCGGGCTGCGCCGGTTTCGCCGCGGCGAGGATGCGCGCTTTCTGCACGAGGCTGTCGTCGAGCGGCTTCGCCGCGGCGGCCTGCGGCGTGGGCGGCGGCGGTGCGGCGGGCTTCGGCGGCGAAGGTGCGGCGGGCTTCGGCGGCGGCGGTGCGGCGGGCTTGGCCGCGGGTGCTTGCGGCGTGGCCGGCTTCGCGACCGGCGCAGGCGGCGGCGTCGGCGTGGGTGGCGGCGCCGGTTGCGGCTCCAGCTCGAGGGCCGGTTTCGGCGCGGGCGCGGCAGGTTGCGGTTTCGGTGCCGGAGCAGCCTGCGGCATCGGCGCGGTGGGCTGCGGCGCAGGTGCGGCGGGCTTCGGCACGGGTTGCGGCGCAGGTTGCGGCGCCGGCTTGGGCACGGCGGCGACGGCGGGCGGTTTCGCGGGCGCCGGTGCTGCGGGCTTCGCGGGCGCAGGGATGCGCGGCGCGACCGGCGGCGGCGCCGGCGCAAGCTGCAGCGCCGTGCCGAGCGACTCCTGGAAGCCCAGGCGCAGGCTTTCGACGAATTCGCGCGCGCCGCCGAACCGCTCGGCGGGATTCTTCGCGAGCCCACGCTTCAGCACCCAGTCGAGCTGCCATGCGACCTTCGGCGCGACCGACGACGGGTCGGCGGGCATCGCGCCCCTCACTTGCCGCGCGATCTCATCGCGCGTGCCGGAGAACGGCGGCTTGCCGGTGACGATGCGATAGACGATCGCGGCGACCTGGAAGAGGTCGCTGCGCGCCGTGAGCTCGCCGCCGTCGACGTGCTCGGGCGAGGCGAACGCGATGGCGGTCGGATCGCTGCGCTTGGCGAGGCCGTAGGTGCCGAAGTCGGCGAGCTTCAGCTTTCCGCCGGCGTCGATGAAGATGTTCTCGGGCTTGAGGTTGCCGTGCACCACGCCGGCGGCATGCGCCTCGCCGAGCGCGTCGAGCAGGTCGCGTGCGACAGTCCACGCGAGCTTGATGTCGGAGCCCGCGGGCAGGCGCGAAAAGAGCGGCGCGCCCTCCGGCACCTGCGAGACGACGCACACCATCCTGTCGTTCTCGACGATCTCGATGAATCCCGCGATCGAAGAGCCGCGCAGCTCGGCGAGCTTCGGCGCGGCTTCCTTCAGGCGCGCGAGCGCGGCAGCGTCGACGCCCGCGCGCGCGACGCATTTGAGCGACACGCCGCGCTTGCCGTCGTAGCCGAGATACACGGCGCTCGGATCGGCCTTGCCGAAAAGCGACCGGACCTCGTAGCTGCCGATGCGCTCGCTCACGCCGCCGCCTCCGAGACCTGGTCCTGCATCGCGAGCTCCGCCGGCGGCTCGATCGGAAGCACGACCGTCATCATCGTGCCCTGGCCCGGCGTGGAGGTCACGTTCATGCGTCCGCCGTGCTGCGCGACGATCTTGTATGCGATCGCGAGGCCGAGCCCCGTGCCCTTGCCCGGCTCCTTCGTGGTGAAGAACGGATCGAAGATGCGCGGCAGGATCTCGGGCGCGATGCCCTTGCCGTTATCCTCGACGTCGATCGCGACGGCCTCCGCCCCCACGGCGCGCGTCGAGATGCGGATGCGGCCGTTGGGCTTGTCCATCGCCTGCGCCGCGTTGGTGAGCACGTTGAGCAGCACCTGGTTCACCTGCGACGGCGAGCAGGTGATGGACGGCACGTCGGGGAGGTTCTGCTCGACCTGGATGCGGCGCAGCGTCGAGCGCGCGATGAGGAGCGCGGCGCGCACGCCTTCGTTCACGTTGAAGCTCGCGACCCGGCTCCTGTCGAGGCGCGCGAAGTTGCGCAGGTTCGCCACGAGCTCGACGATCTGGTCGATGCCCTCGAGGCCGTCGCGCGTGAGCGTGTCGAGGTCGTCGAGCGCGCGCTCGGCGTGAAGCCTTCCCAGGCGCGAGGAGAGCGCGTCGAAGGCCTGGCGCAGCTCCACCGGATCGGGCTCGGGCACCTCGAGGATCGCGACCAGGCGCTCGCCGAGCGCGAACGCGTCGCGCAGGTCGGGCATTGAGTGGCGCACGGCGGCCACGCTGTTCTTCACGTAAGCGAGCGGCGAGTTGATCTCGTGGGCGACGCCCGCGACCATCTGGCCGAGGGAAGCCATCTTCTCCGTCTGCACGAGCTGCGCCTCGGATTCCTTGAGCCGCTCGAGCGTGTGCGAGAGGTCGCGCGTGCGCTCGGTGACGCGCTTCTCGAGGCTCTCGTTGGCGCGCCGCAGCTGCGTCTGGGTCTTGACCACGCGCGCCCCGAGCGCGGCGGTCGCGAGCAGCAGCGCCGCGGCGTAGCACAGCAGGTAGACGCGCCAGCGGTTCTTGTCGTCGAGCGCGGCGGCGACCGCGTTCTCGAGCGTGCGCGTCGTGAGCTCGATGCGCGCATCCAGCGTGAGGAAGGACAACCGCGTCCAGGCGTCGGCTTCGGCGGCGCGCGCGGCGACGAAGCGCCGGCCCGCGGTCTCGACGGCGGCGGCGGCGGGCGCGAGCGCCGGATCGATGGCGAGCGTCTCCTGGCCGAGCCGCCCCAGCCGCTCGCCGGTCGCCGCCGCGCGCGTGCCGAAGGTCTCGACGTCGGGACGGGCCAGCTCGGCGCGCAGCTGCTCCACCACGGCGACGAGGATCGCGCCGGCGCGGTTGCCCGAGCGGGCGGCGGCGCGGGCGGTCGCGAGCTGCGCGAGCGAGCGAAGGGACTCGTCGGCGGCGCGCCACGCCTCGACGGTCCGGGCGTGCGCGGCGCGCAGCGCCGCGTCGGCGGACTGCTTCTCGGAGAGCGCCGAGCGCAGCCGCGGCCATTCGGAGGCGAGCGCGCCGCGCTTGAATTCGCGCTCCAGCTCCTGCAGGGGCCGGGCGAGGAGGGCGCCGCGATCGGCGAAGGCGGTGTCGCGGGCGGTGAAGTCGTTGGCGAGCCGCAAGGCGTCGGTCGTCCAGCGCGCATCGAGGTCCTTCATCTCGCGCAGCAGCGCGAGCGCCTGGGCGTCGCGCTGGAAGTCGATCGCCTGCGTCTTCACGATGAGAAAGACGAGCGCGCCCAGCAGCAGCAGCGGCGCGGCGGCGATCGGCGCGAGATGTCGCACGCGGGACAGTGCCATGGCCGGTTCTGGGCCTCGAGGCGCGGCGGAGGAGACGCTTGTCATTGTCTGGCGCCAGTTTGCCCGCGTCTGTGAGGCGCGTCACTGGCCGTCTTGCAACTGTAGCGGCGCCGCGCGCGCGGGTCTCCTACTCTCCGAGGTAGGCCTCCCGGATGCGGGCATCCCCCAGCAGCTCGCGCGCCGGGCCCGACAGCGTGACGAGCCCGCCCTCCAGCACGTAGGCGCGGTGGCTCGCCTCGAGCGCGAGCCGCGCGTTCTGCTCCACCAGCAGGAGCGTCACCCCTTCGGCGGCGATGTGGCGGATCACCTCGAAGATCCGCTCCACCATGAGCGGCGCGAGCCCCATGCTCGGCTCGTCGAGCAGCAGCAGCCGCGGCCGGCTCATGAGCGCCCGCCCGATGGCGAGCATCTGCTGCTCGCCGCCGGAGAGCGTCCCCGCGGTCTGGCGGCGGCGTTCCTTGAGGCGCGGGAAGAGCGTGAACACGCGCTCGATGTCGCCGGCGATGCCGCCGTCGGCGCGGGCGAAGGCGCCCATGGCGAGGTTCTCCTCGATGGTGAGCTGGGCGAAGACGCCGCGACCTTCGGGAACGAGCGCGAGGCCGCGTCGCGCGATCTCGTGCACGCGCCGGCCCGTGATCTCGTCGCCGTTGTAGACGACGCGCCCCGCGGCCGCGCGAACCAGGCCTGTGATCGCCTTGAGCGTCGTCGTCTTGCCCGCGCCGTTCGCGCCGATGAGGCACACCGTCTCGTTCGGCTCGACCGTGAGATCGATACCCTTCACCGCGCGGATGCCGCCGTAGGCGACTTGAAGCTGCTCGAGTGCCAGGAGCTTCCCCCCCGGCGGTCGTGTCGCGGCGCTCACGCGTTCGCGGCTTTGTCGTGCGGCGTGCCGAGGTACGCCTCGATGACCCGCGGGTCCTTCTGGATCGCCTTCGGCAGGCCCTCGGCGATCTTGCGGCCGTAGTCGAGGACGAGGACGCGATCGCACAGGCCCATCACGAGGCGCACGTCGTGCTCGATGAGCAGGATCGTGATGCCGTCGCGCCGGATCGATTCGAGGAGCTTCCTCAGGTCGAGCTTCTCGGTCGCGTTCATGCCGGCCGCGGGCTCGTCGAGGGCGAGGAGCCGCGGGTCGGTCGCGAGCGCGCGCGCGATCTCGAGGCGGCGCTGGTCGCCGTAGGAGAGGTGCTTCGCGAGCTCGTTGGCCCTCGCGGCGATGCCGACGTAGTCCAGGAGCTCGCGGGCGCGCGCGACGATCGCGGCCTCCTCGGCGCGGGTGCCCGGCGTGCGCAGGATCGCGCCCACCACGCCCGTGTGCGTGCGCACGTGGCGCCCGATCATGACGTTCTCGAGCGCCGAGAGGTTGGCGAAGAGGCGGATGTTCTGGAACGTGCGCGCGATGCCGAGATAGGCGATCCGGTCGGGCGTCATGCGCACGAGCTCGCGGCCGTCGAAATGGAATCGCCCCTCGTCCTGGCGGTAGAGCCCGGTGAGCACGTTGAAGAGCGTGGTCTTCCCCGCGCCGTTGGGCCCGATGAGGCCGTAGATCTCGCCCTTGCCGATCGCGAAGCTCACTTCCGAGAGCGCCACCAGCCCGCCGAAGCGCTTGGTGATCCCTTCGACCGCGAGGAGCGGCGCGTCCGTGGCGCTCATATGAACCGACGCTTCGCGATCATTGCACGGTGAGCTCGCGCTTGCGCACCGCCGAGGGAAGCAGCCCCGCCGGCCGCACCAGCATCATCACCACCATGGCGAGGCCGAAGAGGAGCATGCGGATCACTTCGGGATCGATGAGCGAACGCCCGAAGAGCGCGCGCTGCACGGGCTCGACGGTGTAGCGCAGGATCTCGGGCACGAAGGACAGGAGGAACGCGCCGAGGATCACGCCCCAGATGTTGCCCATGCCGCCGAGCACGATCATCGAGAGCACCATCACGCTCTCCACGAGCACGAAGCTCTCGGGGCTGATGAATTGCTGGATCGCCGCGAACATGCCGCCCGCCACGCCGCCGAAGGACGCTCCCATGGCGAAGGCGAGGAGCTTCATGTTCCTCGTGTTGATGCCCATGGCGCGCGCGGCGATCTCGTCTTCCCGGATCGCCTCCCACGCGCGGCCGATGCGCGAATCCTGCAGCCGCAGGTTCACCACGACCACCACGAGCAGCACCGCGAGCAGGAAGTAGTAGTACTTGATCGTTCCCGAGAAGGCGAGCCCCATCACGTTCGATGTGTCCGCGAAATCGATCGGCCCGATGCGGATGGGGTCGATCGTGGTGATGCCCTTGGGACCGTTGGTGAGGTTGAAGGGCTCGGAGAGGTTGTTGAGGAAGATGCGCACGATCTCGCCGAAGCCGAGCGTGACGATGGCGAGGTAGTCGCCGCGCAGCTTGAGCGTCGGTGTCCCCAACAGCACGCCGAAGAGGCACGCGACCCCGGCTCCGACCGGAAGGATCGCCCACCACGGCCAGTGGATGTTGAAGTGCGGCGAGGCGAGCAGGGCGTACGCGTACGCGCCCACCGCGTAGAAGGCGATGTAGCCCAGGTCGAGCAGCCCCGCGAAGCCGACGACGATGTTCAAGCCGAGCGAGAGCAGCACGAAGAGGATCGCGAGGTTCGTGATCCGCACCCAGGCGGTTCCGGCCATCGCGAGGACGAACGGCAATGCCAGCAGCGCCGCCGCGATGAGGACGATGCCGATCCATTTCGCCGCCGGATGGGCGCGCAATGCTGCGATCACGCGCGGTCCCCGACGCGCTCGCCCAGCAGTCCCTGCGGCCGGAAGACCAGCACGAGGATCAGCACGATGAACGCGTAGACATCCTTGTAGTTGCTGCCGAAGAGGCTCGACTCGGGGCTCTGCGCGCACACGTCGCTGAAGCCCGGCAGCCACTGGTCGAGCGTGCACACGTTGGTGAAATCGCCGACGTAGCCCGCGCCCAGCGCCTCGATCAATCCCATGAGGATGCCGCCGAGCACCGCGCCGCCGAGGTTGCCGATGCCGCCGAGCACCGCGGCGGAGAACGCCTTCAGCCCGAGCACGAATCCCATCTGGTAGTGCGCGATGCCGTAGTAGGTCCCGACCATGACGCCGGCGACCGCGCCCAGCGCCGCGCCGATCACGAAGGTGATCGAGATCACCTGGTCGATGTTGATGCCCATGAGCCCGGCGATCTGCGGATTCTGCGAGGTGGCGCGCATCGCGATGCCGATCTTCGTGCGGTACACGAGCGTGAGCAGCCCCGCCATCATCGCGATCGAGGTGACGATGATCGCGACCTGGATGTTGGAGATCGCGGCGCTGGAGTCGGAATCGCCGAGGTGGAAGATCCTGAGCTCGATGATCTGCGGGAAGGCGATGATGTTGCGGCTCCACACGAGGAGCGCGAGGTGCTGCAGCACGATCGAGACGCCGATCGCGGTGATGAGGGGCGCGAGGCGCGGGGCGTTGCGCAGCGGCCGGTAGGCGACGCGCTCGACCACGAAGCCGACGGCCATGCACACGGGGATGGCGGCGGCCACACCGATGCCGACGATCACGAGCGGCGGCATGCCGGTGGGGGCGAGCGCCACGATCACCGAGAAGGCGACCATGCAGCCGATCATCACGACCTCGCCGTGGGCGAAGTTGATGAGCTGGATGATGCCGTAGACCATCGTGTAGCCCAGCGCCACGACGGCGTAGACGCATCCCAGCGTGAGGCCGTTGACGATCTGCTGGAGGAAGGTGTCCACGACCGGCGATTCTACGTTACGCGTCATCCCGGGCGCTCGTGAGAGCGATGGCCCGGGATCCAATTGGGCCCCGGACCATCGGCGCAACAGCGACGTCCGGGGTGACAAAAAAAACGGCGCCCTGCGGCGCCGTCCATCCCAGCGGTTTCCCGCTGCGTTTCTTGTTGTTATTTTTTCCCTTCGTCTTTTTTCGTCTCGGCGGGCTTGGCTGCTCCCTTGTTGGCCTCGTCCTTCTTGGGCTCCTCCTTCGCAGGAGCCGCGGAACCGGTGGCGGGCGCCGCGAAGGGCGTCGTCTCGCCGTTCTTCACGATCGCGATCGGCACGACCTTGCCGTTCTGCAGCCTGAAGATCGTCATCTCCGCGTTCTTGCGGTCGCCCTTGGCGTCGAATTCGACCTGGCCGGTGGCGCCCTTGAACGACACGTTGAAGACCTCGGGCGTGAATTTCGCCGGATCGACCGAGTTCGCCTTCTTCATCGCCTCGGCGATCGCCATCGTGCCGTCGTAGAAATACGGCGCGTACTGCTTGATCTCGCCGAACTTCTTCGTGAACGCGTCGACGAAGTCCTTGGCTGCCGCCTCGCGCGGCAGGCCGGCCTGCGAGCACACCATGCCTTCGGCCGCGGCGCCGGCGAGCTTGCCCATCTCGTCGGTGCACGCGCCGTCGCCGAACGCGAACACGGCCTTGATGCCGAGCTCGCGCGCCTGCTTGAGCATGGGTCCCCCGGTCGCGTCCATGCCGCCGTGGAAGACGACATCGGGGTTCTTCGCCTTGATCTTGGTGAGGATCGACTTGAAGTCGGTTTCCTTGTCGGTGGTGCGCTCGCGGCCGACGATGTTCACCTTGCTGCCCTTGAGCGTCTTCTCGACTTCGTTCGCGATGCCTTCGCCGTAGGCCGTCTTGTCGTCGACGATGGCGACCTTCTTCGCCTTGAGCTCGTGCGCGATATAAGAGGCGATCGCGGGACCCTGCTGGTCGTCGCGGCCGACGGTGCGGAATACCGTCTTGTAGCCGCGCTCGGTGAGCGCCGGGTTCGTCGCCGAGCCCGAGATCATCGGGATGCCCGCCTTGTTGTAGATCTCGGAGGCGGGAATGCTCACGCCCGAATTGAGGTGGCCGATCACGGCGGCGACCTTCGCGTCGACGAGCTTCTGCGCCACGGTCGTGCCGGTCTTCGGATCGGCCTGGTCGTCCTCGCTCTGCATCTCGAAGGTGACGGGCTTGCCGTCGATGGTGATCTTCTGCGCGTTCAGCTGGTCGACGGCGAGGTGGACGCCGTTCTCGTCGTCCTTGCCGAGGTGCGCGATGGAGCCGGTGAGCGGGCCGGCATGCGCGATTCTCACAGTGGTGCCGGCGGGTGCCGCGGGCGCGGCCGCCTTCGCCGGCGCGGATTTCGGCTCTTCCTTCTTCTCGCACGCCGCGAGCGCGAGCGCGGCGGCGACGGCGATGCACAACGTGCCGTGGGTTTTCATCGGGAGTCTCTCTGGTCTTGTAGGGGTGGGGCGCGGAAAGGCCGGCATTATACCGCCTCTGCCACGCGTCGTTGAGCGGCGGCTTGCCGTCCGCTCAAACGACCGCCCCGCTTCCCGTTCCTTCGACGCTCTCTTCTACTTCTGCGACAGGACCCACGTCACCAGCTTCTTGATGTCGGCGTCGCTCACGAAAGAGTTGGGCGACATCGGCACCTGCCCCCAGACACCTTGTCCGCCTTCCTTCACCTTCTTCTCGAGTTTCGCCTGCGCGCCCTTGTCGCCCTTGTACTTCGCGGCGACTTCCTTGTACGACGGGCCGACGACCTTCTTGTCGACGGCATGGCACGCCATGCAGCCGGATTTCGTGGCGAGGTCGAGGTTGGGATCGGCGGCCGCAGGCGTGGCGAGGCAGCCGCCGGCGGCGAGAGCGGCGAGGGCGATGCGGGTCTTCATGGGTTCTCCGTAGGGGTGCGGGGGGTTGCGGCGGTATGCGGATCCGGGATTCTCTCCAATCGCAGCGCGCGGCGCAATTCCTCGCGATCGCGGATTTCGGGCAGGCACGTGAAACCTTCGCAAAGCCACGCTGCCGCCTCGTGCGCGACCGGCTTCGCGAGGATCTCGGGAAGCGGCGCCGCCGACGCCGGAATGAAGAGCGCGAGCGTGGACGGGAGGTACGCCGAGCCGAGCATGTCGCGCCAGGGCGCGAGCTCGCCCTCGGCGCCGCGCACGATCACGGTGCGGGGCGGCTCGAGCTGTTCCGCGAGCGCGGCGAGGAGCGTGCCGAACGCCTCGGGCTGGCGCTCGAGGCCGCCCCAGAAGAGCGCGATCGTATCCGCGGCCGCTTCGCTGAGGCGCGCATCGCCGACGAGGAATGCGAGCCGGTTCAGCGCGAGCGCCGCGACCGCGTTGCCGGACGGCGTGGCGTTGTCGGGCCCGGGCTTGGGCCGGTGGATGAGCTGCTCGTGGTCGTGCGCGGTGAAGAAGAAGCCGCCCGCTTCGCGGTCGTGGAATTTCTCCATGAGCACCGCCGCGATCTCGCGCGCCCAGGCGAGGTCGCGTGCGTCGAACCGCGCCTGCATCATCTCGAGGAGCGCGGCGAGAAGGTACGCATGGTCGTCGAGATAGGCGTCGAGATGCGCGCGGCCGTCTTTTGCCGTGGCAAGCAGCTTTCCGTCCCGCCACATCGACGTGCGAATGAAGTCGAGCGCGCGCCGCGCCGATTGCAGCCACTCGTCGCGGCCGAGGACGCGCGCCGCGTGCGCCATGCCGGCGATCATGAGCGCGTTCCACGAGGCGAGGATTTTCTCGTCGCGCCCGGGGCGCACGCGCTTTTCGCGCGCCGCGCGCAGCTTTTCGCGCGTCGATTCGACGAGCGCCTGCACCGCGCCCTCGTTGACCTCCATGGCGCGCGCGGCCTCCGCTGCCGGGCGCACGATCGTGAGGTGCCAATGCCGGTTCTCGAAGTTCGGCGGCCGGTCGAGGCCGAAGACGATGGAGGCGACCGCGAACTCCTCGGGCGTGAGGAGCTTGCGCACCTCTTCCGGCTCCCAGACGTAGAACTTGCCCTCTTCTGCCTCGGAATCGGCGTCGAGGGAGGAGTAGTAGCCGCCGGCGGGCGACTGCATCTCGCGCATCACCCACGCCGCCGTCTCGCGGCAGACGCGCTCGAAGAGCGGCTCGCGCGTGATCGCCCACGCGTCGGCATAGAGGCGAAGGAGCCAGCCGTTGTCGTAGAGCATCTTTTCGAAGTGCGGGATGGTCCACTGCGCATCGACGCTGTAGCGCGCGAAGCCTCCGCCCACCTGGTCGTAGATTCCGCCTTCGGCCATTTTTCGCAGCGTGAAAGTCGCGATCTGGAGCGAGTCCTCGTCTTGCCGCGCGGCGTAATCGCGCAGCAGCTGCTCGATCGTGTCGGGATGCGGGAATTTCGGCGCCCCGGCGTAACCTCCGTGCTCGCGGTCGAACGCCGATTTGAGCGCGTCGATCGCCGCATCGATCGGCTCGCGCGTGAAGCGCCGCTCGGCGCCGCCCTGCGGCACGGTGCGCGCGAGCGCGTCTCGCACCTGTGCGCCCTGCTGCGCGAGCTCCTCGCGGTGCTCGTCGTAGGCCTGGCGCACGCGCTTGAGCACGTCGCCGAAGCCGGGCATGCCGTAGCGCGCCGTGTTGGGAAAGTACGTGCCGCCGAAGAAGGGCAGCTGGTCGGGCGTGAGGAACATCGTGAGCGGCCAGCCGCCGTTCCTCTGCGTGAGCATCGCCTGCGCGACCTGGTAGATCTGGTCGATGTCGGGACGCTCCTCGCGGTCGACCTTGATGTTCACGTACAGGTCGTTCATCACGCCCGCGATCTGCGGATCCTCGAACGACTCGTGCGCCATCACGTGGCACCAGTGGCACGCGGAGTAGCCCACCGAGAGCAGGATGGGCTTGCCGGTGCGCTTCGCCTCCGCGAGCGCTTCCTCGCCCCACGGGTACCAATCGACCGGATTGCCGGCGTGCTGCTGCAAATAGGGGCTGGTTTCGCGGGCGAGGCGATTGGGCATGGGGTAAAAAATTCCGGTGTTCAGCCCTGCGGCTGGCGAAGCGGCGGGCGGACGAGGCCGAGGATCAGCGAGCAACCGGCGAGGATGATCGCACAACCCGCGACGCGCCCGGCCGTGAGCGGCTCGCCGAGGAAGATCACGCCCCAGAGCATGCCGAAGATCGGCACGAGGAGCGTCACGGTGATCGCCTTCACGGGACCGACGTCGGCGATGAGGCGGTAGTAGAGGATGAATGCGAATGTCGTGGACACGATCGCGAGCCCGAGCGCCGCGGCCCACGCGAGCGGCGTGATCGCCGCCTCGCCGTGCGCGAACGGCACGAACGGCGCGAGCGCGATCGCGGCCATGAGGAGCGTGCCCACGGAGTTCCCGATCGGGCTCGCGTCCTTGAGGTGCACCTTCGTGAAGACGATCGTGTAGCCGTAGAGCGCGGTCGCGGCGATCGACATGCCCGCGGCGAGAAGCTCCGCGCCCGTCATCGGTCTGGGCGTCCAGCCGACCAGCACCGCGGTTCCCGCGAGGCACAGCGCGATGCCCGTCATCTTCGTGGGCGTGATCGGATCGCGGATCCACACCGCGGCGACGAGCGTGGCGAAGAGCGGCGAGAGCGCGTTGAGGATCGCGGCGGTCGAGGCGTCGATCGTGGCGAGCGCTTTCGCGATGAGGACGAAAGGGGCGGCGAGCCCCACCGCACCCACGAAGAGGAATGCGCGCCAGTGCTTGCGCCATCCCACGACGCCGCCGGTCGCCTTGAGGAAGAGCAGCAACGCGACGCCCGCGACGACGACGCGCAGCTCGATGAGCGGCACCGGGCCGAACGACGGCACCGCGTACCGCATGAACAGGTACGAGGCGCCCCACATCGCCGCGAGGGCGACGAGGCGCGCGAGGTCCGCGCCCCTCAAACCGTCGCCTCGAGCAATACTCCTTCGATCTCGAGAAGGCGGGTCTTGCGCGCGAGGCCGCCGGCGTAGCCCGTGAGCGCGCCGTCCGATCCGACGACGCGATGGCATGGGACGACGATCGCGACGGGATTGCGCCCGGTCGCCGCGCCCGCGGCGCGCGCCGAGCCGGCCGCGCCGGCACGTTGGGCGAGCTGCGAATAGGTGATCGTGCGGCCGTAGGGAATGCGGGCGATCTCGGCCCAGACGCGCTTCTGGAAATCGGTGCCATGGAACGCAATCGGCAGGTCGAAGCGCCGGCGCACGCCCGCGAAATATTCGGCGACCTGGCGCTCGCATTCGGCAAAGAGCGGCGCGTCCGGCGCATGGCGCCAATCGCCGGCGACGCGCGGCGCGTACTTGGCATCCTCGAAATCGAGGCGGACGAGCTCGCCGTCGCGCGCGGCGGCGAGGATGGTTCCGAGGGGAGAGGCGAAACGAGCGTAGTCGGTCATGTCTGTCTTTCGAGGGATTTCCAGAGGTGCATCACGGCATATGCGCGCCACGGGCGCCAGCGCTCCGCGGCTTCGAGCGCGCGCTTGGGCGTGGCTTTCTCGAGCGCGTTGAGCACGCCCACGTCGGGATGCGGAAACGCGTCCGGCCACGCGAGCGCGCGCATGGCGACGTAGTGCGCGGTCCAGGGCCCGACGCCGGGCAGCGCCTGCAGCTGCTCGAGCGTGCGATCGATATCGGCCGAGGGATCGAGGCGGAGCCTTCCGGCGACGAGCTCGCGGGCAAGCACGCAAATCGCGCGGGCGCGCGCAAGCACGACGCCCTGCGCGGCGATCTCGGCGGGCTCGAGCGCCGCGATCGCGCGCGCCGACGGAAACAGCGTCGTGAGCGCCGCGTTCGGCGTTTCGAGCGGCTCGCCGAACGCCTTCGCGAAACGCGAGCAGATCCGCGTGGCCGCCTTGACGCTCACCTGCTGGCCGATGATCGCGCGCACCGCCGTCTCGAATCCGTCGATCGATCCGGGCACGCGCAATCCGGGGCGCGTCTCGGCGAGGCTGCCCAGGGCCTGCGCGATGTCGTCGGGGCGGCAGCCGAGGTCGAAGAGATGCTTCACGCGCGCGAGGAGCTGCGGCAGCGCCTGCGCGAGCGCGGGGCTCGCGGTCACGCGCAACGACGAGCGGCGCGGCGAGCGTTCGACCGAGATCCATCCGGTCGCATCGCCACCCTTCGCGGCGACGCGCACGCTGCGCCAATACCGGCCGCGCTCGACCGCTTCGACGCCGTCGATCGCGCGCCGGCCGAGGAAATCGAGCATCGCCTCCCAGTCGTAGGGCGGCCGGTACGCGAGCGTGAAGACGAGGCCCTCGCCGTGAGCGCGCGCGACCGCGCCGCGGCGCAGGTCTCCCGGCGTCATCCGGTAGCGCGTACGAAAGAGATCGTTGAAACGCCTGAGGCTCGCGAAGCCGCTCGCCATCGCGACGTCGATCACGGCGAGGTTCGTGTCGGTGAGAAGGCGCTTGGCGAGGAGAAGGCGCTGCGTCTGCGCGTACTCCACCGGCGAGACGCCGAATTCCTGCTGGAACACGCGGCGCAGGTGCCGGTCGGTGATGCCGAGCGTGCGCGCGAGATCGTCGAGCCCCGAGTCCGTGAGGCGGCCGTCCTCGATCATTCCGGCGGCGGCCTGCGCAAGCCGGCTCGACGCATCGACCGCGGCGTGCCCCGGCGCGAGCTCGGGACGGCAGCGCAGGCACGGACGGAAGCCTTGCGCCTCGGCCGCCGCCGCGCTCGGGAAGAACCGGCAATTGCGCCTGAGCGGCGTGCGCGCCGTGCACACCGGGCGGCAGTAGATGCGCGTGGTGCCGACGCCCACAAAAAAGCGCCCGTCAAAGCGCGCATCGTGGGCGACGAGCGCGCGGTAGCATTGGTCTTCGTTGAGCAGCATGGCCTCCATTATCCCCCGGAGAGCCGGCGGTGCTCGCCGTTTTCGGACATCGAAATTCATGACAAGAACAACGCCCTTCGTCGAACACGTCGTCGAAATCATGCGCGCCTTCGGGCCGGTGACGGCACGCGCGATGTTCGGCGGCTGGGGCCTCTATCACGACGGCACCTTCTTCGCGCTCATCGCCGAGGAGACCCTCTACCTCAAGACCGACGACGGGAACGCGGGCGAGTTCGAGGCTCTCGGCCTCGAGCCCTTCGTCTATCCCAAGAAGGGCGGCGAGTCGGTTGTGATGCATTACCGCCGCGCGCCCGAGGACGCGCTCGAAAGCGCGCAGGTGATGGCGCGATGGGCGAGGAGCGCCTACGGCGCGGCCTTGCGCGCCGCGGCGCGCAAGGCTAGGAAGGCGCCGACGCGCGCCGCCGCAGCATCAGCCAGAGCGAAGCCGCGCCCGCGGCGAGGATGAGCGGCAACGCCGTGTAGTTGAGGACGTCCCAGCCGCGCGTGTTCACGAGCACGCCCGAGAACAGCGCCGACATTCCCTGCACCGAGAACACGACGACCTCGTTGAAGCCTTGCGCCTTCGCTTTCTCCGCCGGCGTGTAGGTTTCGGTGAGGAGGGTCGTGCCGCCGATGTACATGAAGTTCCAGCCCAGGCCCAGCAGCACCAGCGCCACGATGAAATTGGGGATCTGCTGGCCGGCGAGCGCGATGGCGACGCACGCGAACATCGCCGTCACGCCGGCGAGGATCACGTTGAGCACGCCGAAGCGCTGGATGAGCGTGCCGGTGAAGAACGACGGGGCGAACATCGCGACCACGTGCCCGGTGATGACGGTCGCTGCCGCGCCATAGGGATGGCCGCAGAATCCCATCGCGAGCGGCGTGGCGGTCATCAGCAGGTTCATCGTGCCGTAGCCGAGGGCGGCGATCGCGACCGCGACGATGAACGTCGGCTGGCGCGCGATCACGGCGAGCGGCCGCGCCTCAGCGCCCGACGCCTCGCCGTGCGCGCGCGGGATGCGCAGGAAAGCGATCGTCGCCATCGCGACCAGCGCGAAGAAGAAGAGCGATCCGTAGGAAGCGACGAACGTCGGCTGCGCGAGGTCGCGCGTCGCCTTGGTGACCTCGGGCCCGACGATGCCGCCGATGAGCCCGCCCGCCATGACGTACGAGATCGCGCGCGGGCGCTCGGCGGGCGAGGCGACGTCGGCCGCGGCGAAGCGGTAATACTGGCCGAACGCGTTGTAGATGCCGAAGAGGAACGTCCCCGCGCACAGCAGCGGAAAGCTCGCGGTCGCGATCGCCGCCGTGGCGAGCAGCGACCCCGCAAGCCCGAAGGCCGCGCCGACGAAGAAGCCGTTGCGCCGCCCGATCCGCTTCATCAGGAGCGAGGCGGGAAAGGTCGACAACGCGGCGCCGAGCACGTACACCGTCGCCGGCAGCGTCGCGAACGCCTTGTTCTCCGCGAGCGCATAGCCGGCGAGCGCGCCGACCGCGACCAGCGTCACGGCGTTGGTGAGAAGGAGCCCCTGGCAAAAGGCCAGCAGAACTACGTTTATCATGCGCGGCATGAATTATCGACGATTGGGGAAATCCGGCCTCAAGGTGAGCGAGCTCTCGCTCGGCTCGTGGGTGACCTACGGCAACCAGCTCGACGCCAAAGGCGCGCGCGAATGCATGGCGGCGGCGTGGGATCGCGGCGTCAATTTCTTCGACAACGCGCAAGTCTACGCGGGCGGCAAGGCCGAGGAGCTGATGGGCGAGGCGCTGAAGGCGCTCGCCTGGCCGCGCTTGAAGTACGTCGTCACGACCAAGTTCTTCTGGGGAATCACCGACGGCCCCAACGAGAAGAACACGCTCAACCGCAAGTTCCTCCTCGACGGCATCGACGGATCGCTCCAGCGCCTGAAGCTCGATTTCGTCGACGTGGTCTACTGCCATCGTCCGGATCCCGAGACGCCGGTCGAGGAAACCGTCTGGGCGATGCACGACATGATCGAGCGCGGCAAAGCGCTCTACTGGGGCACCTCCGAATGGAGCGCCGCCGAGATCATGGCGGCATGGCAGGTCGCCGAGCGCCATCACTTGCGCAAGCCCGTCGTCGAGCAACCCGAGTACAACCTCTTCCACCGCGATCGCGTCGAGAAGGAATACGCGCGGCTCTACGAGGACATCGGCATCGGTCTCACGACCTGGAGCCCGCTCGCCTCGGGCCTGCTCACGGGCAAGTACCGCGAGGGCGTGCCGGCGCAGAGCCGCGGCGCGATGCCGCGCATGAAGTTCATGCTCGCCGATCTCACCGACAAGGAGAAGAACGAGCGGGTGGCGCGGCTGAAGCCGCTCGCCTCCGAGCTCGGTTGCACGCTGGCGCAGCTCGCAATCGCGTGGTGCGCCTCGAACCCGCGTGTCTCGACCGTGATCACGGGCGCCTCGCGCGTCTCGCAGGTCGAGGAGAACCTCGCCGCCGCCGACGTGATCCCGAAGCTCACGCGCGACGTGCTGGCGAGAATCGAGGCGGCGACCGGCGCCGCCTCGTCCTAGCGCTTACTTGACATTCTTGAAGTCACCGGCGTAGACGAAGACCACCTTCGACGCGTCGATGTACTTGCGGAAAGCCGCGTTCACCTGCTCGGGCGTCAACGCTTCGATCTCGCGGTCGATCTTCTCGGCGTACGCGTAGGTGCGGTCGATCTCGAGCTGCGCCGCGAGCCCGTTCGCGAGGAAGTTGTCCTGCGCGCGCTCGAGCCGCCGGCGTTGCAGGAGACCGTTCTTCGCGTCCTTGAGCTGCTCGGCGGTGAAGCCGTCGCGCGACACCCGGGCGAGTTCCTCGCGCACCGCCTGCTCGAGGCGACCCACGTTCTGCGGCGCGTAGATGGCGTTCGCCCTCCAGACGGCGCTCGGCTCGTACATGCTCGCGTTGAAGCCGCTGCCCACACCGTAGCTCACGCCTTCCTTCTCGCGCACACGGCGCCAGAGCACCGAGTTGCTGCCGCCGCCGAACGCATGGTTCGCGAGCAGGAATGCCGCGTAGTCGGGATCGCTGTCCTGGAGCGGGAAGCGCACTTGGGCGAGGAAAAACGCGTTCGCCTTGTCGGGCGTCTCGAAGCGCAGCTGCGTGGGCGTCATCGCGTAGCTCGGGTTCGGCACCCGCTTGTAGCCCTTCGCGCTCTTCCAGTCGCCGAAGAGCTCGGCGAGCAGCGCCTTCACGGCCTCAGGATCGAAATCGCCCACCGCGGCGAAGTCCGCGTGATCGGCGCCGTAAAAATCGGCATAGAACTGCTTCACGCGCTCCGGCGTGACCGCTTTCGTGTCCGCGATGGATTCGTCGAAGTCCTCCTCGTAGCGCACGTGGCCGCGCGGGTACGGGTTGCCGTGGCGCGCGAGCGCCATGACCGCCACCGCGGTCGGCTCCTTGCGTTGCGCCTCGATCGTCGTGACGCGCTCGGCTTTCAGCATCTCGAGCTCCGCGGAATCGAACGCGGGCTTGCGCAGCACCGTGGCCGCGAGCTTCAGGACCGCCGGCAGGTTTTCCTTCGTCGTCTCGATGGAGACGGTCGCGATCGTGGAATCGCCGCCGAAGCCGACGCGCGCCTTGAGCTTGTCGAACTGGTCCTGGATCTGCTGGCGCGTGAGGCCGCCGGCGCCGCGGTTGAGCATCGTCGCGGTGAGCGAGCCCGTCGGAGAGGTGCCGAAAAGCGATTGCTCGTCGCCCAGGTGCAGCACCAGTCGCGCGTGCACCGTCGCGCCGCGCGTGCGCTTGGGAAGGAGCGCGACCTTCATTCCGCCGGGGAGCGTGGAACGGTGCGTCCGCGAGTCGATGTTCTGCGGCGTGGCATCGAACGCTTCGCCTTGCGCGATCGCGGCCTCGCCCTTGTAGCCCTTCACCATGGGGGCGACATTGACGAGCGCGGGCGCCGGTGCGCGCTGCGGCTGCGACGTCGGAATGAACAGGCCGAGCGTGCGGTTGTCGGGCAGCAGGTACGCGCGCGCCACGCGCTGCACGTCGTCGACCTTGGCGGCGCGCACGCGGTCGCGCGTGAGGAAGAAAAGGCGCCAGTCGCCGAGCGCGATCGCCGTGGACAGCGCGATGCCGACGCGTTCCGGATCGGCGGCGGTGAGCTCGAACTCCTTGAGGAACTTCGTGCGCGCCCGCTCCACCTCTTCGGCGGTGATGGGCTCTTTCGCCACGCCTTCCAGGGTCGCGATGAGCGTCTGCTTCGCGGTGTCGAGCGAGCCGTCGTTGGGGAGCCGTGCGCCGAAGAAGGCGAGGGTCGGTTCCCTGAAGTTGAAGGCGAACCCGAACACCTGGCTCGCCTGCTTGGTCTGCACCAGCGCCTTGTGCAGGCGTCCGGTCGGCGTGTCGCCCATGATCGTCGTGAGAAGGTCCACCGCGGCGAAATCCTCCGATCCGCCCGCGGGGACGTGGTAGGTGGCCAGCACGAGCTGGTTGTCGCCGACGCGGCGCAGCACGATCGAGCGCTCGCCTTCCTGCGTGGGATCGACGGTGTACGTGGGCTCGAGGACGCGCGTGGGCTTCGGGATCTTCCCGTACGTGTCGGCGATGAGCTTCAGCGTCTTCGCCTCGTCGAACTTGCCGGTGACGATCACCACCGAGTTGTCCGGCTGGTAGTACTTGCGATAGAACGCCTGCAGGTGCTCGATGTTGACGTTCTCGACGTCGGCGCGCGCGCCGATCGTGGACTTGCCGTAGTTGTGCCATTGGTACGCGACCGCCATGGACTTCTCGAGCAGCGACCGGAAGGGATCGTTCTCGCCGCGCTCCATCTCGTTGCGCACCACGGTCATCTCGGTGTCGAGGTCCTTGCGCGCGATGAACGAGTGCGTCATCGCGTCCGCGGACCAGCGCACGTACCAGTCGAGCGTGGCGTCGTTCGCCGCCCAGCTCGCGAAGTAGTTCGTGCGGTCCGTCCACGTCGTGCCGTTCGCGCGCAGCCCCCGCTTGCTCATCTCGGAGAACGCCGCGGGATAGGCCGGCGTGCCCTTGAACATGAGGTGCTCGAGGAGGTGCGCCATGCCGGTCTCGCCGTAGCTCTCGTTGCGCGAGCCGACGAGATACGTCGTGTTGAGCGTGGTCGTCGGCTTGGACGCGTCGGGCGCGAAGAGCACGCGCAACCCGTTGGCGAGGTTGTATTCGGTGATGCCCTCGACGGACGTCACCTTGGTGACGCCTTGGGGAAGCGGCACATCGGCGGCGAAGCCCGCGGGCGCGAAGGCGACGAGGACGGAGACGAGCAGCGTCTTGAGGATTTTCATGGTGGCGGAAGGGGCGGGACGGGAAAGCGGATATTAGCGCAGCGCCTGGTCGAGGTCCGCGATGAGGTCGGCGACGTCCTCGACACCGACCGAGAGGCGCACCAGCGCGTCGCTGATGCCGATCTCGCCGCGTACGGCAGATGGAACGGAGGCGTGCGTCATGATCGCCGGGTGCTCGATGAGGCTCTCGACGCCGCCCAGGCTCTCGGCGAGCGTGAAGATGCGGCAGCGCTCGAGGAACCCGAGCGCCGCCTTCTCGCCGCCTTTGACGATCGCGGAGACCATGCCGCCGCCCGCGGCCATCTGCCGGCGCGCGAGCGCGTGCTGCGGATGGCTCTCGAGGAAGGGATAGAACACCTTCTCGATCTTCCTGTGGCCTTCGAGCCAGCGCGCGATCTCGGCGGCGTTCTCGCAGTGCCGCTGCATGCGCAGCGCCAGCGTCTTCAGCCCGCGCGTCACGAGGAAGCAGTCGAACGCGCTCGGCACCGAGCCGATGGCGTTCTGGAGGAACCCGAGCTCCCCGCCGAGATCCGCGCGCGCCGTCACCGCGACGCCGCCGACGAGATCCGAATGGCCGTTGAGGTACTTGGTCGCCGAATGCACGACGATGTCGAAGCCGTGCTCGAGTGGACGCTGCACCCAGGGCGAAGCGAACGTGTTGTCGGCGACCGCGAGGATGCCTTTCGCTTTCGCCACCTCGGCGACCATCGCGAGATCGACGAGCTTCAGCAGCGGGTTGGACGGCGTCTCGACCCAGATCATCTTGGTCTTCGCGGTGATCGCCGCGCCAAGCGCCTTCTTGTTCGAGAGACTCGAATAGCTGAAATCCAGTTTCGCCGAGCGCCGGCGCACGCGCTCGAAGAGGCGGCGCGTGCCGCCGTAGAGATCGTCGAGCGCGACGACGTGCGCCCCCGCCGGCAGGAGCTCCAGCACGGTCGCAGTCGCGGCCATGCCGGAGGCGAACGCGAAGCCGTGCGTGCCGCCTTCGAGGTCGGCGACGCAGCGCTCGTAGGCGAAGCGCGTCGGGTTGTGCGTGCGCGCGTAGTCGAGCCCCTTGTGCTTGCCGGGACTCTCCTGCGCGTAAGTGGACGTCGCGTAGATCGGCGTGATCACCGCACCCGTCAGCGGATCGGGCGGCTGTCCGGCATGGATCGCGCGCGTGGAAAAACGAAGACCCTCTCCCCGGCCCTCTCCCAGGGGAGAGGGAGATTTCGGTCTCTTCATTGCATCTTCCGCCGCATGGAGTTGAGCAGGTCGATCTTCGTGATGAGCCCGTGGAAGCGGCCGCGCTCGGCGACGATCGGCACGTGCTCGTTGGCGAAGATGCGCAGCACCTCGTCGAGCGAGGCCGACGGCGCCACGGTCTCGAGCCGCGTGCTCATGTGCTTGCGCACCGGATCCCTGAAATGCGATTCGCCGCGCACCACCGCCATGAGCACGTCGTACTCGTCGATGAGGCCCACAATGGTTTGACCCTCAAGAACGGGAAGCTGCGACACGTCGTAGAGCTTGAAGCGGCTGAACGCGGTAAGGAGCGTGTCGCCGGGCTCGACGGTGATCGTGGCGTTGTCCTCGGTGGGCCGGCCGATGAGGTCGCGCAAGTCTCCGTGGCGCGCGCGGCTGCGGAAGCCCTGGTCGGCGAGCCAGTAATCGTTGAACATCTTCGAGAGATACTTGTTGCCGCTGTCGCAGACGAAGGTCACGACGCGCTCCGCCTTCGGACGCAAGCGGCAGTAGCGCAGCGCCGCGGCGAGCAGCGTCCCGGTCGAGGATCCCGCGAAGACGCCTTCGCTTGCGAGGAGCTCGCGCGCCACCGCGAAGCTCTCCGCGTCGGGAATGCTGTAGGCGTGCTTCACGCCGGAAAGATCGGAGACGGGCGGCACGAAATCCTCGCCGATGCCTTCGACGAGCCACGATCCCGCCTCGCCCACTCGCCCGGTCTTCACGTAGTCCGCGAGGATCGAGCCCGCGGGATCGGCGAGGATCATCGCCACGTGCGGCGCGTGCTTGCGGAAGTAGCGCGTGAGTCCCGTGATCGTGCCGCCGCTGCCGACACCGCAGACCACGGCGTC
>Ga0075436_100000451_pt1 | contig 26434 bp, 22 predicted proteins | sample RhiMethybrSRZTD5_FD_75303 | JGI IMG/M metagenome (GOLD analysis project Ga0075436, IMG submission 75303) | Populus rhizosphere microbial communities from Tennessee, USA - Rhizosphere MetaG P. TD hybrid SRZTD5 | ecosystem: Host-associated > Plants > Roots > Rhizosphere > Soil | place: USA...
ACCTGCTGTGGATGGGCGTGGACGTAGGCTCGACCACGGTCAAGGTGGTCGTCATCGACGGCGAGAACGACGATATTCTCTGGCAGGACTACCAGCGCCATGAGACCAAGCAACCGGAGAAGACGCTGGAGATGCTGCAGGCCATCCACGCCGATTTTCCCGCCACCCCGTACGAGAACTTCCGCGTCTTCATTACCGGTTCTGGCGGCAGCGGCGTGTCCAAGCACATTGGCGCCAAGTTCGTGCAGGAAGTGAACGCGGTTTCGCTGGCGGTGGAGAAGCTCTACCCGGAGTGCGGCTCGGTTATCGAACTGGGCGGCCAGGACGCCAAGATCATCATCTTCAAGGAAGACCCCGAGACCGGCAAAAAGAAGAAGCTGCCCTCGATGAACGACAAGTGCGCGGGTGGCACCGGCGCGGTAATTGACAAGATCAACGCCAAGCTGCGCATTCCCTCAGATCAGCTTTGCCAGATGGGCTACAACGGGCTGAAGCTGCACCCGGTGGCCGGCAAGTGCGGCGTGTTTGCCGAAACCGATATCAACAGCCTGCAGAAGCAGGGCGTGCCCCCGCCGGAGTTGATGGCATCGCTGTTCGAGTCCATCGTGCAGCAGAACCTTTCTGTCCTGACCCGCGGCAATACGCTGCGCCCGGTGGTGTTGCTGCTGGGCGGCCCCAATTGCTACATCAAGGGCATGCGCGACTGCTGGAAGCACAACATCCCCAAAATCTGGGAAGAGCGCAATTACCCTCTGCCCGAGGGCGTGAATCCCGAAGACCTGGTGCGCACTCCCGATAACGCGCAGTACTTTGCCTGCATCGGTGCGGTTGAGTTCGGCAAGCAGGAAGACCCCGGCGTGGGCGTTTATCTCGGCCACGAAAAGCTCGAGTGGTACATCACCGAGGGCCGCGCCATTGAGAAGGCCAAGAAGGGCGGCGGCCAGGCGCTGGCCAAGACCCCGGATGAACTGGACGCTTTCAGGCAGAAATACACCAAGAAGAAGTTCGTGCCCACAACCTTCCTGCCCGGCCAAGTGGTGGAAGGTTTCATCGGCATTGACGGCGGCTCCACGTCCACCAAAGCGGTGCTGGTGGACAGGAACCGCAACATTCTCTGCAAGACATACCAGCTCTCCAAGGGCAATCCTATCGAGGACACGCAAGAGGTCATCGGCAAAATTGCCAAGCAGGTGACTGACCAAGGCGCGACCATCAAAATCCTGGGCGTGGGCACCACCGGCTACGCCAAGGACATCCTTAAGGACGCCGTGGGTGCCGACGTAGCTCTCGTGGAGACCGTGGCCCACACCCAGGCCGCGCTGCACTTCTATCCTGATGCCGACGTCATCTGCGACGTCGGCGGCCAGGACATTAAGATCATCATCCTCAAGGACGGCCGCGTAAAAGATTTCAAGCTCAACACCCAATGCTCCGCCGGCAACGGCTATTTTCTGCAGGGCACCTGCGAAAGCTTCGGCTTCAAGGTGGAGGAGTTCGCCGAGATCGCCTTCGGCGCCAAAGCCTTCCCGCAGTTCGGCTACGGCTGCGCCGTGTTCATGCAGTCCGATATCGTGGATTTCCAGCGCCAGGGCTGGAAGCCGGAAGAGATCATGGCCGGGCTGTGCAACGTGCTGCCGAAAAACATTTGGCTATACGTTTCGCAGATTCCCAATCTCTCGGCCATCGGGCGCAAATTCATCCTGCAGGGCGGCACGCAGCACAACCTGGCAGCGGTGAAGTCGCAGGTTGACTTCATCGAATCGCGCTTCAAGGGAAAAGACGTGCAGGCGGAAGTGATCGTCCACCAGCACTGCGGTGAGGCCGGAGCCATTGGCTGCGCCTTCGAGGCCGTGCGCTTGTGGGAGAACGGCATGCAGACCGAATTTATCGGGCTGGATGGCGTGGCCTCCATCAGCTTTACCACGACGCGCAACGAGGCCACGCGCTGCTATTTCTGCAAGAACAAGTGCCTGCGCACCTTCATTGACGTCAAGACCGTTTCGCCCAACCCGAATTACAAGCCACCGTCAAAGACCAAGGTGCCGCTGGCCGAAGGCGCGCAGCGCCTGATCATCGCCACCTGCGAAAAGGGAACGGTGGAGAACGTGGACGAGATGCGCGTCATCAAGGGCAACATTGACGCCATCAAGAAAGAGAACCCGAACCTGGTGGAAGTGGCGGCCAAGGCGGCCTTCAAGGACTACGAGCCACCGGTAGTAGCCGACCCCCTGCCCAAGTTCGCAATTACCTCGGCGCAGAAGAAGCGGGTTGAGCTGATGAAGAAGCGCGCCGAATTGAAAATCGGCATGCCCAAGGCGCTGAACATGTATTCCTGCGGGCCTTTCTTCACCGCGTATTTCCAAGCGCTGGGCCTGAAGCCGGAAAATCTATTCTGGTCGGAATACACCAGCGAACAGCTCTACAAGGAAGGCGCTAAGCGCGGCGCCATTGATCCCTGCTTCCCCTCGAAGGTCGGCATCCCGCATGTGCACAACCTGCTGTACGTGATCCACCCCAAGAAGCAGCTCGACATCATCTTTTTTCCGATGATTGATTCGCTGCCCACCTTCTTGAAGCACACGCAAGCCAGCCGCGCCTGCCCCACGGTGACAGCGACTCCAGCCTCGGTAAAGGCGGCCTTCACCAAGGAAGCTGATCTTTTTAAAGAGAAAGGCGTCATCTGGAAGGACACGCTCATCGCTCTCGACCAGCACAAAATCGCCCATCGCCAGATGTATGAAGATTGGAAGGACATTCTGGGTCTGAGCGAAGAAGAGAATTACCGCGCGGTGGAGCAGGGCTTAAAGGCGTTGGACAAGTTCTCTGATGACGTCATGCGCAACCAGGCGCGCGAGATTCTCAAGAAGCTCGAGGACGAAGATCGCTTGGGCATCGTGCTCCTGGGCCGCCCCTATCATCATGACCCCGGCATCAATCATGAGATCCTGGAGGAATTCCAGAAGCTCGGTTACCCGGTCTTCTCCCAGGATTCTCTGCCTATCGATGACGAAATTATCTGGAAGCTTTTCGGCGATGAGGTGAAGGCCGGGGTCATTCAGCACCCGCTGGATGTCACCGATGCCTGGAAAAACTCGTATTCCGAAAACACCTCGCGCAAGGTGTGGTCGGCCAAGTACGTGGGCCGGCATCCTAACCTGGTGGCGCTCGAGCTCTCCAGCTTCAAGTGCGGCCACGATGCGCCCATCTACACGGTGATCGAGGAAGTTGTGGAGCACACCGGCACGCCCTACTTCTGCTTCAAGGATATTGATGAGAATAAGCCCAGCGGCTCGATTAAGATTCGCGTCGAGACCATCGGCTACTTCCTGAAGCGCTACCGCGAAGACATGGTGCGAGAGAAGCAGAAGAAGCTGACCATTGACGAGCAGCTGAAGAAGTTCGAAGAACAACTGCGGCAGGAGCTGGCCACCGCCGAGAAGTATAAGAACGTGGAGCGGCCGCAGGCGCCCGCCGATACTCTCGTCCAGATCGGCGATCCCCGGATTGACAGTGTAGGCCGGCAGGATGAGCTGGTGGAAATGAGCGGCGATTAAGACTAAAGCTTGGGGCCATGGGTTGAAGTCGAGATAAAGGGCCCGGCGGCCACGCCGGGCCTTTTAGTCTCAGAGCGGCAGCAATTCCGCCGCAACTGGAGTGCGTGCCCGTTTCAGCCTGGCAGCACCCGCTGTCAATTCTGACGCAAGCTGGGCATAGGGATGGGGATATTCAGGCTGGTTGCGCCCACACCCACCCCGCCTTCGCAAGTATTGGGTGGGAAGGTACACCCAGTTCCATTTCCCTGGCATCCGGCCGCCCAGAACATGTAGCCCAGCATGCCGTTGGTTGTATTCGGCAAAACCGTTGGAATGGTCTCCACAAAGTTGGCGGCTACTTCCTCATCGGAGCTGCTATAAAGAGCGCAGTTGGGTTGTCCACCGACTAACCACAAGCTTCCGGTTAGTTTAGCCGGGGCTAGCGGAGGCACTGAACTGGTCCCGTTAACGTGCTGTTGCCAGCCAGTTTCCAGGCTGGAGACCGAGGTTTTTTGGGAAGCCACCATAGCATTGGCATAATCCAGGACTGGGCTGCTGGTATTCAACCAATGGGTGGTGGCGTAATTGGCAAGCGCGGTGAGATAAAGATCATCGTTGCCCAAATCAATGGTTAGACGGGCAGCCTGATTGTTGCCGGTTGGGTCGTAAGCCAAAACTGAGCGGTAAGCGCTTACGAATTGCTGCAATCCGGTCAGGTTGGGGTTGCTGCTCTTTTCGTAGTCAATTTCCATTCCCACGTTGTATTGCTTGGCGGCGTTCGCGGCATTGATGCCCAACTGTGTCGGGTTTGCGCCCAGCGCCTTGTCCCAGTGCGAGGTGAAGCTGGCACCCCCAATGGACATCATGACCCGCACTCCTTTGCTTTCAAAGTAGTTCACCACGGCGGGAGTCATTCCGATGGGAATGCCGGCATTGGTGGTCGAGTCGGTGGTCAGATTCATGAGCTTGACGGGATCCACAAAGCTCAACACTACGAGGTTAACTGACGGAGATGTGGAACTGCTGCTGCGGGCAATGATCCAGTGATTGTCAGTATCAAAAGTCGTCATGTTCGGCACGGAAGCCCAACTGCACGCATCGGAATAGCAGTGCCAAACACCGTAGACTTGCATCTGGGTCTGTGCCTGCGAGCTTGCCCCCAGAAGCAGTGCTGAGACGAAAACAATGTACATGACCGTTGCTCTTGCTCGGCCGTTGGACCTTGCTTGGGGCACTTCCACGAAATTGCACGATAGGGGGTTCATGTTCGCCTACTCCTTTTATGGTTTGTGCAAAAAGTAAGGGCCGGAAGATGCCACTTGCAATTAGATATGCCGGCAGAGATGCTACAACGGGGTAAGGAGTTTTCCGATTTGTGAAATTAATCGCCGGGCGTGATTACCAAGGACGTTATCTTGAGTACTTTCGCGGGCGGCCGCCAGATTTAATCCATTTTGCCGGGACCGTATCGGCAGTATTCCCCGCATCTCTTGCGATCTCGTACAATAGTGCTGATCCGAGGTTCGCCCCGCATGCTCATGGAAGCCGACAAGGTAATGTTTGAGATTTACCGCGAGACTGCCTATACCGGCAAATACCGCGTGGTGTACTTCACCGAGTTGAACGAAGCCAATAAGGAATACGAGATCAACCGCGCCCTCTCCGGCGAGCACTTCTACGACGGCTTCATCAAGAACTTCCGCAAGGAAGAGGCCAAGGATCGCATTGACGCCCTGCTCAAGCGAATGAACGAAGGCGAAAAGCTCACGCCGGCCGACATCGAGCGCGAACTAGCCCCGTATATTCCTGAACCAAGCACTTAGAGGATCTGCAATTAGCCAAGCCTTAAGCGTCACTAATGCTAAGTGCTTGATTCCCGAAACTTTCCTCAATTCTACGCAAGCTGCGCTATAATTCCTGCACCTATGGCGAGCGTACCCGGGACAGAACCCAAGGCCCCCGGCATGGTGCCGGACGAACTAAAATCGGAGCCCCGATCCAAGGGCATTGTCACTGCCCGCAAGAAAAAGCCTAAAGAGCTGGCGGTTATCACCGAGTGTTGCACCGGTTGCGCCGGTTCGCCCGCTTGCGTGGAATACTGCCCGGTGGAAGACTGCATGTTCTGGGTGCCCGATGAGGATCACCCGCCTTACGGCCGCATCCAGGTGGACCCGATCCTGTGCATCGGCTGCAAGAAGTGCACCAGCAAGGGCCCTGACGGCTCGTTCCTCGACGGCTGTCCATGGGACGCCATCGCCATGGTAGATACCGTCGAGGTGGAAAAAGAAGTCGGCGTCATGACCTACTGAGTCGCGTCTGCACGCTCCTGTCCAGTGTTCCTGAACGTACGTCGCGGTAGTTGCCTGTCGCATCTAACCTTTTGAGCGGCCAAATGGGGACCAGGCAAACGGCCCCTATACGCCTCTTGTCTCCCCTATGCCACCAGCCGTTAACAAACCCGGCAGTATCATGCTCGCTTCCATGATCGCCCTGATCGTCGTATTTGTTTTGGCGGGTTTCTGGCTGCGCTACCATAAGACTGCGCCTACGCCATCCATTAAGGGCACGCCTATTTCTTCGCAGTAGACCGGAAGGAACCAGTAGCTCCTAGTTGGTTGTTTACGAAACTACAAACGACCAGCCACCAACTATTGGTTTTCAGTCCTTTGCCGAATGGCGTGCTCGGTAAGAATCGCCTGCTGTCGAATGCGGTCGGGAAGTCTTGGTTGTTCGAGCTCATAGCGGGCGATGGCGGGCAGATCCTCAGGCGTGCCCACAATGTATAACGCGCGCAGCGCCTCCCAAACCTGAGTTTCGCCCGGATCCACCACCGCCAGTTGAGCGCCGGCCGCGACCTGGGCCCCCCGCGGCATTTCCACCGCTGCCACCGTTCCGGTGAGCGGGGAGCGCGCCTCCACCGATTGGCCGTCACTCTGGATTTCGGCCACCAGCCCTCCTTCGCGCACCGCCGTCCCCGGTTTAGCCGTGTCGGTCACCTTGCCTGCCGCGGGCGCAAGAACATTTGCGGATTGCAGCAGGGATACGATTTGTGGCCGGCCCCTGGCATCGCCAAAGCGAACCAGCGCCAGGGCGGCGTTGCCCCGCACCATCAAGGCCGGATCCTGCAGCATCTTCAGCAAAGTCTGGTGGAATTCGGGTACATCGGTGTCCTGGCCCATGGCCCAGGCGTCGGTGTTACGAATTTCCACCGAAGGATTGGTGGCCAGCGCCACCATATCCGGATAGTACTTCTTCGCGACCGGATCATGGCGCGACATCCGATCCGAGAGTTGCACCAGCGCATGCTGGATATGCCGGGGCTTGCTGGAGTCGTGGAGGTACTCGTTCAGCTTCGCATCCGAAAGCTGGCGGCCAAACCAGGTGCTCCACCAGAACAGGAAGGGCATGAGCACGATGAGCCAGGCGACGCCAAAAAACAGCAGCCGGGTGCGAAACGACATGCGCGGCCGCCGCGGGGGCGAACTCTGCTCCGCGGTGGTTTCAGAAAGAGTCTCGGGTGGGATGTTGGGAGGGTCGCTGCTCATGGGGTAAGTCTAGGCCTGCTGCGCCTCTTCCAGAACGTCGGCGTCGAGCACGCGGTCCTGCTCAAGGTAATGAGAAACCGCATACTGGGCGAGGAGCGGCGTTTGCAGGCGAATTTCCGCGCCCATCCACTCGCCCTTGCCGTGCGGGGCATCGTGGGGGTGGCGGCAGGGCCCACTGCTTCCGAACTGCGGCCCGAATGCTGCGCTCTGGATCTGGTCAAACTGGCGCAGCCCGCGCCAGGCTTCGTCGCCGCGCGTCCCGGAAGTGTCAATTTTCAGCCGGACGATGGACATGGGTCTCTAAACTCAAAAATCATACACCACGCAAGCTAATATTCTGAGCGGCTGAAACCGGCTACTTCGGCGCCAGTGAAGTGACCAGCGGCCCGGCCACGTAGAGGTGATAGAGCAGGACATAGATCACCACTCCCGTAACCGAAACATATAGCCACACAGGAAAGGTCCAGCGCGCAATGGCACGATGGCGGTCGAAGGTGCCGCGCCAGGCCCGCGCCAGCGTAATGATCACCAGGGGCACAATGATCGCCGCCAGAATGGTATGGGTGATCAGAATAGAAAAGTACACCGGACGCACCAGGCCTTGTCCGTGAAACCGGATTACTCCCGCGTGCGCATGGTAATAGATGTAAGACACCAGGAACAGGCTGGAACAGACCACGGCGGTGAGCATGCAGGCGCGATGGGCTGCGATGCGGCCGCGCTTAATCAACCCGCGCCCGGCCACGATCAGCACCGCGCTGGTGCCGTTCAGCGTGGCATTGATGGCCGGGAAGTTCGTGTAATCGAGCATGCTTGAAGGGCAGCGGCTTCAGCCGCGCCGAACGTTTCCTTTTCTTGAATCATTCCGGGCAGATTTCAGTACGGCGAGTTCGCGCGTCATCGGCCCGGCTGAAAACCATGCGCTTTCAAACCCTGCCCAAAATCACGCGGCCGGCTTTGTGGTGCGCCGGTTCGCTATCAAGAACGCCAGGCCGAACATGGCCGCTGTAAATAGCCCCAGGATCAGCAATGACGTACTCACCGAAAAATCGAGCGAGCCGGTGCCCGGAAAGAGCAATCCTCGCAGCGCCTCTACCCCATACGTCAGCGGATTCAGCCGCATCACCCAACGCAGCCACCCCGATGCTCCTGACAGCGGAAACAGAGCTCCGGATAGCAGCCACAGCGGTATCAAAAACAAGTTGATAATGGCATGAAACGCCTGCGTTGAATCCATGGGCCAGGCGATGGCGAATCCCAGCGCGGTCAGTGAAAACGAAACCAGGAACACGGTCAGCACCAGCAGCCCGAACTGCGCCAGGCCGAAGTGCACGCCGATGGCGGGCGCGAACACCAGGAAGATCAGCCCCTGCGCCGCTGCCAGGGTGGAACCGCCCAGCACCTTACCCAGCACGATGGCAGAGCGCCGCACTGGCGCCACCAGCACCGAAAGCAGGAATCCCTCCTTTCGGTCCTCGATCACCGACATCATGGTGAAAATGGAGGTGAAGAGCACGATCATGATCAGCGCGCCGGGATAAAAATATTCCAAATAATGTTGCTGGCCGGCGGAGCTGCCCGCATTGAACGAGGTGCCGAACCCGGAGCCGATCACCACCCAGAAGAGCAGCGGCGAAAGAATGACTCCCACCACCCGGGCACGCTGGCGATAGAAGCGCACCACCTCGCGCCACCACAGCGACAGGGCGGGCAGCAGGCCCAGCGTGCGCGCCTGGGTAGGCGCCCGATATGTTGTACTTTGAGTAGCCACTAACTGCCTTTCTGTGTGCCGGCAACGGCCTGCGCTCTTAATGGCTGAGCCGCAGGTTTTTCCTGTTTGGCGGCCTTAATCTGCTGCACGCCGGCAACTGTGTTCTGCAAGAAAATCGCTGACATCGCCAGCAGGATCAGGGTCATGAACAAGCCGCCTACGGTGAACGACAAACCGTTGATGTACAGTTCCCCGATTCCCAGCAGGGGAAGCACTCCCAACAATGCAGACATCGCCACCCATACCAGCATTTCGCCTCCCTAGGCTGAATGCCGGCCCCTTGTCCCTCATGCTCGGCACCCAGTTAATGTTTCGTCTTCGTCGTCGCCGCTTCGCCATTGGCCTCTGTCCAGAAGCGGTGGCCGGTGCGGTGAATGAACACGTCTTCGAGGGTCGGCTTGCTGACGGAAACCGACTGGATCTCTCCCGGAAAAGCCTCGACCACGTCGGTAATGAAGCGATGGCCATTTTCGAGCTCGATGCGCACCTTGCCGGCGAGCACGGCGGCTTCCACCGGAAAGCGCGCGTGGATGCGCTGTGCCAGCGACTCCGGACCTTCTGCTTCCAGCAGAATTACGTCCCCGCCAATCTCGTGCTTCAGTTCCGCTGGCGTGCCCAGGGCCACTACCTTGCCTTGGTTGAGGATGGCGAGCCGGTCGCAGCGCTCAGCTTCTTCCATCAGGTGCGTGGTCACGATTACCGTAACGTGTTCTTCGTCGCGCAGGATGCGCAGGTACTGCCACAGGTCGCGGCGCGCTCCCGGATCCAGGCCGGTGGTGGGTTCGTCCAGCAGTAAAACTGAAGGATGATGAAGCAGTCCCTTGGCCAGTTCCACTCGCCGCTGCATGCCACCGGAGAAAGTCTCTACGCGCTCGTTGCCGCGGTCCGCCAGGCCCACCCGTCCCAACATCTCCTGAATGCGCGCCCGCAGCGGCGCACCGCTCAGACCGTACAGATGGCCCTGGTGGCGCAGGTTTTCGAACGCGCTGAGCTTCACGTCTACGCTTTGCGCCTGGAACACCACCCCGATCTGCCGCCGCAATCCATTGGGGTCCTTGGCAGCGTCGCGGCCCAGGATCATAGCCCGGCCTTCCGAGGGCAGCATCAGCGTGGAAAGGATACGGAACAACGTGGTTTTGCCGCTGCCGTTCGGACCCAACAGGCCAAACAATTCGGCGGAGCGTACCTGGAAGGAAACGCCGTCGAGAGCCATCCGGCCGTCGTAACGATGGCGGATGTTGTCCACGACGATGACGGCGGGATCGGCGCTGTGGGCCGGTTCGGCGGGTGTTGCCGGCGCCGGGGCGAATTCCGTAGCTTTCGGGGTCACAAGGTATTCTATCGCGCCGCGGTATTGATCATCATCAAAGCGAATAGCAGCGGCAAATAAAAAATCGTAGCCTGCAGCAGGCGCCGGGCGGCGGCCTTGGAGCGCGCGGCCGTGGGCGGCAGGTGCAGTCGGGCCAGGCGCACCCCAAACCACAGCAGGGCCACGCCCAGCACAAAAGCTCCCACCAGGTAGGTTCGTCCCGACATGCCCAGAAAGCCGGGTACCAGGCTGACAGGAATCAGGGCCAGCGAGTAGACCAGGATTTCGCGCACCGTGGAGCGGCCATCGGCTTCCACCACCGGCAGCATGCGGATGCTGCCGCGCTCGTAGTCTTCCCGATAGAGCCAGGCGATAGAGAAGAAGTGCGGGAACTGCCACAGGAAAACAATGCCGAACAGGACCAGAGCTTCCCAATCCAGGCGGTTGCGCGCTGCCGTCCAGCCCAGCAATGCAGGCATAGCCCCGGGGAACGCTCCCACAAAAGTGCAGATGGGATGGACCTTCTTGAGCGGCGTGTATGCCGCCAGATACATGACGGAAGTGGCGAGAGTGAGCGCCCCTGTCAGCGGATTGGTGGCCCAAGCCAGGTAGAGCGCGCCCCCGATGGTCAGCAAGCTTCCCGCGATCACGGCATGGGCCATGCTCATGCGTTTGGCAGGCAGGGGCCGCAGCGCGGTGCGCCGCATGTGACTATCGGTCTCCTGCTCCATCACTTCGTTGAGCGCCGCTGTGCCTGCCGCCACCAGCCCAATGCCCAGCACGGCGTTCACCAGCGTCCAAGACACGGACGACTCGCCCGATTTGAAGCAGCCAAAATAGAAGCCGCACCAGGCCGTCATCATGATCAGCGAAGTGACGCTGGCCTTGGTCAGTTCTCCGTAATCCTGCACCAGGCCAATAACTCCGCTGCGGGTGGTCGGTACCTGAGTGCCTGCGGCAACATTCGCTTCCCCTGCTCGGTTCATAGGCTGGCTTGCACTGCTCATGCGTTCACTGCGTTCTTTAAAGGGCTCGGCGAAATCGCTTCATTTTCCTGGGCTCGTCCCATGTGGCGCCAGCCCTGCATGGCGAGCACCACGGCGGAAGCCAGCACCAGGGCTCCCACCGCCACGTGCGCAACGGTAGACGCGATCATAGGCATTTCCGGCTGCACGGCATCCTGTCCCCATTGCACCCGCGTAAGATAGGCGGCAAAGCCCAGCCCTAGTTGGGTGACCAACAGGGCCATCAGCACCACCGCCGGACGGCGCAGCGGCGCCACCGAACCGTAGCTCGCCAGCACGCGAGTAATGGTCCACAACACCAAGGTTGTGACCACAATCGCGCTGATCAGGTGCGGCAGCAGCTTTATGCCGGAGTGGCGGAAGCCAGCGCCCAGAATGAGTTGCACATATACGGAAGCCGCCGCCACCGTGGCCAGCGTGGTCAGCGGCAGGCGGTGCGATTCTGCCAATTGCAGCCGCGGCGCTTCTGTCCAGCCGCGGCCGGTAACCAGCGCCAGCACCACCACAATGCAGAAGAAAGTTTGCGCCAGGGTGGCATGGGCCGTGGAGACAGCAGGCGGCAAATAGAACAGCACGGTGATTCCGCCGAGAATGCCTTGTGCGACAACGGTTGCGAGTGCCGCGACGCCCAGCTTGCGCACCCAACCGCGGCGGTCCACGCGCCAGGTCCACACCGCCAGGATAATGGTCAGCAGGCCGACAAGCTCCGCCACCATTCGATGGCCGTGCTCAAATTTCACCCCGCCCACCATGCGCGGCAGCTTGTAGAGCGAACCGAACGAAGTCGGCCAATCGGGTACGGAAAGGCCTGCGTCATTACTGGTCACCAAAGCCCCGGCGATAAGCAGCAGGAAGGTGGCGCAGGCCACCAGCACGCAAAAACGATGGTGGGCCCGGTTATAGGGTGTTGGCGACCAGTTCAGAAGAGTACTCCTGGGTTATTCTGTGAGCTTTCCCTGCCGCGGCCCCACGCCGCGTTTTACGCTGAAGCTGGAATGCCAGCCGACACGCGAGAGGAAAGCTGAGTGGACCGGCAACCCCAGCCCACTCAGGACGGATAATTTTACCAGAATACTTAATCGCCCATGGCGGCCGCGGACGCTCCACCTGGCTTGAAGGTGAAGTCCACGGTTTGGCTGCCTTTGGGAGCGATCGTGACCTTCTGGTCCTGCTCGCCTAGTTTTTCCTGCACCGCCGCCACGGTGTAGGTGCCCGGAGGCAGTCCCTTGATTTCGAACTTGCCGTCCTTATCGGTGACCGCGAAGAAGGGCGTCTTCACCACGCTGATGTACATCTTCATCCAGGGGTGTTGATTGCACTTCACCGGCAGCATGATCTCCTGGCGGGCAAAGCTCTTGTCGATGGGAGCCGCCTTGGGAGGCTGCGATTCGTTCCATTCCCGGTTGTCCTTGGGAGTGGGATGGATGTTATGCGTTGTGGGGTCACTGTTGACCACCTCCACCGTCTGGCCAGCCATCACCCCCAGCACGTGCGGGTGGTAACGGCACCCATCCTGGTCAATCTTGACCGGATCCTTGGGCGGCTCGAACGAGTAGTTGTCCAACCCATCCTTTACATAAACGAATACATTGGCCAGGTTGCCGTTGTCGACCACCATATCCTCGGAGGTGTTGGTGCCTTTGCAGGCCGGATCCTGGCTCATGTCAATTTTTACCGGCTTGGGGGCCGTACCTTCGAATTTAATCGACCCCTGTACCGAGCCCACAGTGCTGGGATCAATAGTAGCTGTCGCTTTGGGGGTGGCGGCACCCTCCTCTTGCTCGTTGCTGGCTTGCTTTTTGCTGCAGCCGGCTAGCAGCACGAGCCCGAGCAGGATGAATAATCCTGCGCTGGCAATCCAGAGTTTCTTATTCATGACGTCGTTGCACCTTTCTTAAGGTTTGAACGAGCCCTCTACAAACTAACTATATTAACGCGAACCGCTTCCCAGAGCAGCAGCTTGCGCTGCGGGCGAGCGGCGCAGCGTTCCGCTGGCGCGCTTGCCCTTTGCCGGAACGCTGTTGGAAGCTTTTTTCGCCGCCGTATTGCGCGGCATCATGCCCGAGAGCCGGTGCTGCTCTTCCGGCGTGAGCTGGAAGATATAGCGCATCAGCAGCGCGTTCTGGTCCTGCTCGTAACCCTGGAATGTGGGCGGGGTTGGCCCGGCGAATACCCAATGCCCGTCTTGCTGCCGGAACAAGCCGGACGGCATCGAGGTGCCCGGGCTGATGGCTTGCGGGTCGATCAGCCAGCGCGCCACCCAGTTCGGCTTCAGGCGATCCTTGGCCAGCAGGAAGTTGGGCGCAGTGGCGAATCTGTCGTGCTGCGGGTCGCCCGTGGCGTGGCACTTCAGGCAGGGCGCTGCCTGGCTGGTGAACAGGCTGCGTGCCATGTCCGTTTCCTTGGCGGTCAGCACCGGTACCTGCTCGGGCAGGTAAGGCATCGGTTGCTTCGAGAGCGCCTGGAAGAAGCGCACCAACACCCGAATCTCGTGATCGGAGAAGAAGAAGGTTGGCATGTGCACTTTCAAGTAGGGGCGCACGCCGTTGCGATTCGTATCCGTGGTGCTGAGCGCCGGATTGGCCAGGAACCTGGTGAGCCATTGTGGGCTGACGCGCGCTCCCTCGGTCAGCAACTTGGGTGGCAGTTGCTCCTTCCAGTCTGGGTCCTGATAACGCTTCATGCCCATGAGCACGGTCTGTTGGCCGGGATAGAACTGGTGGCAGCCGACGCAATTGTACTTGCGTACAATCCACCAGCCCTCCTGGATGTCACGCCGAGCGTCTTCGGGCGCGTACTGGAAGGCGGCGGGAATCGCGGAAGTGTCTTCGCTGCCCATCAGGAAAGTAGTGATCGCGCGAATCTGCTCCGGCGTGAGATGCGGATTAGGCATGCGCAGTTTGTCGGTATCCGACTTGATCATGCCCTTGTCGAAGATGTTGGGCTCGGCCAGCTTGTGCTCGAAGAAGCCCTTCAGGCTGTACCAAGGCGATTTGGCCGGTCCTTCGGGCAGGCGGGCACGGTCCACAGGATCGGTGATGGGATCGCCTTCACCACGCTGGGCCATATCGGTGAACAGCGCGAAATCCAGCCGCTCGATGGGCTTGCTGCCTTCCTGGGTCAGTTCGGTACCGATGCCGCGATCGTCCTCAAAGCCGGAGATTTCGTGGCAGCCGGCACACCCAAACTGGCGAATCCACTTCTCGCCCTCGGCCTTCAGCTTGGGATCGTCCATGTAGGATGCGTCGGGATAAGAGCTCGGATCCTTTTCCTTGAGCGTGATCAGGTAGCTCGCTACATCCTGCGCATCCTGCTGGCTCAAGCGCAGGCTGGGCATCACCGTCATGTTCTCCACCTGCAGCTCGTGGCCATCATTGGGGCAGGTGGTATGGTCCAGATCAAACGCGTAGGTGAGGCCGTGCTTGGCGTAATCCTCCGGCCCGATGTCCTTCTTCTCGTACGGGCAGTAGGGGCGAAGGCGCTGGCGGGGGTTGTGTACCCAGCGCACCAGGTAGTCGTAGTTAGCCTTCTCGCCCACCCGCGTCAAGTTGGCGGCAAAGTCGCCGCCCTGCCTCTGGTCGCCTTCGCCGATAGAGTGGCACGCCATGCAGCCGCGGGTTTCGAACAGTTCCTTGCCATGGGCCGCGTCCCCCGGAGCGGCATGAGGGAGAGGATCCTTCAGGGCCGTCTGCCACAGGTAGGCAGCGATGGAGCGGATCTGCTCATCGTTCAGCCGGAAATTCGGCATTTTCGTAGTCGGCCGGAAGTCGGTGGGCTTGTGCAGCCACACCGGAATCCAGTTGCGGTTCAGCTTGGCGCGGATTTCCTTCAGGTTGGGCCCGACCTTCTTCGTGTCCCGCATCAGGTCGCGGGTCTCAAGGTCCAACTGATGAATCTGGCCGTCAATCTTGCTGTTGTCCACCTTCAGCGTCTCCGCCTTGGTGTACAGAAGATTGGCGCTGGTATTGTCAGGCGCCTGGTCGCCTTCGTGGGTGTACTCGGCGGCCATCTTCAGATTGTCAACCTTCTGCTGTTCGAGCTGCTTGATCTGCTGGTCCGTACCCCGGAGTTCCTCGGGCTCGCTGTTGTAGCCCTGGTACTTGTGGCAGCCCATGCAGCCGCGTTGTTCAAACAAGAACTTACCTTCGCTGATGACTTGGCCGGCGTTGCCGCTGATCAGCACCATGTCGCGGGAATGGCAGTTCTGGCAACCCGCCTCGACGTTTTCTTTTGGGAACAGCGGCCACAGCCAGTGCTCGTAAGTGCCGTGCGCCTTTACCATGCTGGTGGTAGCCCGCCCATTCCCCTGGTGGCAGGTGGTGCAGCCGAATTTTTCCGGATCATGGATGTCCAGCAGTTCCGTGTCCGGATGGCTGACAAAAGCGCGCGCGTACTTGTCCGGTTTTTGTCCCCGTGCCGCCATATCCGCCGCTGTCAGCTTCAGCGGTTCGCGGATGCCCAGATGGCACGACTCGCAGCGGTCCACCATGATGGGGTTGCCGCTGTTGCGCGGGTCGGGAATGACGATCTGGTGAATCGCCGGCGATATGTCCTCGACTTTATTCTCCAGCCCGGTGACCTGCAACGGAGTCAAGGTGGCCATGTGATCGGAGACGTATTGGTCCATCTGCGTCTTGATGGCCGTGATGGGCTTCAGAACGTCGCCCAGTTGGCTGTTAGCCGCCGTGCGCTGGTCCTTCAGCGCGTTGTATTCCGCTTCGAGTTGCTCGTAGTTATATTTCTTGCGGCTGCCGTCGGGGAACGCCACCGTGAACAACTGCTGCTTCCACGTCGCCAGGTCGCGTTGCCGGTTGCGCTTGGAAGAGGGGTCGGTGTCGGTCTCAATCTCGTAGGTGACTGCGCTCACGTAGGCGCGCTTGTCGGTGAAGACGTTCTGCACCGCCAGGATCTGCGCGCTCAAATCGGTAATGCTGTCGTGCAGTTTATTGATTTGGGGAGTGGCTTGGTCGGAGGCCTGCTTGTACTGCTGTTCCATCTTCTGATAGTCGGGGCTGGACTCCACCTCCTTCTGCGATTGGGTGGATTTCGACCGCGCCGTCTTCAGAAACGCGCTGTAGCGCTGTTTGAAGACTTCCTGGTATTCCTTCCAGGGGCGCTGGCCATAGGCCTCGTCCCACAGCGCCCAGAACAGCGAGGCGGTGAGCACTGCGGTCGCAAGCGCATAGTACAGGGCGTACGACTTACTGGTTATCGGATCGTCGTCAGGCGTGGGTAACTCCGGCACCGTCGCCTCCTCAGATGTTGAAGTACGGCGTAATCCAAACGTATTTAATATGCATCGCCAGGCGCAGCCCCATCTTGATGGGCAATCCGACCATAGTCAGCAGAAAGAACACCATGATGGAGTACTGCAGCAGGCTCATGCGCCGATAGTCCTTGGGCTGGTGTCGCCGGAACAGGGCGAACACAATGAACCCGCCCAGCAGGTAATAGCCGCCGACCACCACCGCCCCAAACACCACCTTGCCCATGTTCGAGGTAATGCCGAACAGGTCAGGCAAGTCGCGGTTCACTTCGTAAATCAGGCGGCTATGGTCCCAGGTCTGCCCCGGCCAGAACCATTGCCAGCCTGGGCCGCGAATGAACGTCCCGATCAGGATCATGGTCACCCACAAAAACAGGAAGCCGAAAGCGAATGTCCCGATGGAGAAGCGTCGCTGGCGCAGCGTGTAGTAGCCGTTGCCCAGCGGGTTGGTATCAATGTAGGGAACCACCATCAGCCCCACGATAATCAGCGTGGGCATGACCACGCCCGCGATCCAGGGATCGAAATAAACCAGCATTTCCTGAAGTCCCAGGAAGTACCATGGCGCCTTGGCCGGGTTCATGGTCACGTTGGGGTTGGAAGGCTCTTCCAGCGGTGCATTCAGGCTGATGGACCAGACCATCAGGATGGCGGTCACAATGATGGCAGCCAGAAATTCCACCCGCAGCAGGAACGGCCACACGTGCACTTCCTTTTGCCAGCCCGGTTTGAAAGGCCACGCCTTGCGGTAGCGCGTTTTGGCTTCCTGGGGATTAGCCTCGAGTTCTGCGATTAGCTTATCGTTGGCGCGCGCCTGCTTCACCGCCAGGGCGGTGTAGAAGATGAGCAGCGGCACCAGGCCCACGATGGGCACGTTGTCTGGCGCGGATACAATCTCCCACAGCTGATGCCAATCCATAGAACCTCCCAAGCAGCTGGCTAGCTGTCTGGCTGACTAGCTGAAACCCACTGTGACCGGCCAGTCAGCTCGCAAGCTACCCAGCCAGTTCGCTTCTTATGCGTGCGCGGCCGCTTTCGCGCCCCGCGGCTCCTTCACTTCCGCCTCCAGCATCACTGGTGCGGGCCCGGAGATGCCGCCGTCTTTTCTCACTCGCCAGAAGTGCACGATCATGAAAAGCGAAGCCACAATGGGAATGCCGATGCAGTGCCAGATGTAAGAGCGCAGCAGCGCATTGGCGTCCACGATGGATCCGCCCAAAAGGCCGAAACGTATGTCGTTGTAAGGCGTCATGCCCAACTGGTGCCCGAACGGCCCTTCGTGGCCCAGCAGCGGGGTGGCGCGCGCCATGTTGGTGCCCACCGTCACGGCCCAGAAGCCCAGCTGATCGTCGGGCAGCAGGTAGCCGGTGAAGGAGAGCAGCAGGGTCAGCACCAGCAGGATCACGCCCACGTTCCAGTTGAACTCTCGCGGCTTCTTGTACGAGCCCGTAAGAAACACGCGGTACATGTGCAGCCAGACGGCGATCACCATCAGGTGCGCCGCCCAGCGGTGCATGTTGCGCAACAGCTTGCCGAAGGGCACGTCGTGCTCCAGGTAGAGCACGTCGCGGAAGGCCTGCACCTTTTCCGGATGGTAGTAGAACATCAGCAGCACCCCGGTAAAGGTGAGCACAATAAAAAGGTAGAAGGTGATTCCGCCCATGCCCCAGGTGTAGCTATAGCGCACCGAATCGCGGTTGATCTTGGCCGGGTGCAGGTGCAGGAACACGTTCGACAGCACGCCCAGAGCGCGGTTGCGAGGCGTGTCGTCGTGCTTGTGGCGGAAGATGGAGGTGTAAACCTGGGTCTTGGTCGGGTCCTTGACCAGTTCCACCTGCTCCTTGGCCTTAGCGGGCAAATCCACCTTGAGCATTTGGACGTCTTCCTTGACGCCCGCCAGGACCTTGGTTCGCATCTTCGACAGCAGCTTGACTCCGCCGCCGTTTCCGTTGCCATTCTGGCCATTCTGATTGTTGTCTTCAGCCATATATCCCCTTGTAGCGCCGGCATCTCGCCGGCCTTCCGCCCGCGATGGAACTGTTTCGCGCCGTCCACCTACACCGGCAAATACGCTCCCGGATCGTTGAACTGGCTTGGCTGGCCCTTGGGCCAGGAGTACAGGTGCGATGTGTCCACCAGGATTTGCCCATCAGGCGCGACCTCGATGTGCGCCCGATCCATGGGCCGTGGCGCCGGACCCTCGAAGTTGACGCCTTCGTCGTCATAGCCGCTGCCGTGGCAGGGGCATTTGAACTTGTGCTCCGCCGGCTTCCAGTCAGGGGTGCAGCCCAGATGCGTGCAGCGGGCGTAAATCACGAACAGGCGATCGGGCCGGCGGTCCACCCAGATGCGGTATTTCTGCAGCCACTTCTCATCAATGCCCAGGGCGTAATCGGAAGCCGCGCCGATCTTGAAAACCGTGCTGGGCTCAAACAGGGTGCGCGGCAGGAAAAAGCGAAAGAAGGCAATTAACCATGCTCCCAGAAATGCGACTACGCAGCTCCACACAAACCGGCGGCGTACCCGGTCAATGTCGGTGTCCTCCGGCCCTGCCGTGGCCACTCCGCCCGCCGCTGCCGCTTTCGAAGTGCCGACCGCTGGCGTCCCTACGTACCTCACTGCGGTTCCGTCGCGCGCAATCGGCGGCGGGCCTGTCGGTGCCACCGCTGCCGCTGTCCGAGCTGCGACTGCTGGTCTCGCCGCCGCTGGTATCGGCGCAGCCGCCGTCGGGGGGGCCGCGGCCGCCGGAGCCGCCGCCGGAGCTTCGCCCGTCAGCGCCGATACTTCCGCATCGGTGAGCAGCGCCAGTCCTTTGCGTTTTCTGCGCGCCTGCTCCGCCGCCACCGTGGACTTGTTCCACTTGGGATAGGAGGCCAGCAGAGCCTTTACCGTTTCACTCATCCCCCCGGAGGCGCCGCCCGGCGGTTCCGCTACAGCCACCGCCGACATGGTGGCCGGGGCCGCTGGCTGGGCCGAAGCGGCCGCGCTTGGGGCCGCCGCAGCCGTGCTTGCTCCCGTGCCGCCAGCTTCCCACGGCATGGGGACGCCAGCCTTCAAAGCTTCCATCTCCGCTTCGGTCAGCACCGGCAGACCTTTGCGCTGCCGGTAGGCTTGTTCCATGGCGATGACTGAATTGTTGAGCGGTTTGCGCGGCAAGGGAGGAAGATGCCCGAGGACGCCGGTCTTCGATTGCTCGTCTGCCATTGGATCCTTTACCCCGTTTTGCGACTGCGCCTACGCTCCGCGGCTGAGCCGTTCAATCGGCCGCGACCAGGCACTGTTTGTCGCTTTGGCTGCTTTGCGGAACGCCGATAGCCGCGGCTGCCAGTTCTGCCAGCGCGGCAATGAATTTCGGTGAATCGTTCAGCCCCGCGGACATTTCGAACTGTGTGATTCCTAACTGAACCGCCTGTTCTCGCGCTTCGTGGTCCACCTCTCCGAGCGTCTCCACATGGTCGGATACGAAGGAAATGGGCACCACGCACACCTGGCGCGCCCCTTCTGCCGCTATCTGGCGCAGACTGGAGCGCAGCGAAGGCTGCAACCATTTGCTGGCGCCAACCTTGCTCTGGTAGCAGAGCCGGTGCCGATTGCGCCACCCGCCGCGCCGCAGCACCAATTCCACAGTCTCTTCGATCTGCCGCTGGTAGGGATCGCCTTTCTCAACCACCGCCGCAGGCACGCTGTGGGCGCTGAACAACAGCAGCGCTTCCTGTGGGCGAGGGAAGCGGTCTAGCGCCTCCTCCACTTTCTCCACCACCGCTTCCAGATAGGTCGGGTGACGGTAAAACTCCCGTACGTAATGCATGGGAATGGAGGATGGTTGGAAACAGCGGTTCCACTCGTTGAGGCTGCTGCCAGTCGTGGTGGAGGAGTATTGCGGATAAAGCGGCAGGAGGACAATTTCGTCCACTGCCGCTGCTTCGAGCTTGGCGATGGCCTCCCGGGTGAAGGGATGCCAGTAGCGCATGGCCACCACGCAGGTGGCGTCAATGCCTGCCTCCGCCAGTTGCTGTTCCAGGGCGCAGGCTTGCCGCTCGGTATGCTTGCGGATGGGCGATCCTCCCCCGATGACCGAATAGTGGTGTTCCACCTTGCGCGCTCGCGTGGTCGAGATCAGCTTGGCCAGTGCCTTGCGACCCAGGCGCGCAAAAGGGAAGTCAATAATGTCCGGATCGCAGAACAGGTTATAAAGGAAAGGTTCAATCGCTTCCAGGTTGTCGGGTCCGCCCAACTGGAAGAGCACTACACCTACTCGTCGCGTTGTTGCAACCAAGTTCCCCACAGACCCCAGACCAACCCAGTAGTAAGAGCCGCTTTCCTGCAGCTTCCCTGAAATGTGGGCGATGTTACTCCCACAGGGCGGCCATCGTCAATCACGTTGGCGTGTGATAACCGGGGATTTGCCACAGGTAAGTAGAAGTCTTCAGGCGCGGGCGGGTTCGGGGACCTGCTCCGACTGCATGGCCTCGATCACCGAAGCAGCGAACTGCGATGTGCTCGCCTTGCCGCCTACATCGCGGGTAAGCTTGTCGCGCTGGCGGTAAACTTTCTCCAGCGCGGTACGGATGCGCCAGGCTGCTTCGTGTTCGCCCAGATGGCGCAGCATGAGCAGCGCCGAACGCAGCATCGCCGTGGGATTGGCGATGTTTTTTCCCGCTATGTCGGGAGCCGACCCATGCACCGCCTCGAATATCGCCGTCGTGTCGCCCAGGTTGGCGCCTGGCACCAGTCCCAACCCGCCCACAAATGCCGCGCACAAGTCGGAGATGATGTCGCCGTAAAGATTTTCCAGCAACAGCATGTCGTACTGATATGGGTTCATCACCAGTTGCATGCAGGTGTTGTCCACGATGTGCTCGCCGTAGGTAATCTCCGGGTAGTCCTTGGAAACCGCGCGCGAGCAGCGCAGGAACAGCCCGTCCGACAGCTTCATGATGTTGGCTTTGTGGATGGAATGGATTTTCTTGCGCTTGTTTTTGCGTGCGTACTCAAACGCGAAGCGCGCAATGCGCAGGCAAGCCTTCTCGGTAATGATCTTCAGGCTCTCCACCACCCCGGGCACCACCTCGTGTTCAATGCCCGAGTACAGGCCCTCGGTATTTTCGCGCACGATGATGAGATCCACGTCGGGATAACGCGTGGGAATGTGCGGCAGGTTGCGGATAGGCCGGAAATTAGCGTACAGCTCGAAATGCTTGCGCAGAGCTACGTTAATGCTGGCGAAACCGCCGCCAATGGGTGTGGTCACCGGGCCCTTCAGCCCTACTCGCGTGCGCTCGATGGAATTCAGCAGCTCTTTTGGCAGGTACTCGCCATATTTCTCGTACGCCTCCTGCCCGGCATTGCACCGTTCCCACTCGAACTTTACGCCGGTAGCCTCCAGGATGCGCACCGCGGCGTCGGTGACCTCCGGGCCTATGCCGTCGCCAGGAATCAATGTGACTTGATAAGCCATCTCTTAACTATAGATGTATCAGTTGAAGCGTGGGATTGTGCAGTTACCGTTTGTCACTGCACTCATGGGACGGCGCTCGCTCGCGTTTTGCTCTGCCGAGACGGCCGAGGCTGACCCTGATATCCGGTTCTATACTCGCGCTCCGCTTTTCGCCTTGGGTAGCGGCACACCTTCTTTGGTCTTGAGCAGGTCCTTCAGTTCGGTCATGAATTCCTGCACGTCCTTAAAGTCCAGGTACACGGAGGCGAAGCGTACGTATGCCACTTTGTCCAGCTTGCGCAGGCGGTTCATGATCAGTTCGCCAATTTCGCTGCTCTTGCGTTCGCGCTCCGCTGAATCAATGACGAAGGCTTCCGTCTCGTTGACGATCTGCTCCAGTTTGCCCATAGAGACCGGGCGTTTTTCGCAGGCGTGCAGTAACCCGTTCAGCACCTTCTGGCGCTCGAATTTTTCCCTCCGGCCATCTTTCTTCACCACCATGTAAGGGATCTCGTCAATGCGCTCGTAGGTGGTAAAGCGTTTGCCGCACTGCAAACACTCCCTCCGGCGGCGGATGGATTCTGCTTCCTTGCTCTCCCGTGAGTCCACCACCTTATCGTTCGCGAATCCGCAAAAAGGACACTTCATGATGGCGCTAAGCTGTTAGCGATAAAACGATTGTATCAAGGCGCTTGGAAATGATGCTTACGACTGGTGTGGGTGCCCCGGGCGGGGCTCCGGTCGCGCGCCGTGGGGTTGTTCTCCGGCCGTGTTATCCGAAGGAGCCTTGGGCAGATGAGGATTGGCTCCGGCAAATAAAGGCTCGACTTGCTCCTCCTCGCGCTCTTCTTCCTCATGACTTTCGGCCGAGAGCTTGCGCAGCGAAAGATGTCCGCGATGTGCGAAGAACAGCCCCACCGGAATGCAGGCCATAAAGGTCACCAGCCACAGCAGGATGCCGCAACTCACCGCCGCTTCCGGCGGGATTCCGTAGATGATCTGCAACGCGCTGATCACAGCAAGCTGGCTGCCGCCCCCCACCGCCGGAAGCTGAGCCACTGAACCTACCATGCTGAAGCCCATCAGCAACAGCACGTGGGGAACGTCCATATTGCTCAGGTGCGGATGGTCTCCGACTTTTTTGATCCGCTTGTTTTTGCGCACCAGCCACAAATCGCCGTGCACTTCCTTCAGGTCGTAACCTTTTGCGTGCAGGGGAGGCTGCAGCATTTCTTCCGTCTCCGGGCCCAGCGGTTGCCCCGCCAGTTCGGGCAGGTCGGCCAGTTTGGCGGTTTCCACGTCCACCGACGGCGGCCCCTGTTCCACGATTTTCTCGCCGGGGTCGGGAGGATAAGAGTGCGCCACCTCCCGGTAGGCCAACGCAATCAGAAACCAGATGATCAGGGAAAGGCCCACCAGCTTGACGAACGATTTGCGTCCGGCCACAGTGTTCAGTCCCTCACCGAAGGCGCGCACCTTCTGGTCCACGTGGTGCGCCAGGGTGGTTGAAACCTTCGAGGTCATTCCGTGCAGAAACCTGGCCACCTGCGGCCCACGCCGGCGAATCATGACCGCAGCCAAAGCCATGAAAGCCACAAGCAGGCAAAGGGCTATGGCCGCCAGCTGAAATTTGCCAATATAAGGATTGGCCTTGATTTGCGGGGAGAAGAAGACGGCTATGGCCATCAGAATGGAAAAAGCGCCAATGTCGAAGATGCGCTCCACTGTCCACACCCCGATTTGCGAAGAAACGGTGACACTTTCTTCCTTTGCAATCAGGTAGGGGCGGATGAATTCACCCGGCCGCCCCAGCAGTGCCAGCCCGGCAAAGCCGATGAACGTAGGGGCGATGAGCGGCGCCGCACGCGCCCGGCACACCGGTTCCAGGAAGACTTTCCAGCGCACCGCCCGTAAGACGTATGTGAAATAAACCAAGCCCACGGCAATGGCGATCTGGAGGGGGTGGACGTGGCTGGCTGCCCGAAAGCGCGCCCAGTCGAAGGACCGCCAATGCTCCACCTGGAAGTACACCAGCACACCCAGGACGGCAACGACGACGGTGGTGGTGAGGATACGCTTTTTGCTCATGCGCGGCGCCGAGCCCAGGGGCAAAACTCCAAGCTATATGAGCCATTACCGCAGGTCAACGCTGCTGAGTTCAGAGCGGGTGGACTATGAGCCTGTACCTGCCGGCTTCTGGACGGTGTGGCCGGGGACCTGCGTGGGGTTGGATACAGTCTGGCGGTTGCCGCTATGACTCACACGCTTCTTCCGGGCGGCCTGCGCTTTCTGTTCCGCCAGTTTCTTGCGATTGAATTCACGAATGATTCGAGCCACGTAGGCATGCGTTTCGCGATAGGGCGGCACACCATGATACTGCGCCACGCGGTGTGGGCCGGCATTGTACGCGGCCAGCGTTTTAGCCATGTCCCCGTGATAGTAGTCCAGCAGTTCCCGCAAATAGCGCGTCCCACCGTCTACATTGGCGGCCGGATCGAACGGATTGTCGACCCCCAGCTTGGAGGCCGTGCCCGGCATCAGTTGCATGAGCCCCTGAGCGCCCTTGGGCGAAACCGCGTGCGGGTTGAAACTGCTTTCCGCATGGATCACGCTATTTATGAAGTCGGAATCAATCTGGTGGCGGTTGCTGGCCGCGCTTACCGCCGCGTTCACATCGAGGATGGCCGGGGAGGCGGGAGCGATTGCCCGTTGCGCCGGAGTGTTGTCTTTATCGAAGCGGATGATTTCGCCCGTAGGGATGTCCACGTAGCTGTCACTGCCGGGGCTCAGATACAAGCGCGTGACCTGGTTCAGCACCGCGCGATGGTCGTGAAGGATGGAAAAGCCATTGCTGAGCACCGCGATTTCGCCCGCCCAGGCGGAAACCGTTGTCAGCGCGACCACCAGCGCGATTTTGGCCAGGCACCTCATATTCGACTTCAATTGGCTGCCCTAAACTGCTGCTTTGGCGCCACTTAGGACCTGTTCCACGGCGGTTGCCACGCCTGCCTCATCATGCAGCCCAGTAACCATCCAGCCCCGATTGCGCAACTCGGCTGAGGCATTCCCCATGATAACCGGGATACCGGCGAAGACAAGCATTTCAATGTCGTTGTAGTTATCACCAATGGCCATGACCTGTTCCCGGGGAATGCCGCGGTAACCGGCCCAGCGCTCCAGCGCATGTCCCTTGGAGCAGCCCTGGTTGAGCACGTCCACAATGCACAGATCGCGCACCGGGTATTCCGTGCGCAAGACCGTGATGTGGTCGGCGAGTTCGCATTGGGCCAGCGTCTGCAGCGCTCCCCGCATACGCGCGATGGTGCCGCAGAACATGGCCTGCACCGGGTCGCTGACCAAGGCGTTTTCGATCGGCACCACGAAATCAATGAACTGCATATTCTTTTCCAGCCAGCGTTGAATGCTACCGTTGAGTTCGTCCATGCGTTCCAGCACCAGCGCGCCTTTGGTTTCGGTGTCGAAAGTCAGCACAGTGTTGCCGCGGAACTCGCGCATAGCTGCGCACAATCCGCGGGCGGTACCCACCGGCAGCAGGTCGCGATGGAACAACTCACCGCTCGAGGAGCGCGTGACCGCCCCGTTGGAACTAATAAGCCAGAGGTCGAACCCCAGTTGCTCAGCGATGGGCAGGGCAAAGCTGTGCCGCCGGCCAGTGACCAGGAGGATCTCCACTCCCGCCTCATGAGCGTGGCGCAGCGCTTCCAGGTTGGCAGGTGGAATCTGAAACTGGCTGTTTAGCAGGGTGCCATCAATATCTATGGCCAGCAGGCGGATGGGCGGCTTCACTCCCTAAATTTTAGCAGAGCAGGGCAGAGCATCCGGCCGCCTGCGCTTGTTGCCGCAGCTGGTTTTGAAATTCAGCTAAACAACTGGAACCTCCACTTGCCCATGCTATAGTGCAAACAGTTCATTCCAGATGGGTTCTATCTTTTACTTCTTTTCTTGGGGGATCATCCTCCAGGCGCTGGCGATCGTGCACTTCATCCGCCGCCGGCCCGATACCTGGTGGATCTTCGTCATCATTTTCGGCGGCGCATTGGGAGCGATTATTTATCTCCTGGTGGAAGCGGTGCCCGACCTGGGGCTGCTGCGTCAGTCGTTCAAGGCCTTTCCTCGGCGCAGCCGCATACGCGAACTGCAATCCGCCGTCCTCGATAATCCTTCGGCAGGGAACTACGAAGAACTCGCCGATCTCCTCCGGGAAGATGGCAAGTACGCTCGCGCCCGCGAGTGCTACAACAAGGCAATTTCGCCGCGCACTGATTATCCCGATCCCTTCTACCATCGTGCGATTTGCAGCATGGAACTCGGCGACACTGCTGCCGCCATTCCTGATCTCGAGCGTGCCGTAGTGCAGGATCCCAAGCACGGCTACTACCGCGCCCAGGGACTGCTGGCGCACGCCTACGCCCTCGCCGGCCAGACAGAAAAAGCCAATGCGCTCTTTCAGCAGGTCACGGAAGTTTCAACTCTTTCTGAAACCCAATACAACTACGCTACTTTTCTAGCTTCCCAGCACCGTGAAGC
>Ga0075436_100000452_pt1 | contig 26406 bp, 21 predicted proteins | sample RhiMethybrSRZTD5_FD_75303 | JGI IMG/M metagenome (GOLD analysis project Ga0075436, IMG submission 75303) | Populus rhizosphere microbial communities from Tennessee, USA - Rhizosphere MetaG P. TD hybrid SRZTD5 | ecosystem: Host-associated > Plants > Roots > Rhizosphere > Soil | place: USA...
GACTGCACCGGCCGGTACGTCGATCAACGGCGGAGCGTTCATTGTCCCGGCGGCTCTGGGCAACAAGATCATTCATCCGCTCAGCGATTTCCTGCTTCACGATGTTGGAACGGGTGATGGCGTCGTTCAGAACGGCGGTCAGTCTACTCGCAACAAGCTGCGCACACCTCCGCTCTGGGGTGTGCGTACGCGTGACCGAATAATGCACGACGGAGAAGGATTGAATCGAAATGAGTCCATTCTTCGCCATGCTGGGGAAGCGAATTTCGTTATCTCCAACTACAACTCTCTCAGCACGACTCAGAAGAATCAGGTGATCGCGTTCCTCAATTCACTGTAGGTATCAAATAGTGAAGCGAGGCGATGAAACTTGAGGCTCAGCGGGCATTCGCTTTCTGAGCCTCATTTCAAACTTGAGAGGTTGGATATGCGCAAAAATAGAACGGGAATTCTAATGATTGTCTTACTGGCTACAGCCATCGCAATGATCACGGGATGCGTCACACCGCCCGACCAACCGCACGTCGAACAAGCACCTCCAGTTGCAGTTGCAGCCACAGAGACTCCGGTTCCGGTCACCGATCAGATAAGGCCTGAGCGAACGCCCAAGCTGCCGGCCCCTAATCAAGCCGACGTCCGCAACGCGATAACTCGAATCTACAAGGATGCGGTGACGATAGACGCGAGTCGTTGCGTTGTCGGCGACTTCAACGGTGACGGGTCACAAGACCTGGCGGTCGTTGTCAGGCCCGCACAAGGCATGCTTTCAGAGATCAACAGCGAAGTTGCGAATTGGATACTGGAGGACCCGCAGAAAGTTACGCTTCCCGACGCGGGCAAGGCGACTCAGCATCTGGGTCCGCCAGCGAAGCCGCCTCGCGTCGACGACTCTGATATTCTCCTGGCAGTGCTCCATGGATTTGGACCGTCGGGATGGCGTGATCCGAGCTCAAGGCAAACATATCTTTTAAAGAACGCTGTCGGAACGAATCTCAAATCGCGCCAACTTGCAGACTTATTGAACTCAACTAGTTCGAAAACAACTCTGCCGAAGTTGCGCGGTGACGTGATCAACGAAAACATTGGAGACGAGTCGGGATTTCTTTTCTATACCGGCGCAAAGTATGCGTGGCATCGAAGCAGCGCAACGGGAAAGTCAATTGCCTCCAGATAGCGCTTGGATTGTTGCTACTGGAAATCCACGATGTCTTTGAAGGGCACGGCGCCGTTTCCAAAGTCAGGCTTGTAATATTCTGCCGCTGAATCGAAGTCCTGCTGCCAGCCTTCTTCCATTCCAAGCGACTCCAACTGCTCGAGCGCGCTCAGCCATTCGCTCCAACGTATCTTACGCGAGATCAGCGGGTAGCGATCAAGCGCAACTTTGTTTGTCGGGAAGTATTGAGCCATCAGGCTCACTGCAACTCTTGGCGACAGCTCTTCGCGTATCCATCGAAGCGAGTCCTGTATGCCGGCGATGTCGTTAGGCAGTATCAGTAATCGAATGATTAATCCACGCCGCAGCAATCCGTTTTCGTCATACGCCAGCGCGTCACCCATCTGTCTATACATTTCCTTTAGCGCCGCCCGCGAATGCCGCACGTACTCGGTCACCTTCGAGTATTCACGTCCGGCCACGTCGTCGCTGTACTTCAAATCGGGAAGGTAGATATCGACGACGCCGTCCAGCAGCTTTAAGACTTCAACAGAATCGTAGCTGTTAGTGTTGAACACGATCGGAAGTCTAAGTCCGCGACGTGCTGCGATGTGAAGCGACTTCACAAGCTGCGGAACAAAGTGTGTCGGAGAAACCCAGTTGATGTTGTGACAACCCTGATCCTGCAGTTCGAGGAAAATGTCGGCCAGTCGCTCGAAAGATACCTCGTTGGCTCGCTGCTCTTTGAAGGTTTGACTGATCTGATAGTTTTGACAGTAGACGCATCGAAGATTGCACAACCCGAGGAATACGTTTCCCGCTCCGTGCTTACCAACCAGCGCCGGCTCCTCACCAAAGTGTGCGGTGTAGGTTGAAACAATCGGCAGCAATCCCGAGTAGCAAGCGGCGACATCATTTTGAAGGCGATTCACGTCGCAGTCGCGCGGACAAATACGGCACTTGCCGAGCATTTCCATCAAACGTTCGACACGAGATTCAAGCTCTCCCGAGCGAAACAGCCCAAGATAAGAAGGTTCATGCATTCCAGATGAGTCTATTCAAGTCTGCACCTGTAGAGCAAGACGAGCAGCAAGCGGCGCGTTTGACACCCTGCGTTCTGGAACTTAAGCTGACTTCGCGGAAAGACAGTGCCGCTGTGTTGTAATGCATACCAAGAGGATTGCAGTATGAGCTCCGCTCGATTTGAAGGCTTCTCACCGGGGCTGTTCGGCTTCCTGTCCGGCCTCACCAATAACAACAACAAGCAATGGTTTGATGAACATCGCGATCAATATCATTCCGAAGTGCTTGGACCGATAAAAAACTTCGCCGGCGAACTCGGCCCCATACTTCATATGCTCAACGAGGAGATTGAGACCGAGCCCAGGGTTGGACGCACGATTAGCCGAATCAACAACGATATTCGCTTTCACAAAAATCGCCCGCCTTATCGGCCCTTCATCTATGTCGCGTTTCCACGGAGAGGTCAAAAATGGTCGAACTCCGCTGTGTTGTACACCGGGATTTATCGCGGCGGAGTATCGGTCGGGTTCTATCCCGGAGGACATCGAGAGCTTCGAACCGGGCCAATCCACGAACAGATAAAGAAGAACACGCGACTCTTTCAGCGTTATTTGGACGAGCGCTCGATCGCTGAATCATACTGGGAACTGTCGGGAGCGGAAGACGGCGCAATAACCAAGTGGCCGCTTCCGAAAACCGCAAGTCGGTGGGTCGAGCTGGATGGCTTCACGGTTGGCGAGCACTTTCCGTCAACGGATCGTGTGCTTTCAAAACGCGCCTTTCTAGATCGCGTTCAAAGAATTTTTCTTGATCTTTATCCTCTATGGCTGTTCGCTTCCAGCGATAGCCTGAAGGCCGACCTCGCACTTTATCGCGATAACGCAGCTTCGCTCTCTCGCCCGCTCACCAAATCAGCGAAGTGACAGTGCGTTTAAACTCGATCGACTTCAGAATTGATTTCACCGCCTACCAGCAGCAACAGTCCGATAAGGTACAGCCAAAGCATCAGCGTGACTACCGCGCCGAGGCTCCCGTAGGTTGCGCTGAGCGCCGGCACCGCTCGAAGGTAAAACGAGAACAACAGTGAACCGGCTACGATACCGACAGCAGCAAAAAGCGCTCCCGGTAAGATTCGCCTCTTTGTCTTGATATCAGGACCGAAAGTGTAGAGTACACCTACTCCGGCGAGGAGAAGTCCGAGGCCCGTTAGATAACCCAGTACGGTTGATGCGACGTTCAATGCAGCGCCGAGACCGAGTGAATGTTCAAGCCAATCGCCGAGCCGGTGCCCGATTATTATCAGCCCAGATCCGCCGATAACCAGAAGCGTAAAGATCATTGTCAATCCGATAGCAATCAGCCTGCGTTTCCAAAATGGCCGAGTCTCCTTTGCTTCGTACGCAATGTTGAGCGCTTCCATGAGCGAAGCAACTCCGCTCGACGACGCCCACACCGTTCCGATCAGTGCAAACGAAAGCAAGCCGCCGCTGCGATTTTTAACAACATCGGTCAGGGTTTCGCGCACGAGTTTGAGAGCATCGGGAGGAGCAACCCTTGCCACGTAGTCGATGAGCCCACTTGGAGCGTCTGGTAGAAATCCGATCAGGCTTGTAAGAAAGATAAGCAAAGGGAACAAGGCAAGCAGGAAATAGTATGAAAGCTCCGCGGCAGTTCCTGCGACGTTGTCATTATTACACTCCCGCCAGATCCTCAACAGCAGCTTTTTGAAATCAATCTGTGCTCCACGGTCGGTCATCTGCGGCGCTCCGCAGTCAGGTTAACCGCTCAACTTCGAAGTCGCAAACAGGGGCTGATATTGACAACGGAGCCGCCGCCGGATTCAATAAGGGCTTGGATTTATGCCGGCGCAAACTCCCTCGCCGAGTTGACTCAGAAGGAACTGGACAGAAAACAGCAATGGAAAAAGACGAAAGTATTCCCGCCCACGACAACCGTCGCTTGCAAGTCTACGCGGACGACGAAGACGTGCTCGTCAAAGCTTTGAAGATCCCGGAAGCCGACTACGAGTGTGTGATGGTGAACAGCTCATGGGCGGAAAAGAGCTTGCTGGAAGGGGACATCGTGTTATGTGCGGGCGGGCGAGCGCCGCTTGCGGGTGACATCGTTCTGATTGAAGAAAACGGTCGCGAGCGTCTGGGAGTCCTCGCCGAGCCCGGTTTCCTGGAAACGAGATCTGGAAGTCGGCCTATCAGCGAATCCGAGCGAATCACCGCGGTGGGCGTCGCGCTGGCGCGCAAGCTTTCGGGTGGAGCAATTGACTTCGCTTTTTGACCGCAATTCAGTGATTGTGTTATTGCTTACGAAGTAATCTATACCGTACCCATTCGACTCAATCACCTGCCCGCCTACCGTACATCTGCACACTTGCTGCTATCAATTACCGCAAACGATGTTTCCCGGACAGAATGGCACAGCGCATGCCACGAAGTTAAGGCGAACGTCTACCGGCGACAATTTGCTTCTATGAGCAACTGAAGCCTGGAAGAAGGAGGTCTTATGATTTACGAACGACTAAAGAAGGGCTTGGTTTCCTTGATAATCAGCGCGATGGTGATCCTGTCGGCCGGGTTCGCAAGCAACGCGGTTGTTTCAGCCCAGCGATACGATCGGGATGATTGGCGTTATGACCACAGGTGGCATCGAGATCGAGACGACATGTGGAGAATTCGACGACTCGATCGTGAGCATCGGATAAGATTCCGAATGAACAGCTCAAGGCGAGTGGCAGGCTACTATGACCGGTTCGGCCGCTTCCACGCGTATGGTTACTACGACGCGTTCGGAAGATTCCACCGGTACTAAGTCGAAGTTGATACTCCAGCGTGCAACTGAAAGTCAGACACGAACCAAGCCGTCGGCCCATGGTCGGCGGCTTCTTCTTAATCCGTTAGTCTTCCGCATTAAGATGAACTCCTAATCACGCTCGCCTTATGTGAGTTCCTATCCTAGAATCGACGGTGGCAATTTCAGTGGAGCCATTCAGGCTAGTCGATGAAACTCTCTGGTTCCTTTTCCCGAAAGGAGATTCCCTCGATGTTCACTCTCAGGCAAAGAGTTGTGCGAACTGTTATCGCCATTTTAATGAGCCTCAGTTACGGGCAAGCGTTAGTACCAATGGTTTGCGCACAGGGGTACGAAGCCAACCTCTACTCAGGTTTGCACTGGAGGATGATCGGGCCGTTTCGCGGCGGGCGTGTTAACGCCGTAAGCGGAGTGCCCGGACAACCTGAAACCTTCTATTTCGGCGCGGTCGGGGGTGGCGTGTGGAAGTCTACAAACGCCGGCAGGACTTGGTTGCCGGTGTTTGATTCGCAGCCGGTTGCTTCAATCGGAGCGATCGGGGTCGCGCCATCCGCTCCCGATGTCGTTTTCGTTGGAACTGGCGAGGCCGATATGCGCTCGCAAATCTCATACGGCAATGGGATGTATAAATCCACGGACGGTGGGAAGAGTTGGTCTCACAACGGCCTCGATTCAACCCGTCAAATCGGCAAAGTAATCGTCGATCCCGGAAATCAGAATATCGTGTTCGTCGCCGCACTCGGTCACGTTTACGGAGCGAATCCGGATCGCGGCGTATACCGCAGCCGCGATGGCGGAGCGACCTGGCAAAAAGTTTTGTTCAAGAATGACAACGTCGGGGCAATTGATCTCGCATTCGAGCCGGGAAACTCGCGAGTGATTTATGCTACGTTGTGGAACACACGTCGTCCGCCCTGGAGCATCTATCCTCCGTCATATGGACCCGGCGGCGGCGTCTTCAAATCTACAGATGGCGGTGATACCTGGCTGCCGCTGACAAACGGCCTGCCGACCGAAGGACTTGGACGAATCGGGCTCGCTGTCGCGCCAACAAGCCCGAATCGAGTTTATGCAATCGTAGATGCGAAGGTCGGTGGGTTGTACCGATCCGATGACGCGGGTGCAACGTGGGCGCTTGTGTCGGCCGACAAAAGAATTTGGGGACGGGGCTGGTACTTTTGCAAGACCGCAGTCGATCCGAAGAGTCCGGATGTAGTCTATGTGTCGAATACTTCAGTGTATCGATCCAGCGACGCGGGCAAGACGTGGACCGCTATCAAAGGCGCGCCCGGCGGCGATGATTACCACCAGCTTTGGATTTATCCGGGCGATCCGAGTCGCATGATTCTCGGAAGCGACCAAGGCGCAGTGGTAAGCGTTGATGGAGCGCAGACCTGGAGCTCGTGGTACAACCAGCCGACAGCCGAGCTCTATCACGTAGCAGCCGACAATCGATTTCCCTACTGGGTGACCGGAGCTCAACAAGACAGCGGCGCAGTCGGCGTGCCTTCGCGGAGTAACCTCGCTGAGATTTCCGCGCACGACTGGCGGCCGGTCGGCGCCGGCGATGAAGCCGGCTACACCGCGCCCGATCCTGTTCATCCTGAGATCCTTTTCGGCGGAACCGTCACCCGATGGAACGTCGTCACCGGCGAATCAAAAGACGTTTCACCGGAGCGCGGAATGACCGTCCCCGCGCGGCACACCTGGACGCTGCCGCTTGTCTTTTCTCAAGCTGATCAGCACGCGCTGTACTTCGGCAATCAGTTTGTGTTCAAGACAACAAGCGGCGGAGCAGGCTGGTCTACAATCAGCCCCGACCTCACTCGTGAAGATCCGGGCGTGCCTCCCAACCTCGATGAAGCTACCGCGGCGGACGCTCCGAAAGACAAACGGCGGGGAGTGATTTACACGATCGCGCCATCGCCCCTGAGCGCGAAGACAGTTTGGGTTGGAACCGATGATGGACTCATTCACGTGACACGAGACGACGGAAAGACCTGGCAAAACGCAACACCGCCTGAGCTGACTCCTTGGAGCAAGGTGGTGATGATGGAAGCTTCACACTTCAATGTCAACGAAGCTTATGCCGCGATCGATCGGCATCGCCTCGACGACAACGAACCTTACATCTATCGCACCCGCGATGGAGGCAAGAGCTGGCAAAGAATAACCACTGGTCTACCGGCCGGCGTATATATGCAGACCGTGAAGGAAGACCCGGTTCGCAAGGGATTGCTGTTTGCCGGCACGGAGCTCGGCGTTTTCGTCTCCTTCGATGATGGAGATCACTGGCAGTCATTGCAGCTCAACCTGCCGCCTTGCTCGATGCGCGATCTTACGATTCACGAAAACGATTTAATACTGGCTACGCACGGACGAGGCTTCTGGGTGCTCGACGACATTAGTGTGTTACGGCAACTCAACGATGAGATCGTTAAGGCTGGGGCTTTTCTTTTTCGCCCTGCTGGTGCAATCAACTTTCCTCCGGGCGCTGAGGACGGAACGCCGCAGCCTCGCGACGAGCCGTTTGCTGAGAACCCTCCTTACGGCGCCTTCATTGACTATTACCTGAAGACTGCAGCTTCCGGGCCGGTGACGATAGAAATACTGGATCCCGCGGGCGAGATGGTTCGCCGGTACTCGAGTCAGGATGTGACGCCGCCGGTGAATCCGGACACATTGAGCATTCCTGCTTTTTGGGTACGCACGCCGCCGCCGCTGGCAACGTCGGCAGGAATGCATCGCTGGGTGTGGGACCTTCGACCGACGCCGCCCGCTGATCGAGGCGCGCGCGGCGGTGGGGGAGGAGGCGGATTCTTCCGAGGCGGCGCAGATCGAGTACTTCCCGGCAAGTACACCGTGAAGCTGACGGTCAACGGCAAGTCTTACACTCAGCCGTTGACCGTTGAAATGGATCCACGCACGAAGCGCGACTAGTCACTGGGTTCATGTCCAGCTATTGGCCTGTTCGAGCTACGGGTTGTCCGGGAAGCTGTTTCCGTGGAAGCTTCTTGTCGCGCATCGCCGTGTTGTACACAAAAGCCGCCATGATCGTAGCGGCTTGTTTCATGTCCTCTTCCTGTATTCGATCGTACACATCCATGTTTGAGTGATGCGTTCGAGTGTCGTACTCGATAGGGTCCTGAATGAATTGGAATCCCGGCAATCCGATCGCATCGAATGACAGATGATCCGTGCCGCCCGTGTTGGCGATCGAAAGAGTCGCGAAGGCATTCTCCTTCGTGGTCCCGAGCATATCTTTGAACGGAGCAAACCACGCCTGGAAGATCGAACGCACCTCTTCGTTACCCTGCAAGTAGATTCCGCGGATCTTCCCGGTTCCGTTGTCCAGATTGAAATAGCCAGCGACCTTTTCACGATCCGGCTTTAGCTCGAACTGCGGAGTTTGAGGCGGGCGTTGTTCACGCGCGGCAGGTGGGCACGGAGAGAAGCGCGGTTCATTGCCAACCCGCTTACCGAAGTGATCGGCCACATAAGCGCGCGAGCCGAGCAGTCCTTCCTCTTCTCCGCTCCACAATCCTATTCGAATCGTGCGACGAGGCTTGAGTCCCAATGACTGAAGAATGCGAACCGCTTCGAGACACACAGCCGAGCCTGCCGCGTTATCGGTCGCGCCTGTTCCGCTGTGCCACGAATCGAAGTGCGCGCCCAGCATGACAATCTCGTCTTTCAAATCCGTTCCCGGGATCTCGGCGATCACGTTGTAGCTCATCAGATCTTGATCGTAAAACTTTGTCGAAAGATTGAACTCGACCTGGACTGGAGCCCCTCGCGACATCATGCGGATGATCTGGTTGTAGTGCTCGACCGCGAGCACAACTTGAGGCACAACCGCAGGAGCGTCTTTGTCGCGAACGGTCTTGCGCTTGTCTTGAGGCGTGCTCTCAGGATAAGCCAGCGTTGCAGCTTGAACGAACATCGTTCCGCCATCGCCGCTTCCACGTTGAGTCATCCCTGCTTCGACAGCCAGCGCGGCGCCTTCGTTCTGCAGCATCTCCCACTTCTTGTTGGTCAGAGCGATCTCCGCGCACTGTTCTTCGGTCACGCGGAATCGACCCGGACCTGCCGCGCTTGCCGGTTCGACGTCTGCCAGTGACAACAAGTCTGCGTCGCTTTGTCGGTGGCCGAGAGGCTCAAAGTGTGCTTTGACCTCGCGCAGGCCGGTCATCAAAACTATCGCGCCTTTGAGTTTGCCTTTGTATTTGCCCAGATCGGCTTCCGTCTTCGGGTTGAATAAAACGGGCATTCCACGAACGGCGCCGTTAGTGGCGGGCGACCACGCCTTTGGATAAGCGATCAGCGGCGCATAGTAAGGCTTCGTGATTCCGGCCGAGAAACTTTCAAGCGACCAGCCTCGCCCGAACGGTCCCCAAGCTTCGAGGTGCGCGTTCTGCAAGCCCCACGATGCAAGTTTCTGTCGCGCCCATTCCTGCGCCGCCTTGATGTTGGGGGAGCCGGTGAGCCGCCCGCCTGAAACGTCGGTGATGTAACTCAGAGTGTCCATCACCTGCGAGTGTTTCATTCCTTCTTCTTTGATTCTGGCAATCGCTTCTTGATTGAATTTTTCCTGGGACCCTTGAGCTCCGACTGCGATTGTTGCAGCTAACGAAGTCACTACCGTCAGCAGAATTGCAATGCATCTTTTAAGCATGTCCCCCTCCGTGTGTCCGCCGTTGTTGGTGAGTCTATCGAGCGTCAGATGTTCATATACCGCGCAAAGATCTGCGCGGTTACTTTATTCATCGCCTGCCGCGTTGAGGATAACGGTAGCGCGGGCATCATGCCACAGCCGAACAATGTGCGCAAAGGCTCATTTGCCAGTGAGAAGCCGACTGGCTATCATACCGGTCGCTGCACTAATATTTATCCATACTGCGGAGGACTTAATGAGCAAACCATCTGCCCGAGCTATGCTTCCCGTCGATCCGAAAGAAATTCTTTGGAACCCGTCAGCTGAGGAGTTGAGAGCGCTAACTGAAGAGATGCCCAACACCCGAACGACTCGCTACGACAACACAAACACGCAGACTCGAGTCGATGCCCGATCGAAGCTTTCAACTTACGTGGTGTCCGATAGTCCCGAGAAACACGATTCACAGACGATCACCCGCGATGAATACAACCGGGTAGCGAAGATTCAGAATGATTACATTCGTAGCCGCGAGATGGTGTTGGTGGATGGCTTTATTGGAAACGATCCGCAGTTTCGAGTAGCCGCCCGATTGATCATCGAGCGCTCAAACGCAAACGTCGCGGGCATGCAAAAGCACCTTTATTATCCGGCGAGCGACGAAGATTTGAAGACCTTCGAGCCTCGCTTGACGATCATTTACACCCCTAATCTCGAAATGAAGGGTTACCCTGCGGATCGACTCATCGCTGTCGATCTTGATGAAGGCGTAACGCGAGTCTTCAACAGCGATTACTTCGGCGAGTCCAAGAAGGGCGGCCTGCGGATGTGGAATCAGATGGTCTACGATCGAGGCGGGCTTGCGCTTCATGCGGGTTGCAAGGTCATTCCGGTTGGAGATCAGAAACGAGTTGGTTTGATCATTGGTCTTTCGGGAACGGGCAAGACTACAACTACTTTTACGAAGCAGAACGACTCGTCGCCAGTGCAGGATGACTTCCTGGCGTTGATGCCCGGCGGCAAAATCTACGCGACTGAGAATGGCTGCTTTGCGAAGACCTTCGCTTTAAACGCTGAAGACGAACCCACCATCTACAACGCCGTTGCGAGCAAGCACGCTTATCTGGAGAACGTCTCACAGAACAATGTCGGAGAGCTCGACTTCTACGACACGAGCTACACGCAGAACGGACGCGCGGTCGTGCGAATGCAGGACATTGCCGGTGCGATGGACGCTCGCTTCATCAAGTCCGCCGATTTTTTGTTGATCCTCAATCGGAACGACAACATTATTCCGGGAGTCGCAAAACTTGATCGTCATCAGGCGGCCGCTTATTTCATGCTGGGCGAGACTCGCGGGACATCCGCGGGCGGCGCCGCAGAAGCCGGAAAATTTTTGCGAGTGCCCGGAACGAATCCCTTCTTCCCGCTCAAACACGCGCAACAGGGGAATCGTTTCTGGGAGTTGCTGGAGTCGTCGCCGATGGAAGTCTACCTGATGAACACCGGCCGCGTGGGCGGGCGTGATGAAGACGAGCGGTCGAAGAAAGTCCGCATCCAGCATTCGTCGGCAATGGTGAAGGGTATCGCAGAAGGAACGATCGAATGGGAAAGAGACTCCGACTTCGGCTATTTGGTTGCGTCTCACGTTCCGGGGATTGACGACGACGGTCAGGAGATCCTTCAACCTCGAAAGCTTTACGAACGGCAGAACCGTATTGATGAGTACAACCAAATGGTTGAGCGATTGAAATCAGACCGCCGCGAGTACATGGCTAAGTGGGAAGGACTGAACCCGGAGATAGCACAGGCTGTGGGATAATCGAGTCGATGAGGAACTCACATGTTCCATCTCATTGTGAAGGGCGGCAATGCTGTGGTTAGAGTTTAGTGAGGCTAAAGATGACCACACGAACTGAGCTTCCAGACGACCTGTTAATAGCGTACAGTGAAGAAGTCGAACGAGTATTGGGCCGCGCCGTTCGTCAGGCGTTGCAAATGCACAAGCGAGCCGGCAATCCTGTCGCAGGTTGGAGAGATGGAAAAGTTGTGATAATCCCAGCCGAAGAGATTCCGGTTGATGATTGGCCCGAGAACGAGCTAGTCTAGTCCCACCTTCGAGGACTCGCACTGCTATCCATTCCAAATCCTTCCCGATCAAAAACGCTCGTTGACTTTCAATAGGACCGGCCATACAATCTTCCCGTCAGTAGCGCCGGGAAGGTGCCCACCCGCTTGACCATAGAAGAGCTTAAGCGAATCTATCTTAACAAGCGCCGAGAAATCAGGGAGAGACTAAGGGAATTCCGAACAGTGGGGCGGACAGGCTCCCACCAGAGGCTCTTTGAAGAGCTGACTTTTTGCATCTTCACTGCGGGCGCAAGCGCTCGCATGGGGCTGCGGTCAGTTGACAGCGTTCGGTCGGTTTTGATGAACGGATCGACTCGAGACATTCAGCAGGCGCTGACGGGACGACACAGATTCCCGAACGCGCGCGCGGCTTATGTCTTCGAGACACGAGAATATCTTCGGGGGCACTGTGGTCTACAGCTCCACGACGCGCTTCGAAGTTACAAGTCATCCGACGAACGCCGTGATTTTTTGGCCGCGAATCCAGCCGTGCGCGGAATCGGCTACAAAGAGGCGAGCCATTTTCTGCGCAACATCGGCTATCGCGGTTACGCGATATTGGACAAGCATTTGGTCTCGCGCCTAAGCGAGCTCGAGGTAATCGATAGTCCGAAGCCGCCTTCTACGAAGAAGAGATACGTTGCGGCGGAACAAAGAGCGAAACACTTTGCTGATTCGATCGGTATAGACTTCGACGAACTCGACCTGCTCTTGTGGTACACAAAGACCGGAGAGATTTTGAAATGAAGGTCTCAAGTGGAAAGAGCAAATTGATTGCGAAGCGGAATATTAGACTCTTCGCTTTTCTCCTCCTCGCTTTTGGACTCACTTTGTTGAGCTCACGGCCGCAGTCCGCAGACGAAACACCCGCTCAACAGAACTCAAGAGAGTCGCTCAGCAAACTGCACCGCGATGCAAAGAAAGCGACGCGAGCTGGAAAGTATGAAGAGGCGATAAAACTGTTCGCTTCCCTGATTGAAGCTGACCCCAACGACCTTCAAGCTCGTCTCGGCGCAAGCTACGCCTACCTTAAAGCGCAAGACTATTTGCTTTCGCTTGAGCGAGCGATTGATGTGCTCAAGGTAGATCGAAACAACTCACGCGCTCACGCGCTTGCGGGACTCGCGCTGCTTCGGTCGGGCATGGTTAACGGGGCTATCGTCAAGTTCCAACAGGCTCTTAGTGTCAATCCGAAGGAGGCGCTCGCGTACGGAGGCGCGGCAGAGATCGATTACTACGAAGGCCGGCCGAAAGATTCGCAAGGCAAAGCTCTTTATGCTCACGTCCTCGATCCGGACGAACCGGATTACCTTGTGACTTATGCTCGCGCTTCCTCGAGGCTCGAAGATTTCAAAGAGGCAGCCGCCGCCTACGAGCTGTATCTGGACATCGCTCCGATAACTGATACCGAGCGGCGCGAACGAATCAAGGGCCTGATCCATTTTTATCGCCAGCTCTCAGGACTTCAGGTCCACCAGTTGAGCGGGCCGGCCCTCACGGACATTCCTTTTTATCTCGGCAGCGATCGACGGCCGTATGTGAAAGTCAAGCTCAATGGGCGCGATGCAATCTTCGTCATTGATACCGGTTCCGGCTTTACCGTGATATCAAGAGAAACAGCCAAGAGAATGGGCGTCAGCGAAATCGCACGCGGTGGCAAGTCACAGGGCGTCGGAGGCACCGGAAAGTTTCAAATCGTCTACGGTCTGATAAAGTCGCTCCAGCTTGGGGACGAGAAGGTGAAAATGGTCCCTTGTTTCATCCGCCCGTTCCACATCGATAAGGACAAAGCGATCGAAGAAAAAGCGGACGGCTTCATCGGCTTGTCGATCCTGTCGCACTTTCTCACCGAATTGGATTATAAGGAATCGCGAATCCGGCTGGATAGACGCGACAACAGAACAATTCCACCTGCAACCACTCCCGACATGACCGTAGTGCCTTTCCGCACGACTCAAAACGGACTCATCAGCGTGGAAACAGAATTTGACGGAAACAAAAACGTAAACGTAATCCTCGATTCAGGCGCGAGCTCGACCGTTATTTCCACTGCCGCAGTTGAGCGATTGAATCTCGGCGATCAAATAATAAAAGACCAAACCGCGAGCGTCATCGGCGCGGCCGGCGTCACTGAGAACGTAAGGATGCTGTTCGTTCGCAAATGCAGTCTGGCAGGACTTCAACAAACAAACCTTCGGGCCCTGGTCTTGGATTTTGGCGCGATCAACGAGACTGCCGGCTTCGAACAAAGTGGCATTCTGGGCGGCGACTTCCTTCGCAACTTTAGAGTGACCATCGACTTCAATCGAGCGTTACTCGCCTTCCAGCCTCATACAACTTCAGAGAACCATCAGTAGGGTAAAAAAGGAAAGCCAGTCTCAAGTCCTCTGTTGCGCGAATCTATTGATTCCGTCTTGCCTCGATTCCCTGTGGTAGAATTACTGCGGGTCGCGATGAAGAAAACCCTTTACCTGGAAACATCTGTGATCGGCGCGTATCTTGACAACGGCGAGCCGTTTCGGCGCGACCTGACGATTCGGTGGTGGGAGCACGAACTGGCGGATTATTCGCCGTTCATCTCTTCACTCGTTGTGCGCGAGCTCGAGCGAACAGAAGAGCCGCGCCGCGCAGCTTATTTGAATTTGATTCGCGACGTGCCGGCGTTCGACATCAGCGAGGAAGCTTCGATTCTTGCCGAAGGGTATGTTACGCGAGGAATCTTTCATCGAAAGTACATCGCAGATGCGCTGCACGTGGCAATAGCTTCGGTGAACAAGGCGGACCTGCTGGTCACGTGGGACTTCGGATACATTGCAAACGTTCATCGGCAATCGCGGGTGCAATTGTTCAATACCATTGCTGGGTTTTTCGTCCCGATGATCGTGACACCGGAGTTTCTGATTAATGCTGAGTTTTAGTCTTCAGCACTCAGAAGTCAGGAGTCAGAATAAGAGTGCAACTTCTGACTTCAAACTTCTGACTTCAGACTTCTGATTTATGTACCGCAAACCTAGATTCCTTGAAGAGCTTCACGCGATTCGCGAAGAGATGTCTCGCGAGTGCGATTACGATGTGGACTTATTCGCGGAGATGGTGCGCTCGGGCAAGCAACCCAGATATGGACCCGCCCGAAATATTCGAGGCGTTCGCTCGCGAGCTCCCCTGGTTGATACGAGCGACGAAAAATCACGCTCAGGTCAAGGTAATGATTAATCAACTGAACGCTACCTCGCTCTTATTGGTCATCTCGATCATCGCGTCCGGTTCTTCATTGGAGGGGACACACGGTCAGAATTCGTTTCCGGCAACTCAAGGAAAGACCGTCGTGCTCGACGTGCCTTCGATCGCCGAGCGTGTAAACGAGGTAGTCGTGAACGTGCGGTCGACTTCGGAGAACGGAGAGAATCTTGGAAGCGGTTTCATCATCGATCAACGCGGATACATCGCGACAAACTTTCACCTGATCTCAAATGCAGAGCCTCGACGCGGTTCCAGTCAGCGAGGTCCTGAACAACAAAGCGCTCCAAAGCTGGTGACTAATGTAACGGTCACCCTGCACGACGGCCGACAGTTTCCCGCTTCGATAAAAGGATATGATGAAGCCACCGACATCGCGCTCCTTGAGATCGTCCCGGGGAACGCGCAACTTCCGATTGGAGACCTTGGCGACAGCGATGCGCTTCGCGTTGGCGAGTGGGTGATCGCGATCGGTAACCCGCTCGGCCTCGATCACACGGTTACTCTTGGCATTCTCAGCGCGAAGGGACGTTCAGGCTTTGGCGGGCAGTTCGACGATTTCCTTCAAACCGATGCAGCGATCAATCCCGGAAATTCCGGAGGCCCGCTTCTGAACGCTCAGGGAAAGATTGTCGGCATCAATACGCTGGTGCTCGAACGCACGCAGGGGCTGAGCTTTTCGATACCGATCAATACGCTCAAGTCGATTCTGCCCCAGTTGATCGAACGAGGCCGGGTCACTCGCGGCTTCCTTGGAGTCGAGACTCGCGACATCGACGCCGATGTTCGAGGGTTGATGAAGCTTCCTGCCGACTCTCGCGGAGTGCTCGTGGTTCGAGCCGAGCGTGCAACTCCCGCGGCGCGCGCCGGTCTTAGAAAAGACGATTTGATAACGACCGTCGATGGCCAGCCGATAACGTCTTCGGTGCAATTCAACCGCATCGTTGCGAGCAAGCTGCCGGGTGCAAAGATAGCGATCAAAATTCTTCGCGATGGCCGCGAGTACACTTTGAATGCGGAGATCGGTGAAGAAACCAGGAACAAGTAAACCAAACGTGGAAGCGTTCGAGCTTTTACCCTCACTATTTTCGATGCAGTAATGAGCAAGCCAGTCACTGAAGAACGCGTTGAACAAGAGCCCGCCAATGAAGCGGTCATGGCCGAGTTGTTCGACGCGATAGGTTTTGAAGTAGCCGACGAACGTTCGTATAACCTGCTTGTAGAATACGTTGAAAACAATGGACACCGGACGCGAGCCGGTCGCGAAGACGCCGCGCTTTTGGGAAGGTGCTGGAAGATCGGAGACGGCCTGGAGGTTTGGTCGATACTCTATCAGCGTGGCTCGCAGCTCTACTATGCCGACTGCCGTCCCGCTTTTCGAAGCCGATACGTTCGAAGGCTTGAACCGTGGGAGCTCGTTGAATACGACGAAGACGGCGAAGCGATAGTTCGCGGACTCTTGAGTGGATCCCGCGAGATCGTCTTCGAACTGCAGAATCTGACCGAGCTCGACGATTCGGTCTTTCGCGAGTTGCATCTCCAGATTGCGCTGGCCGGCATAGCTTATGCCGCGCGCGTTCGCCCGGTCCCGGCTAAACAATCAACCACGCCATATCGCTTCGAGCTCGCTGAAAAGTTGGAAGGCTTCGCCGAGAAGGCTTGTGAGAACGACTACGTCATCAGCGGCCGTGTGCTTGCCTGGCGTGAAATTAGAAATCCGGTTACCGCGGCCGACCTCGTTTGGATCTACGTAGACACAGGCTCGCTTCGTCTCGAAGTGCTTGCGAATCGGCGCGTGTTGCGCGGTCAACTCAAGGTAGGTTCGGAAATTACAGCGAATATCTGGTTGCAGGGACACGTGCTGGAAGAGCGAGACATCACGGCACGTTACGAAGGAGTTGATCGTGAAGTAGAGCGAGCGGACTTTTGGTCAGGACTGCGTCGATCGAATTGAGTTCTTCTCATCTTCCAATCTGATTCCCTTCGCTGATGCGATGCCATCGCGCGTATCGCAGAATCAAGAATCGTCCGACTGTTAGTTTAAGCGTTCCGCTGACCCTTGCCGGTCATTGTGAATGAACCGTCTTCTTTCCGCTGCCAGTTTGACTGCGACTTTTTTCGTCGTGGCGGCGCGCCTCATCCAGGCCAACTACTAGTGCAAATGTTTACAGTATTTTGAGAAAGACTTCGCGATTAACATCTTCGGCACGAGCGTTGAATGGTGACCTGTCTCGGAAGTTGTCGAATCAGCCCCCCGGATCTTTTCCGCATCATCAGTGGAGGATCTTTGCAATGAGGTTGGAGCCGCGCGCCCCGCGGGCGAACTTCTCTGTCAAGGAGAACATGAGGCAAGCTACCAACACAAACTCGATCCTGTTCACGCTGGTAATTTCTTCGGCGGGGATTTCCGCGCTTGTGTATTCGCTATATCGACTGGCGGAGGAACCAGCGCGGCTCGACTGGATTCTGGTGCTGGCCTCCGCGCTTTTGCTGAGCTGGCGCGCGGAGATCTGGATTCCCGGAGTGCGCAGCAAGATCACTCTGAGCGACACATTTGTTTGCATTGCGATTCTGATGCTCGGTCCGTGGGCGGCGGCGGCGCTTGCATCGATCGACGGGCTCGCACGTTCACGTCCCGCCAGAAAAGGAAGGCTTGTTCCGACTGCGCTAATCAACATGAGCGCAATGAACATAGCGGTGACAAGCGCTTCGCTGTTGGCAGTGAAGATCTTTGGACCTCTCGATCGGTTGTTGTACGACCCCACTCGGCTAAATCAGCTTGTTCTTGCGATAGGAGTCATCACGCTTACCAGCTATCTGGTCAACAGCGCTATTGCCGCTACTGCGATTGCGCTTTTCCGCGGGCAACCTGTAATCAAGACCTGGCTCGAAAACTACTTGTGGACCTCGCCCGCGTTCTTCATTGGAGCGGTGGCCGCCGGAATTGTTGGCAAAGTGATAACGGTGTTTGGTTTTTACTCGTTCGTAATGTCTCTTCCGATCCTGTTGCTGACCTACGTTGCGTACCGAATTTATTTTCACAGAGTCGAGTCATCCAACAAGCACATCGAGGGCTTGACCAAGCTCAATCTCGCGACCGTCGAATCGTTGACTATGGCGATCGACGCGAAGGAAGAGCTTTCGTGCGGGCACATACATCGAACTCGGGTGCTCGCCGAAGCATTTGCGCGGAAGGTTGGCTATCCCGAGAATCAGATTGAGGGACTGAAGGCTGCGGCCTTGCTTCACGACATCGGCAAGCTGGCCGTTCCTGAGCACATTCTCAGCAAACCGGGAAAGCTGACTCCCGCCGAATTCTCAAAAGTGATGATTCATCCGGTCGTAGGTGCTGACATCCTCAGCAACGTTGAGTTCCCATACGAAGTGGTTCCAATCGTCAAACATCATCACGAAAAGTGGAACGGGAATGGCTACCCGAGCGGCTTGAGAGGTGAGGAGATCCCGCTTGGAGCCAGAATACTCACGATCGTCGATTGTTATGAAGCGTTGACCACCAATCGGCCTCATCGCCAGCGTTACTCTCGTCAGCAAGCGCTCGACTTGATGCGCGATGAAGCTGGTGGGACTTTTGATCCGGGGCTGCTAAAAATATTTTTTGAAATCATCGACCAGATCGAGGAGCAAACGCCCGAGCAGCAGGAGTGTGCAACGCCGGCGATCGCACTTGAGACCAGAACTACCGGGCGTTTGGAACCGGGCTTTGCTTTGTCGCCAAAGACAGCCAAGGAAAGGGCGCTGAGGGATATCGCCGCCGCGCAGCGCGAGGTTCTTTCTCTATATGAGATTTCTCAGACCCTGGGCTCGACTCTCAGGCTGTCGGAGGTCTTGCCAATTGTCGCCGCCAAGCTCGAGAAAATCGCGGACTTTACTACGTTGATCATCTTCCTGGCCGAAGGAGAGTTGCTTCGCGCGGCGTACGCGACTGGAAAGAATGCCGAGTCGCTGAAGGGTTTGGAAATGATGGTGGGCCAGGGCGGAGCAGGCTGGGTTGCCGAGCACCGACAAGTCCTGCTTGGCGGAACGCCGCTTGCCGACCTCGAGCGGCCACTCGGTTCGGCGGCCGAATCGTATCGCACCGCATCGATCTTTCCAATCGAGCGCGATGGGGCGCTCGTCGGGGCGCTCGCACTTTACTGTGAAACGAATCGTGGCTACTCGGCTGATGAAGTGAGATTGCTCGAAACAATTTCGCACCACACAGCTACTGCAATTCAAAACTCTCTGGAGTTTGAACGAACCCAGGAATCAGCGCTAACCGATAATCTCACCGGTCTTCCAAACTCGAGATATATGTACAGCGTCTTCGATCAGGAGCGGAGCCGCTCCGAACGGCATGGCTATGCTCTGGTGTTGATGATGATGGATCTCGACGGCTTCAAGAGGATCAACGACACTTATGGGCATCATGTTGGCGATGAGATTTTGCGTCGCGTGGCTCACGTGTCGCGTGCTCAGCTTAGGGCCGGCGATACTCTCATTCGATACGCGGGAGATGAATTCGTGGCGGTGCTGCATCGAGTCACGCCTGAGATGATTGAAGAGATGAAGACCCGGCTTCAGTCGGCAATCGACGACTGCGCTTATGAGATCAGGCCCGGTCGCGTAGCGCGAGTGGGCATTTCAATTGGGTTTGCAACTTATGGCGTCGACGGGACCGCCATCGACGAATTGATGGAAGCCGCCGATCAGCGAATGTATCAAGACAAGCTTACTCGCCGGCGCAACTCGTCGGGGTTAATAGTTCCCGCCTTGCCGGCGCACTCGGCTACAGTCTAGGAGATGAAATGACAATCATTAGCGATCCAGAAGTTCCGGTCAGCGTTGGCTCGCCGCGCATTAAAGCCCGCGTACTCGAACAAATGGCGGAGGCGCTCGAGGACGAAGTGGACGGCCTCTATCGACGCGCGGCGGCGTTTGAGGAAGAAGAATCTCTTCTGAACCGGGAGATCGGAGAGAGACAGACCGAAATTAACCGGCTCCTGCTCAAGCTTGACGCGATGCGGGCCGAGCGTGATCGGGTTATGGAGAAAATCGACCAGGCCTCGCACGAAGCTGCGCTCATAAGAGAAAGAGTATTCAGTTGTCACGAGGGAAGCACACACTCGGACACGTCGGAGGCCCGGTCTCAAGTATGCGACGACGATGCACCGCACCGCGAAGGCTTCTTTCGACGAGCCACGCTTATCGAACATTCGCCTCGCGCGTAGACGAGGCATCGATTGGACGCTCACTTATTTTGACCGATAACTGAAAAGGCAGCGCCAATTGCTCTTTCATTGTTACAGGGGCGGGCCTGCAGCGCGCTGGACGGATGCGAGGAGCGCCTCAATGAGGCGATCGATGTCTTCAGGTAACGTAGTCGAGAGACGCACGGCGAAAGAACGCCGGCGACAGGAACGAAGACGTTCCACCAGGTATACAGCGGACACGCTTGTCGTAGTCGCCGGCGTAACCTGGATCGACAACGAAGGAACTGATCGCCGAAGAAAAGTTCGCCGCCGCTCCGATCGAGAACGAATCGCAAGAAAAATTCTGGACGACACGCTCACTTCCGAAGACTAACCTGCCATCTCAGGACGACTCTAAAATATTCTGCTCTGACAAGATCACGATAACCCGCCGATGAATTTGTGTCGCAGTTGACAAGCAACTAGTGAAGTTCGAAACTCGGTCCAACGATGAAGATCGAGCTTCGGCAAGGCGACATCACGAAGCAGCCCGACATTGATGCGATCGTTAATGCGGCCAACACCGATTTATGGCTTGGCTCGGGAGTGGCCGGCGCGATCGCGCGACGTGGCGGGCCAGAAGTCGAACGTGAAGCAGTCGCTCGAGCGCCGATTCGTTTAGGGGAAGCGGTTCGAACCACGGCCGGCAAGTTGCCCAACAGGTTTGTGATTCACGCGGCGGCGATGGGTTATCGAGACGAAGATCGCGCCGTATCCAAACGCGCCGGATCGCTCTCGAGCGAAGCGATCATTCGCGATGCCACGATCAACTGCCTTTCAATTGCAGACGACTCGGGCTGCGAATCAATCGCCTTCCCGGCGCTGGCAACCGGAGTCGGCGGCTTCCCGGTCGACGAATGCGCTAATGTAATGATGAGAGCCGCAAAGGGCTACGCCGAATCACATCCGGAATCGAGAATCGGGCGAGTCGTATTCGTGCTGTTCTCGAGCGGCGACCTGGAAGTCTTCAAATGTGAACTGCAACGAACTGAGAATTCGTAACACCTGAATCGATCTTATCTGTCGGCCCTCGCACTAATCTCAAATGTGTAAAAAGTGATCCATCAAGTACCGGTCTACACATTCACGAATCACGTTCAACTCATCTGACCGTAGCCGTGACTTTCGCCGAGCCGACGTTCGAGCTCGAGTCGGCGCAGCGAAACGCGATCAGATGTTCACCGGGTTTATCAAAAGAGATTCTCACCTTAAACGTCTCGTGCGCGGAGTCAGCGATGCCGTCAACCGGAAAAATCAACTGCCAGGCGCCGCCGTCCACGCTGTACTCGCCTCGAACGATTCGGCTCGTGACGTCGGTCGCATCGAAAACAACTTCAGCCGTCTGACCCGTGATCGATGGCCCGCTCACTTTGATCGCCGGAGGCGTGTTGTCTATCTCGATCGCGTCGCTGACGCGTTCATCGGAAAGAGCGGCTTCTTTTGTGTTGCTCGGCGCGTCGGTTGCGATAACCTTGAAGAGATATGTCCCGTCTGGAAGCCTGTTCCCATCGATTGTGAAGTAGCCCTGCGACAAATTGTCGGCGAGAAGATGCCACTCGTTTTCGCCGATCGTTCTGTAGAGCACCTTGTAGCTGAGCGTATCGTCATTGGGATCCGTTGCCTGCCAGGTCAACGTCCGCGCTCCTTTTTGAAAGAACCGCCTGGGAGGCACCGTAGTCACAACTCCGAACAACTGTGGATCGAGCCCGGAAGAAGCGATCGACGGATCGACTGCGATAGGCATTTCCTGAAACGAGACGCCCGGCGCCATCACATTAATCGCCGAGATGTCCGGAGCTTGATTGCGAGGCAGGTAAGCAACAACCACCGATTGAAGTTGGGCAGAGCCTGCACGAGCGACGGTCGAAGACGCGGGTGCGCTTCGAAGAATGGCTCGCCACTGAATGAATCTTGCGTTGGGACTTGTAATCGGGTCGCCCGCAGCGTTTCTATAAGCCGCAGACCAATCGCTCCACGTAGCATCGGGGCTTTCGGTATTGCCGCTTCGAGTCTGAAGCTCGACGTTGCCGGCGCCTCGCCACGTTATCACCCCCCATTGTCCTGCGAACTTCGTGTCGCGAACTGGAGAAGTGTAGGTGCCTTCCGTTACCGACTCGCGGCCTATTCGATAAAGCCTTCCGAGGTTGCTGGACGTCGCGTACAGATTGCCGCCGACTGATATGATCGTCGAAGTCTGATCCTCAGGCGATTGAATCAACAACGTGCGCGAGCGGTCGGCCGAGATTTCGTATACCCGGCCCTTGCTGCCAGTCCCCACGAGCACGCGCCCATCGGGTAGTGACTTCAAACCGAAACCGACCGTGTCATTTGAGCGCCAGAAAACGTCGCTTCCGCCATCGGGCATAACATGAAACAGAACGCTCTTGGCGCCTTCGGTCTTCGTTCGGCTTTGACCCGAGCTGAGTCCCGATGACGGATCGGAAGCTAATTGAGGCTTTTCCTCCTGATCGTCTCCCGTTGAGATCGTAACCACTCCCTCGCTCGACAATGAAGTGACGGTTGGAACACCGATCACTGCAGGCCGCTGCGACGCGCCGCCTTGAGGGCTTACCCCGAGAGCATAAATCGAACCGTCGGAGGCGACGCTGAGATTGTGGATTTCCTGCATCGGAGAATCGAATAATGCGAACACTTTTCCAGCCGCCGATATGCGCAGCACCAGTCCTGATGGATCTGTACCCGCAAGCAGATTGCCCTTGTTGTCGAAAGCCAGCGACACGATGTTGGTTTCGTTTGTGTCCACCAACACGGAAGCTTTTCCTGCCGCGTCGATTTTGTAGATGATGCCTTTGTCGCCGGTGCCTGCGTAAAGCGTCGAACTGGCGGAATCGAACACAAGAGACCAAATGTACTTGTCGGGGGGATCGTAGAAAACAGATTCTTTGCCGTCTGGCGTGATCTTGTAGATCTTGCCATCGGGCGACGTGCCCGCGTAGAGATTACCCTGCGGATCGGTGACCATCGCAGTCACGTCAAGCTCGCTTGCATCGTAGAGCAGACGGCCTTCACCTGCAGGAGTGACTTTGAATATTCTTCCCGCGTGTCCGGTGCCGAGGTAGATATTTCCGCTTGTGTCGACTGCGCTCGACCAGATGTAAGCTTCTTTAGTGTCGTAGACGAGATTAAAAGTCGGCGCAAGCATGATAGTTCCATTCTCGCCTATAGATACTCCGCGAGCGTCACCCTTGAGAACGTCATCCTGTTTTGAAATTTCCCAGAACACCGGGTTCACCGCGCTTGCCGAAGCGCACAAAAAGACAACCAACATCACCGAGAGAACTATCGTTATTGGGGCACGTCCCTTGTTATACATCTCACCATTCCTTTCGTCGTCGCAGCTACGTGCGATTCTTGCCGGGATGATCTATTAAGAACTTCGCGCGCGGTGTCAAAAGATCTAGTTCGAAAGCGAAAAGCCCGCAAGCTGCGCGGGCTTTTTCCAAAACCGCTAACTCGATGCTGCCTGGACAAAGACAAATCAATCAAACTCTGATTCCAGGCCCGTCTACTTAACCACGTTGATCGTAATCGTCTGCTGACCGCTGATGAGAAACTGCGAAGGCGGAAGCTCGTGCTCTTCAAGCGTGGCTAACGACAACGACGTATAGCCCCCCGATGTTCGGCTCGATCCAAGCGTCGCCAGAACCGAGGGCGGCAACACAGGCATTTCTTCGTTGTTGACGATGGCGCCGTTGCCGCTTCGCGTCATTCGAACGTACAGGTGGTTGTTCCGCTTGAGCTTGTTGATGACTCGCACGAGCTGTCCCAGGTCTCTTGGCGTAAAATCGGCGGATGCTTGTGCTCGATCGACTTGATTCAACGACGCACCGTCTCCGACCGTGATCACCAGCGGGCCGATCGGCGCATCTGCCGGAATCACGAGCGGAATGCGCTCGACGAACTCGCTTCCATTGTCGTTGCGAGCGAAGGCTTGCATCTCGACGCTCTCGCCTCGACGCACTTCCGTTTTGTCAATCCACAATCTGTTGAGCGATCCGCTCGACCGGCTGTCGGTCGAGGTTACTTCGACGTCGATCCCGCGAAGATCAAGCGCATTAAAACCGCTGTTGAGCAGGACCGATAGCGGCTGCGCGACGGCGCCTACCGCGAACATGGCCGCGCCGTTGGGTGAAGTGAAGCTGTTATCGAGCACAATGTCGGGCTGTCCGTCGATCGCGATTCGTCCGCTGAGCTTGAGAGTCTGACTTCCAATTTGGCGCTCGGTCGCGGTGATCGCCGAGAACATCGCGATCTTCGTCAGCAACGGCGTCAAAAACGGATCGGACACGATTTCAAAAGCGTAGCTTTCGGTCTTGTTCCTGCTCGTATGAACAGTCATTCGGACAGGAACCATCTTTGGTTTATCGCCTAGTTGTCCGAAGACACCGGTCGAGCGGTCCTGATTGATTGAGCCTACAAGGTTCCCCGACGCGGAAAGCTTGAATGAATTATTGAGGTTCGGAACTACAGTGACGATAGATGACTCGGCCATCGGCCAGCTTGTAGCGCCTGAGCTTAAGAAAGGATGGCCGAATGCATAGATGCGTTCGCCGTCTCGATAGGTGACTGTGCCGGCGGCGTCAATCGTGAAGTCTCCGCGAATCAGTTGCACGCTGACGGAAGATCCGGGCGTGAGCGTGTTTCCGTTAAACTCAACCATCGGCGCCAAACTGGAGCCTCCTCCAACTCCGGAGATGGGTTGAATGCCGATCTTTCTCAAGTCGCCGGCAAAAACATCGAGTACATTTTGCGGAACGCCCGAGAATGTAACCGGCGTTGCAATCGGTATGATGGTCTGTCCGACGTACGGAACAAGCGCCGCATTGCTTGCGGCGCGAGCACCCAGTTGCGCAGGCTGAACAGTTGAAATCGAGTCAGCTGAATTGCTCGCGCCCTCGCCGATCAACGTCTTGAAGCTGATGCGCTGGCTCGAACGAGGCTGCTCCTCCTTCTGGCCTTCCTCGAAGATATCGATCATATATTTAATCGGAGTGATTCCGGCGATCGGCTCTTTGGCAAACGGAAATGCATACGCAACCGCGCCGACAAGTTTGCCATCGATATAAACCGGGCTGCCGCTCATTCCGGCGAACACGCCGGTGCGATCGACCAGCGGACCGCCGAGCCGCGCAATTACAATGCTCTGCTTTGGATTGGGCATGCCTTCAAGAATGCCGAGAACTTCGACATCGAAGCGCTCGGGCTTGGAGCCTTGAAAGACGGTCATGCCGTAGCCTTTCATTCCGGTGCGAACCTGATCGAGGGGCATCAGGGTGGAGTTCGGAGTCGGATCGGAAGCCATTGCCGCGACGGCGAAGATGGCTAGACTGCAGAGCGCGGTGAAAAGGTGCTTCATAGTTTTTCCTGGTAACGGGGCTCGACTGACCTTCAAGATTCCGGCTGTGTTCACGTTGTCAGTGACAACGCCACGGGTTGAAGTTTGAAACTTCGAATCGATGATACTCGCCTGCAAATCTTAGAGTCAAGAGAATTGCTTGCCGGGACGATCTTCTCGTGAAGAGCCGCAGCCTATCGAGAGCGGTTCGTTGACTTTCTTGACGGCGCTGCGTTAGTTTGAATTCCAATAAGTCGAGCTCCTGTGAAGAGCGGCAGCGTTCACTGAAATCCAATGGGCCTCAATCACAAAGTCATTTTCGGAATGAAGCTGAGACAGTTTCGCGAACAGGCAGGGCTCTCGCTCACCGACCTGGGCGCGCGAGTCAGCCTTTCAACGTCTTATCTGACCGAGATCGAACACGGTAAGAAATATCCCAAAGCGGAGAAGATCGCTCGAATGGCCGACGCGCTCGGGCGAAACTACGACGATCTTGTTTCTATCAGGCTTGACGAGCAGCTCAGCCCGCTGTCGGACTTTCTCGCCTCTCCCATTCTTCACAATTTTCCGTTCCATTTGTTCGGGATTTCTCCGGCGCAAGTCGTGGAACTGATGACTCGGCAGCCCGCTGAAGCAAGCGCACTGGTCAAAGCTCTGATCGGCATTGCCGAGCAGTACAACATCGGCGTTGAAAACTTTTATCGCTCGGCGCTGAGAGCTTATCAGGAGCTTCACGAGAACTATTTTCCGGACATCGAACGCTGCGTCGATGAATTCGTTC
>Ga0075436_100000453_pt1 | contig 26385 bp, 16 predicted proteins | sample RhiMethybrSRZTD5_FD_75303 | JGI IMG/M metagenome (GOLD analysis project Ga0075436, IMG submission 75303) | Populus rhizosphere microbial communities from Tennessee, USA - Rhizosphere MetaG P. TD hybrid SRZTD5 | ecosystem: Host-associated > Plants > Roots > Rhizosphere > Soil | place: USA...
CAGAGGAATCGACACTGACGTCGGTTGGCGATCCGCAATTCTCCAATCACATCTTAAAGTACGGGGCGTTACGAACTCAGCCCATGGTGACTTCGAATCGCGCGACTTCGCGCAGAGGGATGTATTGCAATGACATTCAAGACAGAAATATTAGCCGTGCTGACAGCCGCAGTTTTGGCTAGCACAATGGCGGTGGCCATCGAGGAACCTTCGGAGCAAGTCAAACGCATGGACGCAGCAGCAACGGTCTTAGACGAGATCATGGGAACTCCGGACAAAGGGATTCCCGAAGAACTGCTCGATTCTGCGAAGTGCGTGGCCGTCATACCGTCTATGGTCAAAATAGGGTTTGTCTTCGGAGGCCGGCACGGAAGGGGAATCGCGACCTGCCGTACGACTACTGGATGGAGCGCGCCTGCTCCATTCTCGGTTACCGGTGGCAGTTGGGGATTGCAGATCGGCGGCGAAGCGGTGGACGTCGTCATGCTGGTGATGAATGACCAGGGTATGGAAAAGATGCTTTCCAGCAAATTTAAGGTTGGTGCTGATGCTTCAGCGGCGGCAGGCCCGGTCGGACGCCATGTGGAGGGCACAATGGATTGGAAGATGCGCGCCGAAGTGCTGACTTATTCTAGGGCCCGCGGTGCTTTTGCTGGCCTTACGGTAAACGGCGCATCAATCACTCAGGACAAAGATGGGACGCGAATTTTATATGGCCGGATGATCCCATCCGCTGAAATCCTAAAGGGAAAGGTGAAACCTCCCGAAGGCTCCCATAACTTCTTGGCGGCCGTCAGAAAGTATGGAACTGAGGCAAAGGTTGCCGAAGCGTCGGATCGCGTCCAGAAAAGCGACACCGGGATACGCGCCTCAAGCTCAACCGGAGCAAAGGGCGTGATTGAACAGAAGCTCAAGAGCGAGCCGGGCTTAGATAGCAAAGATATTCTGGTTACGTTGACTCCCAACGTGGTGACCCTTTCCGGATCTGTCGTCAGCAGTGACGATCGTGGCAAGGCGGTGCGGGTCGCGAGATCGTATGCCGGCGATCGTGAAGTCCAAGACCATCTATCAGTGCAAAGGCCCGACTAGTTTCGTGCCTTTGTTGCATTCGAGCGAACTCCCGTCCCCGAATAGCTGGGTGGACGCAATTAGCACGAACTTAACTTTCCAGGAGGAAAAAGATGATAAAAGTTGATTGCAGGAATATTGCTCGCACACTCTTGTGCACCGGTCTGCTACTCGGCGTGGGAGTACCGGTACGTGCACAAGAACCAACCAGTCAGCAGGCTCCGCCAGCTGCAGACAATACCAAGACGAACGAGCGAGATCGAAGCGCGAACGAACCAACGGCAGATCAGCAAAAAGAAAGTCATTCCGACCGCGAGATCACGCAGCAGATACGTCAATCCATCATGAAAGACAAATCACTCTCCACGTACGCGCACAACATCAAGATCGTCACTCAGAATGGGCAAGTGACATTGAAGGGCCCGGTGCGATCAGAGGACGAGAAGAGAGCGATTGAAGACAAGGCTGCTGAAGTGGCGGGCCAAGACAAGGTCAGCAGCGAACTGAACATCAAACCGCAGCAATAACTTTCGAACAATTTAATTTCGAAACCAATAACAATAATAAGGAGAAGTAAAAACATGGCAGGCAAAAATACAGCAGTATTTGGCATCTATTCGAATCGCACAAGTGTCGAGAGTGCGGTTGACGCTCTAAAAGCAGCCGAATTTCGTAACTCTGATATTTCCGTGCTTTTTCCCGAGAATACGGGCACAAAGGACTTCGCCCATCAGAAAAACACCAAAGCTCCAGAAGGCGCGACGACCGGCGCCGGAACCGGAGCATTGCTGGGCGGCGGGCTGGGATGGCTAGTTGGTATCGGAGCTCTCGCAATTCCAGGCCTCGGGCCGTTCATTGCTGCAGGGCCTATTGTGGCGGCCCTTGCAGGAGCAGGCGCCGGCGGTGCAATCGGCGGCCTCACAGGGGCCTTGATTGGCATGGGAATCCCGGAGTACGAAGCTAAGCGTTATGAGGGCCGGGTTAAGGATGGCGGAATACTACTTTCCGTGCATTCCGACGATTCTCAATGGACAAAAAGGGCCAAGGAAATTTTGGAGCATACTGGCGCACAAGATGTTTCTTCGACCGGTGAAGCCGCTTCCGATAAGGGTGATAAAACCCGGGTTCGCGAAGTAGCCTGATCGAGGGTGTGCAGCGAACCGGAGCTTCTCGACGGTCGGGAATCTTGGTTCGCTGCCCATACTCTTGAACCATTGGCGCCCCCCGCGCGGGTTTAGCCCGGCGACCGAATCAAATGGAGGAAACATGCCAAACGATAATTTGAAAACAATCGACGAAAAGGAAGAGGAGAGAGGAGTGCGCATGCAAGAAAAAGTTCGTAGTGGCGTCGCAGAGGGTCGGTTCACGGGAGCCATCGAGTCGCAGGCGTCCAAAATCCCAAGCTCGGGATATTTGGCGGCAGCATTCGGAGCGATCGCGGCTTCAGCGATTCTGAAGATCGTGGGCAAGGATGACTGGGCGTTGTTTGTGGGACAGTGGCCCGCGGCATTTCTGTTAATGGGTGTTTACAACAAGATGGTAAAGCAGCACGGCTCAGATGCATATAGCAAGGCCGCCTGAGAGTTGAGTCGGGCCGAGTGCTTGCCTTCGAACATGGGGGCACTTCGGTCCGCAAAACTTTGCGGCAACTTTCGACGCAGCACAACTAGCGGTAACTACAAAGGGCAGAGTACGTCGATTCTGGCGTGGATTGTGTTGGGTTTGATTGCGGGGTTCATAGGCAGCAAGCTAGTGAACAAGACTGGCGAGCGTGTGATCTTGGATATCGTACTGGGAATCGTTGGTGCCCTAGTCGGCGGCTACTGTTTCAGTGTTTTTGGGGCGCACGGAGTTACTGGCCTAAATCTATATAGCTTGTTTGTGGCGGTGATCGGCGCGGTGGTAGTCCTGCTTGTCTATCACACGGTGCGGGGAAGTCGATCGCGCTTATGAACGAAATGTGCATGGCGGCCGTCAGCCTCTAATATGCCATTCAGTTACCAGAGTTAACAAGCCGGAGCAATCGGCGACCGTTACAGCTTGAGATTCATGTCGGGCACTCGCCGATGAGAACTCAAACCAAAGCGAAATCCGAATCGGAAATGCCACGGTCACTCGCCGAAAACGCAAGCCTAACCGGGCTGTCGATGAATTCTTGCACATTGATCCTGTGAGAGCCAGACCTCTTCTGGGCCGCGATTCTGAATGGCGTTCTCGGAGCGAAACTGATGGCCGTGATCCATAATTGAGTTTGTAACGCTTGCCTTGAATACACCAACGCGAGAGGCGGGCATTAGATCGCCTTTAAGGGCCTGATTTGGACGCACAGCGCCGGGTGAGGCTGTTATGAAGTTAGCAGAGAAGTCGGTGGTTGCCAGCCGGTTCAACTTGCAGACGGCGGTTGGGTTGCTGTTCGCAATTGTTGCGCTGTATCTTGCTCGCGAAGTCCTAATACCGATTGCTCTTGCACTCTTGCTGAGTTTCCTCCTCGCGCCTGCGATGGTTCACTTGCAACGTTGGGGCTTGGGCAAGACTCTGGCAGCCCTGGTGGTGGTCGCTCTTGCTTTTTTGGGATTGATCTTCCTTTGTTGGGTGGGTTTTGGACAAGCTTACAATCTCACGCTTGAGCTCCCTGCATATCGTCAAAACATCAGCAGCAAACTACGTGCCCTAACTCCTCCCGGACTACACCGCTTTGGAGAAACCCAAAGGATGCTGGGAGAAGTCACCGGAGAACTCATAACCCAAAATCAAAGCCAGAAATCCCAGACTTCGTCGGGCAAGCCACAAATCTCTTCCCCGACTCCTGTTGCTGTCGAGGTGCGGCAGCCGAATCCTACTCCGCTGGAATTTTTGGAGAGGACTGTGGGATCCGTCCTTCGGCCGCTGGCGACCACCTTCATTGTGCTCGTCTTTGTAATTTTTATGCTTCTTGGGCGGGAGGACTTACGAGATCGCGTATTGCGTCTCGCCGGCAGTAGTCGCTTGTACATGACGACCCAGGCGCTTGATGACGCGGCAAGGAGAGTCAGTCGTTACCTGCTGATGCAGTTCGCGGTGAACGCAACGTACGGAGCGTTCGTCGGATTTGGATTGTTTCTAATCGGTATACCGCATCCGCTAGTATGGGCTGCCCTAGCAACGTTGCTGCGGTTCATTCCGTATGTGGGACCATGGATTGCAGCTGCGGGACCGATTTTGTTGGCCATAGGCGTAGCCCCGGCTTGGGGTAAATTCGCGTGGACGCTTGGACTCTACCTGGTTTTGGAGGTGGTTGCAGCTAATTTTGTTGAACCTTTCTTATACGGTTCCTCCACGGGAATCTCGGCCATTGCCATCTTGGTGGCCGCTGTTTTCTGGACCTGGCTCTGGGGACCAGTCGGTTTGCTACTCTCGACACCCCTGACCGTGTGCTTAGTGGTGGTGGGACGTTACGTCCCTCATCTGGAGTTCTTAGGAATACTCTTTGGCGACGAACCAGTACTGTCTCCGGCTCAGCGTTTTTATCAGCGGATGATTGCCAAAGATGCAGAGGAGGCTGCGGAACTTACGGAGCAACTTCTCAAGGACAAATCCGTGATTGATGTGTACGACGAAGTCATTGTCCCAGCGATGAGTCTGGCTGAAGAAGGTCGGCATGCTGGTTTTCTTGATTCAGAAACTCAAGTCTATTTCTTGGAGAATACCCGAGAGTTGGTGGACGAAATTGGAGCGAGGGGCGTGTCGGGTTCTGGAGAAAACCGCATTTCTGCCAAGATAATTTGCCTGCCGGCGAAGGATGCCGCCGACGAATTGGCCTGCCAGATATTAGCGCAACTGTTGCCGAGTGCCGCAGTGCAGGTGATGCCTCTGGGAATTTCGACCGATGATTTAGTAAAGGCAATTGTCACCACGCGGCCCACTGTAGTCTGCATCTCCGGAGTACCGCCCCAAGCGACTCGCCACGTCGCCGTGCGTTGCAGACATCTGCGGAAGCTTTTTCCAGACCTTACCATCATGGCGGCGGTTTGGAGCGATGCGGATCTGACCAGTGTTCGCAGCAGAATTCCGGTTAGCGATGCCAACCATGTTGTATGTACTTTAAAACAGGCTATCGAGTACATCGCGAACATCGAGAACCCGATTTCCACCCTAGCGGATTCGTCGGTGAAGCGAGCAGATGACCAATCCGCAGAAGAACAGATCTCAGCTCTCGATTTGCTAGATACCTCGAATGCTCCCATCCAAGATGTGTTGGACCGGATTGTTCAAGAAGTAGCCAAGACTTTGAACGTCCCAATTGCTGTCCTAACTGTAACCGACGAAGCAGGAAGGATTTGGAAATCACAATCTGGTTTGCCGTCGGATTTGGCTTCGGCTGTAGAGACCATAGAACATTTCCTCGGAAGTTCGATCGGGAAAGAGAGATCGACGGTGGTAATCGAGGATATGGCGAACGATCAGCGTTTTGCTGACAGCCCTTTGCTTTCAGAAAAGGGAATTCATTTTTGCGCAGGCGAACCGTTGCAGAATAGGAATGGGAAAGTACTGGGATCACTGCTAGTACTCGACACTCGTACGAGAAATATCAGCCAGCAAGAGGAAGCATTACTACACAAGGGCGCGAAGGCGGCTGTAGAGGCGCTCGAAGTTCGGGTGGTTGCGCCGCCAGCTGAGACAGAGATTAAATCATAGTCCAAGAAGACTGTTGCCGGGTCGGGGCAGAGGCCAAGGTCATTCTCGTACCTGAGCAGTCCCCAGCCTGTCCTGACGTGAGGCAACCTGAAGCAGAATTCCACTTGCGCAGAAAACCAAAAGCCTGCCATAACAGCAGCAGGAACGGAAAGAGCGTTTGCCATAGGTGCCCGATCGTCTGCGCTCGCGACCGTGCGGCACTCGCTATTTGCGGAAAGGATTTGAACACAGATTCGGAAAAAACGGTGGATTGGTGCGGCGTTGGCTGGATTTTACATACAAAATCTTGCGTCAAGTGCGACCACCGGCGCTCTCGCTGTGCAACGCGGTCATGGCTTTGTTTTTCTCCGGAGTTCCCTGAGTTCATCGAAGCAAGGGGCGCACTGCCGGACATGAGCGAGGACCATGGAGGATTGAGCATCCCCGAGGCCGGCGGCCAGACCCATGAATGACTCGCGTCCTGGGCAACCAATACGTCCAGGATTGGGGAAGTCGCGATGCACGATGGTCTCAAAGGAATCAATCAATTCTGTTTCCCAATCCATTGCGCGCCTCGTTCCCTAAATGAGCCACAGTCGACCAGGCCGGTAGCAGAATCCCACGATTCATCATTGATGTCGAGACCAATCTTTATGTGCATCACGCTCGCCCACAATCCTGCGAAACAAAATGCGGCGCAAGATTGAGACACATTCCTTTGCTGTCGCCATATATAGGTAGGAGCGGAAGTGAGCGTTGCCGCCAAAGTTGAAGTCAGCGAAGGTCAGAGTCAGCAACGGCGCCGCACCTTTCGCTGGCCCGGCGCCGCAAGGCAGATGCTTCGAGTTTATCGAAATGGCACAGTTGCGCAAGCGGGCACACGGGATGGTTATAAAACGTTAAGAGTTCTTATCACAAATCTGGCGGCGGTCTCGGGAAACCCAAGGAGCGCCTGCTGGAGATTTGTACGCCAGTCGGGACTAAGGTCTTTTTGAGATTGCCCTTATTCCGGTCAAACGTCGCCAAGCCACGAAAAAAATCGAGGAAAACCGTTTGGACAACTTCTTCCGCTTCCCCCGGATCGTTGACAATGCGCATCGCGATACTAAAGATCAGCTTGTTATAACGGTCGAAAAGAACGGTTAGTGAGTCTTGTTCGCCCCCATGTAGAGCTAGAACAAGTTGCTCGTCGGTAAGCTCGTTGAGATATCTCCAACGATCAAGATGCGAATTGGACTGTGTTTGCTGCAATCGTGGTACTCCCAGAACTGGGCAACCAGCCAAGCGTGTCTGTTAGCGCAATTTAGCATACAAGGTGCCCACAGCGATATGGCAGGGAAAGAGAAAAATATCTTATTCAGTTGGCAAACTTCGGCAATATCCCGGGCATACTAACTGTTTAGTGTTTGAACCGTTGAAGCACCGCTTATTTTCGCGCTTAACCGAAATTCGTCAACTGTGCTAGTTATCATGCGAACTGTGCCCTCGAAATTGACAGAGCATTCTGCGCGAGTGTGCTGTCTGTTGGCTGCGATCGTTTCGGCGGTAGCCTCCTGCTCAGCTCAAAATCGAAGGACACACCAGAGCATCTTTGCCTCGAGTCGTTCTTCACAAACCTGCGCCGCTTAAAACGCAGAGTCTAAGAAAGCAGAGTTGGATACGAGCACGCCAGCTGGCTGTGTCGCCGCTCTGGAAACCTACCGCAGGGATTTGTCGCGACAATATCACGATGCAATGCGGATCTGCGGGTCAGGATACCGCTTCTGCTTTGGAGCACTCAAGTGACAATTGTTTTACAATTCGCAAACCGCTGGAGTGGTATATCATCGTTGCCGCTTGGAGCTATAGAGGGGATTTCAGACCTCCGCAGTATCACCTATATCTAAGATGTCGGCAGTGTGGAAAGGACCAGTGTGTTCATCCGCAATCGTGTCGTAATGTCTCTCATGGCAGCCGCATGTTTTCTTTCTTCAAGTGTTTCGTCAGATGCCCAAACCGTAGTTAAGAGCCGCGTGCTGGGCCCCCTTGACGATAGGCAGACCTTCACCATTCATGGGACCATTGTGCCGCTGGTCAAGAAGAGTGCGGACGAAGGACGTTTGAACGGCGACCGCAAGCTCGGCCAGATGCTGCTCATGCTCTCACCTACGAAAGAGCAAAATGCGGCCCTAGAAGCTGTCATTAAGGAGATGCATACGCCGTCGTCGCCGAAGTACCACCATTGGCTGAAACCCGCCGATATTGGCGCACGGTTTGGCGTCTCTCAGCAGGATGCTGCTGCAGTCCAGCAATGGTTGCAGACGCAAGGCTTCGAAGTGAAACGGGTCGCGAGCAGTCGCCGTTTCATCGCATTTAGTGGAACCGTGGCGCAGGTTGAGTCTGCCTTCCGCACCGAAATGCATCAGTACGACTTCAAGGGACAGAAGTTCATCGCCAATTCCAAAGAAATTCAGATTCCTTCGGCGCTCAGTCCGGTGGTACGCGGAGTGGTGCGCTTGAGCAGCGCTCCCAAGAGCGGCGACTTAAAAATTGTCGGCAAGGCCGCATACGATAAGTCCAAACAGCAGATCACGTTCTCTGATGGCGAGCACGCAATCACCCCAGCGGATTTTGCCACTATCTACAATCTCAACCCGCTTTACCAGAACGGCATCAACGGAGCCGGTCAGTCGATTGCCATTGTCGCGAGAAGTGACATCAATCCTCGAGATGTATTCGATTTCTTTGCTCTGTTTGGCCTTCCGTTTAACGGCTTTTTCCTGACTATCAACGGCGACGATCCCGGATTCGTGTCCGACGGAGTTCTGGAAGCGACGCTCGACATTACCTGGGCGATGGCGCTGGCGCCAGGATCCACGCCCAACATTGTGATCTCGCAGAGTAATTTCGCCGATGGCGTGGATATTTCGGCGGCATTCATCGTCGATAACGATCTTGCGCCGGTGATGAACACGAGCTTTAGCCACTGCGAGCAGCAGTTGGGACCGGTGGGCACTGAGTTTTATTACTCCCTTTGGGCCCAGGCCGCGGCCGAAGGCATCAGCGCCGTGGTTTCTACTGGCGACGACGGCGGAGCTGGATGTGACGATCCAGGCAGCGGATTCTTCGCGCAGAATGGAGTTGCAGTTAGCGGGCTGGCGTCAACGCCTTTCAATGTTGCGGTTGGCGGCACCGAGTTCGACGACACTGCCAATCCCGGCCTGTACTGGTCTGAAACCAACGACCCGACCACCCTAGCATCCGCTCGCTCTTACATCCCCGAGAAGGTGTGGAATGAAAGCAGCATCGATACTGCGAACGTTAATCTCTTTGCGGGCAGTGGTGGCGTCAGCACTTTGTGGCCTAAGCCAGACTGGCAAATTGGGGCTGGGGTCCCAAACGATGGAATGCGAGATCTTCCCGACGTCTCGCTGAATGCCGCAGGGCACGATGGATACACCCTCTGTTTTGGCGGTTCGTGTGAGCAGGGTCAGGTGTTCGTCATCGCCGGGACATCCGCATCGGCGCCTTCATTTGCGGCCATTATGGCGCTGGTGAATCAACAGACTGGTTCGCCCCAGGGCAATCCCAACTTCGTCCTTTATCAACTCGCCGCACAACATCCTGAAATTTTTCACGACATCACGGTCGGCGACAACAAGGTCCCTGACGTGAATGGAGATTTCACCGTCGGATATTCAGCTGGCCAGGGGTACGACCTTGCTACCGGCCTCGGCTCGTTCGACGCGAATGCTTTAGTCACCAACTGGAGCGGTGTGTTGTTTAACAGCACGAATATCAACCTTACCGGGCCCGCCAGTGGATCCGTTGTTCACGGTGCTGGACTGCCCGTGACCGCAAGCGTAACCCCCGGTTCGGGAAGCGCGCTCCCGACAGGAAATGTAGCATTCTTCACCGACAATCCGCTGGGACTTTCGCCCTCGCTCGGAGTCGGGGTCGCGCCACTCGACAACACCGGCAACGTGAACGCATCTTTGAAAGCAATCCCTGGAGGAACGCATACTCTCACTGCGCGCTACGCAGGTGACGCCAAGTTCAGCGCCAGCACCTCGAACTCCATCGCCGTAACGGTGACACCTGAACCCTCAAATACGTTTTTCGTTGCAGGAGTAGGCGGAAGCATAGTGCAGTCAGCCGAGGCGAAGTATGGCGAAGCCCTCACGATGGCGGTGCTGGTGCAAGGACAGTCTACCTTCGGCCACCCCACTGGGCTGGTGACGCTCAGCGAAGGCGCCGACGTGCTGGGCTCGCGTTTGCTGAACTTCGGCGAACATGAAGATGCGCAGCAAGGAGCGAGTTCGGTCTTCGGTATTACTGGGTTTCCCGCCGGCGTGCATGCTCTGAGCGCCAGTTATCCCGGCGATGCCAGCTTCAATTCGAGCACGGGGAATTTCCAGCTCACTATCGACAAGAGCGACGCCGTCTTTTCCGGCTTGCACACGCAAGGCGCCTTTTTACCGAATGTGGCGGTCCCGATCTTCGGTCAGATATCGCTCGTATCGGGCACGATTTTGCCAATCTCAGGCACGGTCAATTTCTCGGCAGCTTCCAGCGGCAACTCTGTCAGCCTTGGGAGTGCGACGCTCGATACCAATAGCGGCACATTTGCTGGTGCGATCACGTTGCCCGCGGCGGGTACGTGGGTGCTGACCATCGCTTATAGCGGCGACGCTAATGTCAATGCGATTCAAACCAAAGAGCAGGTGGTCGTGGATAGTACAGAAGCCACAACGCTCACGCTGACCTCGAGCCTACCCGTTTCCTCAGCCGGAGGCTCGGTCACATTCTCGGCCCAGGTGAGTGCGGACGTTACTCGATTAGAGCCATCTGGAACCATCACCTTTATGGATGGAACCACCGCACTGGGCACCGCCACACTCGACTCGTTCGGGATTGGTAAGCTCACCACAACCACTTTGAGCGGTGGAAGCCATTTCATCACCGCGAGCTACAGCGGCGATGCCGTCTTCCGTTCGTCTTCCGCGAGTCTGACACAGATGATCAGTGATTATCTGTTGCAAGCCGTCACTGGCGCTCTGGCGATCGAGGCGGGTCAATCAGGCAGTACGCCGCTATCGATCGTTCCTGAAGGCGGATTTGACCAAACCGTAACCTTCTCTTGCTCGGGGCTGCCTACGGGCGCAAGCTGCAGTTTCGCTCCACCATCGCTGACTGCCGACGGTATGAACGTTGCCACCGACACAATGACGATTTCCACATCGCGCAAGACAGCAGATTCTCAGCCGCGGTCGCCGATTTTCGCGGCGTGGGCGAGTACTTCAGGTCTCGGGCTGGTTGGCATCTGCCTGTTTGTGCCCGTTTTGAGCAGGTGGAGACGTATCTGGCTTTATGCGCTCATCGGAGGGCTGCTGGCATTGGGAATGTTGGGTTGCGGAGGGGGTTCCAGCAATCCCAACAGGCACGTCACGCCCCCGCCAGTCGTTTCTCAGGTCACGGTTACGGCAACGACGGCCAACGGGTCAGCGCACACCACAACCGTGTTCGTAACCGTAACCCATTAACGCAGAGAACTGACACATGGGTCGCTCTGAACGGCCTTCTGTAAAGCATCCGCAGCGCAGGAAAGGTGAAGAACAATGACGAAGCGTGGTGATACTCAGAAGTCCATGGCATGGGCGTTGCTGGCTGTCGCGCCATTCCTTATTCTTACGGCTTGCGGTGGTGGAACCGGCTCAGCGCCGCCAGCATCCCCGCACGCCGTTAGTGTCACGATCACTCCGCCGTCGGCTTCGGTATCCGCTGGAGGGCTTCAGAGGTTCGCTGCGGCGGTAGCGGGCACGTCGAACGCGGCGGTTACCTGGTCAGTCGCGGAAACGAACGGCGGCACCATTGATGCCAATGGAAACTACACTGCGCCAATGAAGGCCGGCAGCTTTCATGTGATCGCCACCAGTCAGGCGATCCCTTCGGCATCGGCAACCGTGCCGCTCAGCGTGAGTGCTCCCGCGCCCGTCTTCAACAGCACTCCTCCGACTGCATCCGCTCAAGACACACTTTACTCGTACACAATATCAGCGACCGATCCTGCCGGCGGCGCAGTAACGTTCAGCCTGACCAGCGCACCGGAAGGTGCAGCGCTGAACGGCACAACCCTGACCTGGACGCCGAACTGGAACCAATCGCGCACCCCGAGCGGTTTCACGGTCACCGCCATTACTGACGGGGGTGGCAGCGCCACCCAGTCCTGGTCTCTCGCACCCGATGGCACCGTCTATGGACATTTCCTTCTTCACTTCTGGGGCGGCAATAACGAGGAGGTTGTTCCCGAGCGTGATTTTTCTTTGCCACCGGTTACCCGCAACCCAGGAACGCTTCTGGTCTGGGCCCCACAACCGGACGGTACCCTGGCAACGATTCAAGGGATCGGATTCGCGGATGGGACCTTCCAATTTCCCAACGTGCCCGCCGGTAACTATATTTTTTCGCTCAATGGACAGCCGGGGTTGGTGCAGGGAACTCAGGAGAGTTCGAGTACCATCTACTGGGACGCGGATGAAAACGGATTTCCGGTGTTAGATCCATCGCATTGGTGGCCGGAGGCACTTACCATCAACGTGACAGGATTCGATCCCGCTGTTGCTGCCACCGATGAATTTGATCTCTACGACCGCGACGGTGGATGGTTCTTCACGTCGTTCCCAGCCGACGGAGACACGGGGCTCACGTTCGCCATTCCTTTTCTCTTACAGAATGCTCCCACTGTGGATGATCGTTTTATCGCGGTTGAGACTCGTGGAGTTCCCGGGACTGATCCATTTACCTCACACATAGAAGGGCCATCGCTCATTCAACTTTTTTCGCAGATTAACAACGTGCCGGAAATCGGCACTGGCACCGTCGTGGATTTTTCTGGCGAACTCGGGATAACGACGCCGGGGAATCTGGACCTCAACGTTGACTTCTCCAGCATTGCGAATGGGTTCACCAATGCGGCGCCAGGACCTTCAGTGCCCAATGTATTCGCAGTTCTGGCGACTTCCGCGGAAAAGACCCCCTTTAGTTCGCTCTCCGATCCGCAGATAAACCAAGTCACCCCGATTCTGGCGGACGCTTTTATTCAGGGGCCGGTTTTCCCCGGAGATCCCGATCCTTGGCCGAAAGACGCGAATGGCAACGACACCTGGCCTGCCAATCAGGATTTCGGCACCTTGACCTATAACGATCCCTTCGGCACGCGCGAGAAGACCGTGTACATCGTCGATGCTCAAGCCAACTTTTCAATTCCCATACCGGGATCGGCGGACCCGCTGCCATGGACGATTGATATGAGTTATGCAGTGACCAATCTGTCCGGCGCAATTTCCGCGTTCATGTTGCCCCCAGCCAATGCCAAGGCCGATGGTGTCGATTTCTTGACTGGAGGCACCGTCAGCAGCGCGACTCCGACGTTGTCATGGGACGTCCCATCGGGCCGTCCAAACGGACCCACCGATGTCGTCACCTACGACGTCTTCATCTGTGAGCCGCAAGCGGGCGGTGGCGGAAAAGGCGGTGGGGGCGGAGTGGCGTGCGTATTTGATTTTCTGGCGAACAACGTTACGACAAATTCTTTCATAGTTCCAGCAGGAATCTTGCAAACGGGCCATTCGTATATTTTCAATGTCACTGCGGGCTCGGTCCGCGATTATGATCCTCTAAACCAACAGCGGTTCTCGTATCCCATAGCGTTCTCTCAAGTAACTTCCGCAGTGATGACCATCCCAGGAGGGAAAGCCGCAATCGCAACATCAGCGACAACGACAGCTCGTCCAGCAGTAAATTCGCCTATGCACCGGATGATCATTCCAAGCGTCCCAAGCGGGAAGCATGGACCAGTTTTGTACATCACGCCGTTGGATTATGATCCATCGAATCTGCGGCAACAATTCACGGTGCCCGCGCCATAGTAGGCGTTTCACGAGAAAGACTGCTGCTTGGACACGTTGCCGCGCAAGTGAGAATCCTATTGGCTGGTTAGCGGAAGTTTTTCCGCGAGCATGAGATTGCAAGTTTCAGCAATTTTCGCACAAGGATGCTGAATTGCGCTGGCATACACCGAATTAGCCTACCGTGGTGCCGGACGGGCTAATGTCAGGCTATTGTAGGTTGCCTCAGAACGCGGTAATGCCTCAGCTTTACTTCAAGAAGATGTTTCCCGCGACAGTCTCTCCATGCCTGCACTACCAGCGAATACTTCTGAGCACGAGAGAGCTCACGAATAGAACCGCCTCTCTTAAACTCCATAAGCACTCGACGGTTACATCATCGTTGTGATGGGCCATCGAGACCATCTGCTCTTGCTCGCCCCACGGAGTTCTGGAGTAACTCGGCAGTTCACATCGGGCGGATCATTACCATGCACATCACATCCATCGGCATCGATTTGGGCAAGCACACTTTCATTTGGTTGCCTTGGGTGAACGAACCAAGGTTCTGGTTGGTAAGAAGTTCGCACGTGCACAGCTGTCCGGGGCGGAATGCCTCTAGATCGTAACAAACTTCTGCAAGTGCCTTACGGCTGTATAACTACGTTCACTAGGTTCGAGAATGTTGGCGCCCAATCTGCCGAACCCAAGTATTCGGCTTTCACCACATGGTTACCGGTCGCGAGGACAACAGGCAAGGCGAATATAGGATTGCCCCCATTTCCAACTGTCAAGAACTGGGGAGATCCTAATGACTGAAAGGCGCTCCCGTTTATTGAGTCGAAAAACTGAACAAAACCAAAAGGCGTGGTGATTTGCGGCACCGCCGGATTGCCTACGACTGAAACCGAGAAGCTCGTTTGCATACCCCCCTTTACCGTCCCCGCCGGCGTAGTCAAAGACACGGTCGGTGTACCTTTCGTTACCGTCGTGGTCAGGATGTCACTGCTAAATGCTCTGTAGTGATCGTCGCCAGAGTAACCGGCGGCAATCTCAAAGGGACCAGCCGCATCGAACGTGAGTGGAAGACTGGCCTTCCCGTTGACTAGCGAAACCGGCCCTGCAAACACAGCCCCGTTGGGGCCGATCAGACTTACAGTACCAGTGGGCAGCAGGCCACCAGCCACTACTGGACTGACAGACACGGCGTAGCTGGCAGTTTGGGACAACGCGACCGTCAACGGCGTTTGCTGCACCTGAATAATGGTTTCGGCTCCCGACGCAGCAGCGACCGTAAAATCCACGTGCCCTTCAAGGTGATCTCCCAAACGGATCGAGTTGAAAGTCTTGTCGCCGGAGTACGTGAACTCCACATCGTGAAATCCTGCCGAAAATGAGGTAGTGAAGGCCGCCTGCGAAACTCCCGGCCCTAGCAATCCATCGAACTTAAGGGTCAGGTGGGCGCCGATCCTCTTGCCATTGTCGAATATATCTACCGTCCCGGTTGGAAGCACCTGCCCCAGAATAGCACCGACGAAAAGAAGAAATTGCGCGGGGGCTCCAGCTATCGGCGGGTTCGGCACTGCAAAGATGCGTGCGTTTGGCGATTGTTTGTTAACCATGAACGCTACATCGGCCGAGAGTGAGGGCTGAAAACTCGCGTCCCCGCTGTAGGCGGCGCGTATATCGTGATGGCCTACCAGCAATCCGGTAGCTGTCAGGTTATCGATTTCCGCAAAGAGATTCCCGCCTTCATTGAGCGGGACCGTGCCGAGCGGAGTTTTGTTATCAAAGATCGTTACCGACCCGGAGGGAGATCCAATTCCTGATTTCCCTGCGACATCGATCTGCGCAACAATAGGCTGGCCATAGAATGGATTATTGGGCGGAATGAGGTTGCCGAACTGAGTGACTTCGAGGCCCACTAGGGCGACGCTGGAAGGTTCGGGGGTAACGCTTAGAGGAACCGAATTCGAGTTGCTCGGTTTGAACATAGGATCGCCGCCATAGTGGGCCTGCACCTGGTATTGACCACCAGGGAGGCCATTCACAAAACCGGAAAATACTCCTTGCAAAAGCGTCCCGCCAAAAATCGAAGTGGATGATCCAGCAAACAGATCGAAATCTCCAGATGGCGCACCGTTACCGGAAACCGGCTGTACCGATACATTGACCGGAAGCGCGTGGCCGTGTTGCACTGCGGACACTGGTAGGGATAGCTCCATTTGCGTAGCTAGTTTGGTCCCCGTATTCCAGGAGTTTGCCAACTTAGCCGCGTTTACCGATCCTAACCCGGTGGCCAAATCAAAGCCTGGCCCGGCATTGAAGCCAAGTTGACCGGGTACGGAGTTATTGCTCTGGGTAACATCTTGGAAGATACAGTTTGGCCGCTGTAGTGGATTGGTTGACAGGGTGGAATTGCAATTAGCCAAGTTTTCTGTCGCAGCAAGCTTATAAAAATTGAAGTTCGCTAGCCCCTGGAAGGCGCCGTTCTTTTGCTCGACCAACGCCATAATTCCGGCCATGGCGGGAGTTGATGCCGACGTTCCGCCGACGACAAACGCACTGTCGAGGACGGTCTTGCCATTACTAATGCTCGTCTGGCAGAAGCCCGCAATACAAATCAAATATCCATCGTGGCCGCTTCCCGCAGTCAGCGACACGTCGGGCACATCGCGCACGCCATCATTAAGGATAGTTGGCCCGGCCTGCCATGAAGGCTTGGGATAGCCGTTGATGCAATTGATCGTGTTTCCCACAACCTGAGAATTTATACAGCTGCTTTTTCCTCCACTTCCTGCGGCGATGCTGTACCGGCCATCGCCACAATGGCCTGGATCGACTGTAGGGTCGCAGCTTTCGTTCCACACCGCTTCCGGGATGTAACCAATTGCAGAAGACAGATCGGCACGATTGCTGGCTAACCAGAAGCTGCCGTCATTCCCTTGCTCGGCAAATTGTGTCCCCCCTACCGCGATGTTAAACGAAGTAGAAGCAATCCCGTTCACATTAAGACCAAGAGTGGCAGGTACCGACCGGCCATCGAGAGGTTCATCGCAGCCAGCAGCCCCGTTGTCGCCTGTATCGACGAAGACCGTCATGCCCTGCGCTGCTGCCTGCTGATAGGTGCGTTCAAAAAAAGCGTTCCCCGCGGGGCTCAGAAAAGCTTCGCACAGGCCGAAGCTGCTGCTGACGATCGAAGCCACGCGATGGTCAATAATGTAGGCCAGGGACAGGTCAGATCCATCGGAGGTGAAGGTTGACGCGCTAATCACCAGGTTGATGGTTGCCTGTGGCGCGGCTGCCCCAGACCATTCTGTATCCAAATCAGCCTCGACTTCCTCGCCATTTTGATTGGCGCCAGGATCCACTCCGTTAATGATGAAATTCGGGTCTTTGGCGGGTAACCCGAAGATTTGGCGGAAGGTCTGCACGTCGGACAGTTCGATGTTCGACCGGGCCACAATACCGATAGAAATGTCTTTTCCATTGATCCCCGCGTTAAGCAGGGGCAAGGTGTTGTAGATTCGTGAAAAGTCTCCAGGAGCGAGTAAATGAAATTGGCCGGAGTGAAAAGTAAACTCCGGTACCAGCTTATTCGTGGTTGCATCGCGGCGCACCTTCACCGCTTCTGTGTGCATAGGGTGCTTTTGAAAATTATGCAACGACAGCACCCCTGCTACGACTGGAGTCAAGGCTTCCGGCAGGGAAATATCTTTTGCGTTGGCGATATGCATCTCGCCTTTTACTAAGTACTGATGGATTTCAGTATGGAATGTGTGTTCGACTTGCGCCGCTGTTCCTGAAAATTCGATCCATTGCTTCCCACGTGCAACTGAATTAACCCTCAACCCATGTGACTGGAGCCAACCTGTGACCTGGTCGATGTCCTCCTGCGCTGGCCCGAATCGCGCGCCGAACTGCTCAGGGGACAGCCACTGATGAAATTGCGGTGAATCCTTGTCGGATTGATGACTGATGAACCGAGTGAGTGCTGCTTTTTGATCTGCACTAGGCTGCAGCAGCAACATTATGCGATCCATGGGCAGAGTGTTGTCCACTCGTCCGACATCATTCGCGGACGTTGCCAGCGGATGGGTGCTGCCGCTTAATACTTTCACTGCGTTGTCATCGATCGGGTGAGTTATGCGTGCTGACTTTTGAGCTGACGTGGCGGTTGCGGCAAAAACGACGGATAAAGCAAAAAGGAAAGCTCGAACGGCACACTTGTCATCCGCGGACAAGTTGAGTCTCATGGTGTTCCCCCTCGAATCGACCGCCAGTCAGGCCTTGTGCTCGACTGGTCGGGACGCGAATCGTAATTTGTTTCTCGCCGGTGAGCAATGAAAATCGCCGGCGGACGTAACAATTTACAAACGCAGATTTTTGCATGTGCGTGACAACGTGCTGACAACTCAGACTACGTACTGAACTAATCTTAGAAATTTTCTTTATAGAGATATTGGCGCGCTGGCGCCGAGGAACGCCGCGCCGCGGCGAAAACGCTCAAAGCGAAAATGCAAGCAGGTGCAGATTTCGTTCCGCGTGGAGCACATGCGATGACGATCCCTCGGAAGGACCGGGACCTGGAGCTTGAAATCAGCCGCCTTCGGCAGATTCCTCGGTCGATTTTCGAGCAAATTCAATGCAGGATGCAGAGCTGGCAATATTCTGCAACCGCGAGCGCTCGCAAAACATAGACAAAAGAAGACACTAGGCGAGCCGTTCGCTCGCCCAGTGTCTCGTTGGATGTTGTTTTGTGTTACTTACTGTTCAGTCCGACGATCAATGTCGAAGTCGCGGAATGCACCAAGGTACGAGACGACCCTGTGAAGGTGAGCGTCGACGTGCCTTTCAACGCGCCCACAGGCGGCCCCATTTGAAATCGGGACCGCCTGCTAAAACGGCACTTATTTGACCGTCAGCACCAGAGGGATGTTGTTGGTCTCTGGCCCATCTTCTCCACTAATAACCAGCGTGAAGTTACGCTGGTTGCCCTTTCGGTGCACTTTGGCCATCGGCGCAACCGTTACCTGCAATGGAACGCTGGTGACAGTTGAGGTCAGATCGGCGGACGCAGGATTCACAATGCAAGAGAATCCCGGAGGCGCGCCGGCGCATGTCAACCCAACCGTTCCTTCGAACCCGTTTCCGTTCAGGAACACATTGAAACGTGCGGTTTGCTTCTTCGTGATGCTGACGGTGCTGCCTCCAGGCAGGGTAGCAAATGAGAAGAGCGCGGTTGGTCCCGCATTCACTATGACTGCGACCGGAGTTGAGTTCGATTGGGAAATCGAGTTGAAGTTGCCGTCACCGGAATAGGTGGCGGTTATGGTATTTGTTCCCATCGGCAAAGCGGGGGTTATCGACGCGGTGGAGGTGCCGAAAGCATCGCCGCTGGCGTTGGGGAGAAGCAGTTGATCGTTACCCAGAGGCTGGGCGGGGCCGCCGTTTACGGAATCAAAGAACTGCAGAAGTCCCTGAGGCGCACCCGAGCCAGCAGGTCCGCTCAGTGTCGCCAGCAAGCTGACTTGGGTGCCAGCCTGCACACTGGCGGCACTGGTGGTGAGGTTTAGTGTGGGATCGATCTTAGCGACCGAAATGTCCAATGGTGCACTGGCTGTTGGATTGAAGTTCGAGTCACCGTTATAAAACGCCTGCAGCATAGTGGTCGCATTGGGCATGATTCCGGTGAAGGTCAGGGTTCCATTTGACAATGTGAATCCACCACTGGTTGGATTCACGAAGGCCGCTCCGGCAGTTACAAAAATCGTCCCAGTCGGAACCGTAGTCGATTGATTAGAACTCACATTTACCGTGAGCGTGATCGGCTGTCCTTCAACAATCGGGTTAGTTGAAGTTGATAACGTGACAACGGGAAGCACTCCCGAGGGGTCCGCTAAGGGACGTGTGGTTAGAGAGCCTGACGTCGTCGTGGGCAGATAATTGTTATCACCCGAATACTGAACGCTCACAGTGTGGGTGCCGACGCTTACGTTGAAGTACTCGATAATGATCGCGGCAGGCATCAACGTGATGGGCGATCCCAAAGTAGTGGTGGTTCCGTTGAATGTATCGGTAAAGGTAATGGTCCCGGTTGGCGGAACGCCCAGGACAGACGTGCCGGTGGAGAAGTCGGCCCCCAATTCAACCGTTTGGTCCTCTATGCAGCAAAAGAAAAGCGATCCGAATTGTGGGGTGCCTTTGGTGACGGTAGCTGCCAGCGCCGGGGACGTGGCCGCCGTGTTGCTGCTGTCACCGGAGTACACAGCTGTCAGGCCGTGCGCGCCAATATTCAGGCAGAATTGCGCCGTCGTTGGGTTGCAGTTAGTGAACACGGCTTGACCGTTATTATCCAACGGAAGCGTGCCAAGCTGAGTTGTTCCGTCTACTAACGTGACTGTGCCAGTAGGGGTCGTATTATTGCCAGAGGCTGAAGTGACAGTGACGAGAAACGGCTGGCCAATGCCATAGCTGAGACTCATGGGTCCCGGAGAGGAGAACGGGTTTCCGTTCTGGTCATTTCCGCTGATCGCGACGGAGCTGTTTTCGGGCGAAATGTTGACCGGCACAACCTGCGATTCGCTGCCGCCGAAGGTGCCGTCTCCGCCATATTGCGCCACTACCTGATACTCGCCACCGGGCAGAGTGTTAATGGGTCCACTGAAAGTGCCGTTACTCAAGGTGCCGCCGCCCACCGCTGTGTTATTGAAGGCTGCCGGCGCGTTCTTTGCAATCAGCACGAATGCACCGCCGGGCGTACCCGAGCCGGAAAGTGATTTCACATTCACATTGAACGAGATCCCTTGACCGTGCTGGGTTGATGCCGACCCGGTGGTGGACAGGGATGTGCTTGTGCCGCGGAACGTGACCGATCCCCAGGCTTTGGCAAGGTTCGCAAGATCAACAGATCCAAGGCCAGTGGCAGAATCGTAGCCGGGCGTGGCATTGTAACCCACTTGACCGACGGTGTCTCCGGGCGGAACGTTTCCGCTCAGCGTGTCATTGCCGGGAACACCGTTATTGCCGACGGTCGTGTCGTTGAAGATGCAACCCGTGGGAGCAGGCTGCGTGGGATCGGTGCGATTGCTGGAATTGCAGTTGGAGAAAGTTTCCTGGGCCGCGAGCTTATAAAGGACATAGTTCGCCAAACCTTGACGTCCGCCCTGCTGCTGATCAATCAGCGCCATGAAGGCGGCAAATGTCTGCGCCGAGGCGGATGTTCCAGAAACCACCCCAGCGGCATTGAGCTGGACCTGTTTGCCGCTGTTCTCAAGAACACAGGGCTCGAACAAAGTCACGCAAAAAATGTAGCCATCGTGGGTAGCAGCGGTCAGAGATACGTCGGGCAAGTCGCGGGCATTGTCATTTGGCACGCCAGTCAAAGCAGTGCTTTGCCAACTGGGTTTGGAGTAGACCGTGCTCACGCCACCGCCCGTCCCTGCAAAGGTAAACAGACCCGAGCCTGGGGGGAAGCAGTTTGGATTCACGGTTGGATCACAGCTCTCGTTCCATACCACTTCAGGGATGTAGCCCAAAGCGCTGACAAAGCCAGGACCACTGGTAGGAGACCAGAAGGTCGCCTGATTTCCGTTTTCGTCGAATTGCGTTCCACCCACGGCGGTGTCGAACGGGGTCGAAGCCAAAAGATTTACCGCCAGCCCCGTGGTTGCAGGCCCACCGTTGAAGCCGGCGAACTCGCAGTCAGCCGCGCCGGCATCTCCGGTGCCAACGAAGACGCTGATTCCTTGCGCGGCCGCTTGCTGGTAAAGAGCGCTGAAGAACGCCACGCCGTCCGGCGTGAACTCTTGCTCGCAAGCATTGAAGCTCACGCTCATGATGTCTGCCAGATTGTTATCGACGATATAGACCTCGGAAAGAAATGATCCATCGGCGACTGGGGTTGATGCGCTCACGACCAGTTTGATGTCTGCATTAGGCGCGAGCGCGCCGGTCCACTCGGTATCGAGCGATGCCTCGACTATGTCACTGCTTAACACCTGCCCGGGGTCCTGCCCGTTGAGGACGATCTCAGGGTCTTTGGGGGGCAGGTTGAAAGCCTGGCGAAAGGTTTCGACGTCTGCTAATTCGATGTTGGTGCGGGCGACGATAGCAATGCTCGTCCCTGTTCCATCAATATTGTTCTTGTATAGCGGATTTATATCGTAGATGTTGGCGTAGTCGCCGGGCGCCAGAAAGTTGCCTCCGCCACCCGAATTGGCGTCGGGGCCGGTACGCACCAGCTTGCCGCTGCTGTTGCGTGTCACAGGAAAAGATCCAACCAGCGAGGGCTTCGAGAAGCTGAAGTTGTGCAGATTAACCCCGCGCACAATCCCCGCCATTGCGCGAGGAATCGAGATATCACTGCTGTTCGCCAGGTGCTTCTCACCCTTGAACTGGTAATAGCGCATCTGTGTACCAAAAGCTTGTTGCACTGTGCCCGCCGTACCGGAGAACTCGATGGTGCCTCTTCCGCGGGAGGGTTTTATGGTGTCAAAACCTTTTTGCTGGAGCCAATTCGTAATGGCGTCAATATCTTGTTGCGCGGGACCGAAGCGTTCGCCGAACTGCTCCGGTGTAAGCCATTTGTGGAAGTTGGCGGATTTCTTGTCGTGCTGACTGTCGATCAGGGCGCGTACCTGCGGCTGCACGTCTTCACTGGGGCCCAATAACAGCAGCATGCGTTCCATACGAAGAGTGGGCTCAGCTGGAGACAACTCGCGACCCGCGGTAGCAAGACCGTGGGTGGTGTGGTGCAAAGTTAAACGGTTGGAATCGTCAATCGCTGTGATTGCCGGACGCCGTTGCCCAACGGCCAAAACAGTGAATCCTGGAAGAAGTAAGACAAAAGAGAACAGCGTCAATACCGTGACAGGAAAGGCTTGCAGACCCCTCAAGGTTTTTTTCATGCTGCGAATTGTAAGTGGCTGGTTATCGAATCAGAACGGCGATTTGTAAATTGATTGTCAACAATTCAGGTGAGATGGCGTTGTTCGAGAGATATCCGAGTGGCAAAACAAAATTCCACCTCTCTGATCGAACCTAGCCCGGACGTTCTCATTTATGCAGATCTGCCCCGGTGGGAAATCCAGCAGCGCCAGCGAAGGAACAAAATTTTCAACTTGGGCGTCGAGAACAGGCATGATTCAGCCGGGTTGCGGTACAAGCACGACAGGCAAGAAAATGTTCTTGACGGTCACGGGCGTTAGGTTTAGAGGCCGAGGCTGGTAAGGAACAGGTCAACCTGCCGTTCGAGCTGGGGCCTGTCGTAACTAAGCAGTACCGTGCGAAACAGTCCTTGCACATAGGTGGCGAGGATCTGGGCTACACCCTCGGCGTCAAATTCGGGTGGCCCATTCGGCCTTCCGGGCGACTTTCTGATCGCGCCGTCCGGGCAGATCAAAGCGGCGAAATACAGGACCCATGCCTATGACCAGTGGTCCGTGGATGAGTTGATCGCGCTTGCCAAGGGCGCCGCCGTGCAGGCTGCTTGAAAAGAGCCCGCGTGTCTAGGCGTACAAACGGCTTCCTGTCCTGTTTGAAAACCATCCACTATTGTGACCGAATCGCCCACCCGCAGCACGCCTCCCTGTAACACCGAACAATCCAGGGCCATGGTGCCGTCGAGCTCTTGCACAATGCGCCTCAGCACATTGCGATCCTGTTCCAAGGTGTCGGGATCGTAGGTGGTCATCACGCAGCGTCTGCGCAGTTGGGCGGCGTGAATGATAGCATCGCCGACACGCAAGTTGCGGCCTTCCCATTTTCGCTCTTCCAAGTCTTTCACTCCGCCAACGATCACATTGGGACGCAGCCGCCGCCCATCGAAACCCATGTGCTCGATTGCACCGTCGGTAGCGATCAGCAGCGGCAACACGTCGAAGCGCTCCACGCCTTCGTAGGAAACCAGCTTCGCTCCCGGACCGACAGCCTTATTCATTAACTCCAGGGCTTCCGGCGAGTCCCAGCGATGACCAGAAATGTGGGCAACGCCGTCATTGCCCAACGTGCCTTTCAATCCCAGCAGCCGATGATGTGTTCGCGAAGTGATAATGTGACCATCGGAGCCAAGCACCAGAATCTTCCTATCGTCGGCAAAGCCACCGCGAGTGAGTTCGATTGTCTGCACCTGCTCTCCAGCCATCGACTTTACAGGATAGCGCCACAGTTCTTTGACAAACACAGTTCGCTCCTTCAGCGAAGACGACGATCCGATTCCGCGATCTTCGCTTTATTGATGCTGGCGATGCGCCGCCGCATCAGGCCCGGATCATCAAATTCCAGAGTTCCGTACCATAGGACCGGTACCACTGTCGGTCCGCATCGTGCCAGTCGTACTGGAAAGAAACGGCTATCCGGTTCTCGCGGAATTTCCACAGGTGTCTTCTTCTGTTCTGGCAACCGTCGACGTCGACGGTCGAGCGCCTTGCATCCACCGAGATCGCCCGGGAAGAAAGAGACGGCACCAGTTCGGCGACGTCGTCCGGCTTGCCAGAGTTCTTCACAGCTGCGGGCCGCCAGCTGAATCCATGCCCTTCCTTGCGCGAAACGCCGCGCGATCGCCCTGCCGATTTCCCGGCCGGGTCCGGTGACGAGTACTCTCTGACCTGGAAACATGGATCTCGTGGTACCGTCATTTCAACGGCGACTGGCCAGGTTTGGCTTGAACGGAACGGACATCGTCGAGACGGAAGGCCTTTCCGCCGATGCCCCATGCGCCGCTTTTCACTTCCTCTACGACGATCCAGGTGGAATCCCGTAGGCCCTCGCCCACGAACGGCAGGACGGCTTCAGTGACGTCCTGAATCAGACTGGCCGTTTGGGCAGCCGACAATTCTTTCTCAAAAACCTTGATGGCTATGAATGGCATGATTCTCTCCTCTTGAACTCTGTGTTAGACCTGTCCGACTCGTGCGCCGACTTCGATTTCCGCGCTGGCAAGCGATGACGCGTCGAATCTGAGAACGACCGCATCGGCCGCTTCCACGATCACACGCACTACTGACTCGGGCGCCGAGACGAGCGGTGAATGGTCGGTGTCGCAAGAATGAACCCGAGCTACTATGCGCTCGGCCATAAAGTGTTGCGTCGCGGGCGAGATCATCCGGTCCTTCTCTGCAACGAGAAACCATGAAGGCTTTTGCTTCCAGGCTGGCACCATCATCGGCTCGCCGAGGCATTTGAGCGCGATAGGTTGCTGGTTGATTTCCATCAGAGCAGTTTCTTCTTTTGCTGCGTCAGGCGCGACCGCGTTTGCGAACGCACCCGGGGGCAACCAGAGAAAACCGTCCGCGTCGGGAGCGAGTTTCGGCCGTGTGCTGGGCTTCGGCTCGGCGCGCTGAAACAAGGCGCCCACGCTTTCGCCTTCGTCCGGAACAATTGCCGCGACGTAAACCAGCGCTTTGACCTGAGGATTGTCGGCGCCGGCGGCGGTGATCACGGCGCCGGCGTAGGAGTGGCCGACCAGCAGCACCGGCCCCTCCACCTGCCGCAGCAGTCTTTTCACCGCCGCGACATCGTCGCTCAGGCTGGTGAGCGGAATTTGCGCGCCCCGAGCACGGAGACCCAGCTCTCGCAGGCGAGCAGAGACCTTGCTCCAACTGGATGCGTCGGACCAGGCGGCATGCACGAGTACGGCGGTGAGGTCTTGATATTTTGATGTCGTCATTTTGAATCCCTTTAGTAATTGTCGAATTCGTATGCTTGATCGCCGCTATGTCGTCTGTTCGGCACGCTTGGCCTCAAGAAGTTCAGCATTTACGTGTACTTGAACTCGGGAGCCGACGGCGCAGCGCTGTAGCCGAAGCCGATGCAGTCCGGGGCGATCACGTGGAAGCGATCCTCGAGTTGCGGAATCAGGTCACGAAACATGTGCGAGGACGACGGGAAACCGTGCAACAGCACGATGATTGGCGCGCCCTTAGTGCCAGCCTCGCGGTAGAAAATGTTTAGTCCATCGATGGCTGTATTTCGGTATTGGGCCATGTTTGTCTCCTCGGTCGACGCTTGCGGCCGTGCAGCTCCTCCGTCGCTTCACTTCATCAGATTAACTAACCGATACAAAGATTCTTTATTGGTGTTTACAAACGGAGAAAAGTCCCCAGGAGCTCTCCTCATAACCGGAGAAACTACCCGCTTCGCGCAGCTCCGTGAGGCTGCGGGCTCACAATCGTCCATCAAAATTGTTCGAGCTTGGCGGCGCCGAATACCGCAGCGAGTGCCAAAGCTGGTTTGACGTTGCGACGATGATGGTCTGTTCTTGTGTTCTTGTGTTCTTTAGATCTCGGGCACTCAACTCTCACGCACTATTGGAGGCATGTTTCGTGCGAAGGTATTCTTCGTCATCGGGGCGGCCTTTTGTGCGAGGGGCGCAGTGGCTCGAAACATTCTCGAAGTCATTCACGCGGTGAGTAACGATGATTCTTTGACACCGTTACACAATTTGATGCACATCGGTCGCATTTCCAAAGGCTTTGCCCCGATGTTGACTGAGATTCTGGAAGACTACCTCTAACAGAACACAGGTGGGCCGCGTACCGATTACAGCGAATCAAAGCCGTCAAGCAGATGCTCGGAGTTAAGGCCAATGGTCAGGCAGCTATAGAGGGTGTATTGTCGGTGTCAAGTACGCGAATGACAACGCCGCCGCGCCGTACGCCCCGCGAGGCGGCGTTTATTTTTACAACAACCACCCTGCCGCCTATAGTTGACCACGTTCTTTGTGAGAGCCTGAACAGCATTCATACTGCATGAGATCGTAGAATCTACTTGAAAAACTCGCCCATATCGGGAGCCGCAG
>Ga0075436_100000454_pt1 | contig 26385 bp, 22 predicted proteins | sample RhiMethybrSRZTD5_FD_75303 | JGI IMG/M metagenome (GOLD analysis project Ga0075436, IMG submission 75303) | Populus rhizosphere microbial communities from Tennessee, USA - Rhizosphere MetaG P. TD hybrid SRZTD5 | ecosystem: Host-associated > Plants > Roots > Rhizosphere > Soil | place: USA...
TCGCGAGAAGTGCATCGAGGCCGGCGCTTCGGATTACATTTCGAAGCCGCTGGACATTGATCAGTTGCTGTCGATGTTGAGAGTATGGTTGTACGGCCGCAAAGCAGCACGAGCCTAAGCAACAAGCACGCAGACAGCAGATTAGAAGATCTGGAAATTGATTTGCTGTTGGAGGCAGTGCTTCGTTACTACGGCTACGACTTCCGCGACTACGATCCGGTCGCGGTGAGGCGTCGCATTCGCGAGTGCATGCTTGCCGGGCGAATCTCGAGTATATCCCGGTTTCAGGAGAAAATACTGCATCAGCCCGCCGTGCTCGAGAGATTCCTGCACGCTTTCTCGAACACCGGTCTCTCGATGTTTTCCGATCCTGGCTTTTACCTGGCGTTCAGAACCAAGGTTATTCCGCAGCTGAAGACCTATCCGTTCGCGCGCATTTGGCACGCAGGCTGTTCGACAGGCGAGGAAGTCTACTCACTCGCGATCATACTTCAGGAAGAGAACATCTATGACCGGACTCGCATCTACGCTACGGACCTGAGTGAGCGATCGGTAAGACAAGCGCGCATCGGCAGTTTCAGCGTTGCGTCCGCCGATGAATTCGAGAACAATTATCTGCAGGCGGGCGGTAAGCGGTCGTTGTCGGATTACTTCAAGAGGAAAGGGAATCGATTGACAATCGACCGGTCGCTCACGAAAAACATTGTTTTCTCGGAGCACAATTTGGCAACCGACGGATCGTTCAACGAATTTCAAGTCATCATTTTTCGCGGACTGCTGGTGAATTTCAATCACAAATTGAGAGAACGCGTCGGCCGGCTCATCTACGACAGTTTGAGCCGGTTCGGAATGCTGGCGCTGGGTGCTAACGAATTGCTGGAGGATCTACCTTTCGAAGACCACTACTCATTGTTGGACTCCGAAGCGCACCTATATCAAAAGCATGCCCCCGGAGTACTGTCGGCTTTCCCGAACATCGACAACAAAGAGCTGCAGCGCAGTTGAGTGATACAAGTTATGCGAAGTAATCCTCCCGAAGTCAACATTCTTATGGTCGACGATAACGAGAGCAATCTATTTGCTCTCGAGACGATCCTTCAGGCTGACGATCGGAATCTTGTGCGCGCGGCTTCAGGCGATGAGGCGCTGCAATACCTTCTCCACAACGATGTGGCCGTGATCCTGCTCGACGTTCGAATGCCGGGCATAAGCGGGCTCGAGACAGCCGAGCTGATTCGAGGCCGCAAAACCACTCGAGACGTGCCGATTATTTTCCTGACCGCCTTTGACACAGCCGACAATGAAGATCTGTGCAGAGGATACGCGCTCGGTGCGGTTGATTACATTATTAAGCCGCTCGATCCGGATGCGCTCAAATCGAAGGTGGCGGTCTTCGTCGAGCTGTACAAGAAAACCGAACAGGTTAAGCATCAAGCGGAGCTGCTGCACGAGAAGAATATTCAGCTCGAGAACGCTAATTTTCAGCGGCTCGGCAAGCTGGTCGAGCTCGGACAGCGATTGACGGCAGAGCGCGATCCGGAGACTCTGCTGCAGGTCTTCTGTGATGCTGCGCGCGACATTCTCGGCTCTCGAAACGCTTATGTGAGGATCGTCGAGCCGGAAGGAACTTCGGTGCGCTACTTCGTGGGCGATACGATCGACGTTGAGACCGCGGCAACGGAAGGCATCGAACAAATCAATGAGAATATTCTGACCTCCTTTTCTTCGAAGTCGCGCGCAATTCGCGTCTCCAGCAGAAGCAACGGCCGGAAGAAGCTTCTGCAAAATCACCGTCCGATCAATTCCCTGCTCTCTGTTCCGCTTTTTGTGACCGGCCGTCCGGCTGGCTGGCTTTACCTGGTGGACAAGCACGATGCGGATGAGTTCAGCGAAGCGGACGAGCGGCTGGCGCTGACGCTTGCCGGTCAGCTTGCCGTAGCGTACGAAAACGCGCTGCTCTATGCCGAGGCTCGAAAACATGCCGAAGAACTGCTCGCCGAAGTGACCGAGCGAAAACAGGCGCAGGAAGAAAAAGAGCGGCTGCTGCTCAGCGAGAAAGGGGCTCGGATTGAAGCTGAGAAAGCTCAAAGAATGAGCGCGGATCTGCTTCTTCGAGAAGAAGAGGCCCGCGCGGACGCCGAGGCAGCGAACCGACTCAAAGATGAATTCCTCGCAACCGTGTCACACGAATTGCGTACGCCGTTGAACTCGATTCTCGGTTGGGCGCAGCTCATGCGGATAGATCGCCTCGACGGCGATGCTTCGACTCGCGCGTTGCAAACGATCGAGCGCAACACGAAAGCACTCGCACAGATCATTGATGACTTACTGGACGTTTCGCGCATCATCACCGGCAAGCTCCGGCTTAGCGTTCAGCCAATCGAGCTCGCGCCGGTTGTTGAAGCCGCTCTCGATGCGATTCGACCGGCGATGGATGCGAAGAACATCCATCTCGAGGTGTCGATTGACTCCGATCCGACCGTCGTCTCGGGGGATCCCAGCCGTCTCCAGCAAGTTGTATGGAACATCTTGTCAAACGCAATCAAGTTCACGCCAAGCGATGGCAACGTATGCGTGAAGCTCGAACGGGATGGCCCAACCGCTCGCATAACTGTGACCGACAGCGGTGAAGGCATAAGCGAAAGCTTCCTGCCGCATGTTTTCGATCGCTTCCGCCAGGCAGACAGCACGCTGACGCGATTGCACGGAGGACTCGGCCTCGGACTTGCGATCGTGCGTCATCTGATCGAGATGCACGGAGGTTTGGTCACAGCCTCAAGTAGCGGGCGAGGCACAGGATCGACTTTCACAGTGTCATTGCCTTTGTTGACCGCGAGCCGAGGTTTGCCTGATGACTATCAAGTGCCTGCGGTATCGATCGGCGTTTCAGATGAAGACACGGATCTGGAAGGCCTTCGCGTGATGGTAGTGGATGATGAGCCGGACGCAAGAGAGGTCCTGGTCGCGATGCTCGAGCACCGCGGCGCTGAGGTAATCGCCTTATCCTCAACCGCTGAGGCGCTCTCTCTTCTTTCGAGCATAAGAAACGGTTCGTTACCGGACGTGCTGGTGAGCGATATTGGAATGCCCGGCGAAGACGGATTCGAGTTGATCAGCAAAGTGCGCGCGTTAGCGCCTGAACACGGTGGCTCGATTCCGGCGATCGCGCTCACGGCTTATGCTCGCGCTGAAGATCGGGCTCGTGTTCTGTCGGCGGGCTTCCAGCGTCACATCGCCAAACCAGTCGAGCCCTCAACTCTCGCGATAGTCGTCGGCGGGCTCGCTCGCCGCGCCGCTGGAGCGTGATGCCAATCCTCTGAACTTTCGTGTCCTTCCGTCAAACATCCTCCTTTACAACGTGCGCTCAACGGCGATAAGTTCGCCTCTCATGATTTATCGATCGGATCATTCTCGGAGCTTCACATTGAAACGCATCGCGGCAGCTTCTTTTATTTTGATTGTTCTGCTTGCCGAGATCGCGTTCGCGCAGAAGCAGCGTCTCAAAACTTATTATCCGCCGCCGGGCGATAACTGGCAGCACAGGAAGCCATCGGAAGAAGGCTTCGACCCGGCGCTCCTCCAACAAGCCGTAGCCTTCGCAGGGTCGCACGAAACGAACGTTCCTCGCGATTTCTCAACTCAGGTCGAAACCTTTGGAGCGTTGCTGGGCCCTCTGCCCAAAGAACGAGGCGCGACAAACGGAATCATTCTGCGGCGCGGCTACATAGTGGCCGAGTGGGGCGACACCAAACGAATCGATCCGACCTACAGCGTCGCGAAGAGTTTCTTATCAACGGTGCTCGGAATCACCATTGATCGTGGGTTGATTAAGAGCGTCGACGATCCGGTTCGCGATTACGTTAAGGACGGCGGCTACGATTCTCCCCACAACTCCAGGATCACCTGGAGACATCACGCGACTCAAACAAGCGAGTGGGAAGGCTCGATGTTCGGCAAGTCGCACGACTTCATCGGCATCGAACAGTTTGGAGCGGGCCGGCGTCAGCCTCGCGCGCTGAAAGAGCCGGGCGAGTTCTGGGAATACAACGACGTGCGAATCAATCGCTTTTCGCTTTCGCTGCTTCGCGTATGGAAGCGGCCAATACCCGAAGTGATCAAGCAGTTCGTGATGGATCCGATCGGCGCTTCGATGAGCTGGGAGTATCACGGCTATAACAACTCAGACGTGATGGTTGATGGAAAGAAGATGACTTCGGTGAGCGGCGGCACACGATGGGGCGGGGGCTTGTGGATAAGCACTCGCGATGAAGCGCGATTCGGATACCTGTTCCTGCGCCGCGGCCGTTGGGGCGATAAACAAATTGTTTCTGAAAAGTGGGTGAAGATGGCTACGACGCCGGGCCCGCTCGGACCCGATTACGGGTTTCTTTGGTGGTTGAATACGAAGCAAAAGCAATGGCCGTCGGCGCCCGCTTCAAGCTTCGCGGCGATAGGCTATGGATCGAACACGATTTGGATAGATCCGGACCACGATCTCGTAGTCGTGTGGCGCTGGCATCAGGGTAACGGCGATGAGCTGTTCAAACGCGTGCTCGCCGCGATCAAATGAACGAACAGTCCTTCAACGGAGCTTAGAACTCATGAGATGGATGCTTACTTTCTTATCGACCTGTTTCCTGATCGTTAATGCGCTTCCCGCGAAATCGATCGCGCAAACCGCTGCGGATCCCGCTCTTGTCGCGGAGATCGCTAAGATCAAAGCCATCGACAATCACACTCACGTGACGCGAATGGTCAGGCCCGGCGAGGAGGATCACGAATACGACGCATTGCCATTCGAGCTGATCGAAGCTTTTCCCACGATGTTGCGGTATCGCCCGGACAATCTTGAATTCGTCGGCGCCTGGCGCGCTCTGTTCGGCTACAGCTATTCGGACATGAGCGAAGCACACGTTCGTGAAGTATCCGAAGCTCGCAAGGTCAAGATGGCTGCGCTCGGCGACGGTTATCCGGCCTGGGTGCTCGATCAACTTGGAATTGAAACTATGCTCGCGAATCGCATCGCGATGGGCAGAGGCTTGACTGCGCCTCGCTTTCGTTGGGTTTCATACATCGACGCGCTGGTCTTTCCGCTCAACAACGAAGCCGCTCGCCGCAGGAATCTCGACTATCGAGCGTTTTATCCGGCAGAAGAACGTTTGTTGAAACGCTATCTCTCGGATTTGAGGTTGAACTCATTGCCATCCAGCTTCAATGACTACCTTTCAAAGGTGGTCACTCCAACTCTCGAGCGACAGAAGCGAGATGGCGCGGTAGCGGTGAAGTTCGAGATAGCTTATCTGCGCGCGCTTGATCTTTACGATGCGAATGAGAAGGACGCTACTCGCGTTTACGAGCGATGGGTGAGCGGAGGTGAGGCTCCGACCGCTGATTACAAGCTGCTTCAGGATTTTCTTTTTCGCTACGCGTGTCGAGAAGCGGGCCGATTAGGATTAGTCGTTCACATTCACGTCTTCGACGGAGGAGGCGGCAGCTACGTTCAGAGCGGCAGCAATCCAGCACTGCTCGATTCGGCTTTTAATGATCCGACTCTTCGTAAAACCAACTTCGTGATCGTGCACGGCGGCTACCCTCACACGAAGGTCACTGCAGGCATGCTGAGCAAGCCGAACGTGTGGGCTGATTTCTCTGCTCAGGATTTGTTGGTCTACCCGCGCGCGCTCAGCGACATCCTGCGCAACTGGCTCGAGTACTACCCCGAGAAAATCCTGTTCGGCACCGATGCATCACCGACTTTTCCGGAGATCGGCTGGGAAGAAACCGGCTGGCTTGCGACGAAGACCGCGAGGCAAGCGCTTGCGCTCGCGCTCACTGGAATGATGAACGACGGTGAGATAACTCGCGACCGCGCGGTTGATCTCGCTAAGATGGTCCTGCGTGAGAACGCGAAGAAGCTTTACGGATTCTAGGATCGCGCAATTAAGTCCCGGCGAATGATGAACGAAAGAATCCTGGCGATTTTCGATTCTGCCGATCAGGCGCAAGCAGCCGCTGGCGAGTTGCAACTCGGCGGCGTGCCTCGAGCTGCGATAACGATAATGTCTTCGGAGCCGCTGCACTTGGCCGCCTTGGAGGAACAGGCGAAGAGTGGCATCGGATTGTTTGCCATTGCCGGCGGCGTGATCGGCGGGTTCTTCGGGATATTGCTCTTGGTTTGGACTTCGAGGGGAGTCGATATTGTGACCGGCGGCATGCCGATCGTGACGCCGTGGGCGTTCGGAATAATCGTGTTCGAGTTGACAGCGCTCGGCGTTATACTAGCGACGCTTCTAAAGTTGATCTTCGAAGCGCGACTCGCAAGGCGCGGCTCGCTTGATGATTACGATGTCGCGATTGCCGATGGTTATGTGGCGGTCTCACTTGAGAATGCCAGTGACGCTCATCGCGAAATTGCGCGACAGGTTCTCGGTTCCAATATTTCCCATCCGCCTGCTCCCACCGACGCGCCAATCCAGTAAGCGCCAAGTTCAGGCCATTTCGAGCGGCACGACCACCGGCTAATGGGCGATAAGAAACGGCGCGCCCTTCTTACCATCGGACATCCCCTCGTACGGTCCTGTCCGTAATAATTCCGACCTTTGCGAGTGATAGAACCTACTTGACTCGCCAGTAATGAGTGCTGTATAACTCGGCAACCTGGAGCAAGGACAAAACGAACCAATCGCCGGCTCATCATCTTTGCGCACTCATCGGTTCTTCGAACCTGCTCTGTTAAACCGCATCTTGCCGATGCGAATGCTATCTGAGCGATTGTTTCGCAAGCGAATCCGGCTGGCGTCGATGGTGGGAATTGAAGTCATGCTGGCGCTCGATGAGTTTCGCAGCGCCGAACGATGAATTCGAAACTAAGGAGGTCATATGTCAAGTTCAAGCAATCCAGCGGGTGGAGCACCAACATGGGATTCCATCAAAGGCTATTTCAGGCCGACGGATGTTCAGCATATGAAGAGTGTCACCGGCGGCGCTATCGACTTGTCGAGTTGCGCAAGCGTTTCGGCGAACGCACAGCAAATCTACAACCAGGTCTGCACCGATCCGAACAACCCCAACTGTCTGGGCGCGATGCCGCCCGATGGCAATTGGCCAGACGAGTGGCAGAATAATTTCAAAGCATGGATGGATGCAGGCGCCAAATGCCCATGATAGGAATTCTCGAGGGCGAGGCTGAGAGTTGCCCACTCAATACACGAGAGTTGCTCGCACTGCGCCCGCCCTGTGATCGCGGCTCGGTGTTGACAGGCCATGTTGAGAATCGATTGTGGCGTAAGAACGCGAGAGGGCGAACCAGCTTGAGCCGTGAGTATTCGCTCTGTCTGACGTCAACCGATGTTTAGTTTGACACCAGAACTGGAAGAAAGCCGCAAGTTATTGAGGCCCGTCAATGCTCGGATTATCAACCTGACGAAGCACATCGCTTCGCGATTGCAGATGTTTGACCAAGCGTTGACCATCGAGTTTAAACGGGCCGGCGACAGCGGCGAGGTCTTTTGCGTTCAACTCGGAGGAGTTGTCGGTTTTGTCGATCGAGGGCTGCTCTTTCAACCACTCACAACAGGACTTGTCTGGGGTATCGCAGGCAGTTTCGCGCGAGAGAATGCGCTTGATGTGGGGTATGAAGACACGACCGGCTTAATCGAGTTGCGCATCGACTATCAGGATGAACAAATGCATTGCCGCATTCAAGCCGTAGCGCGAACGGCAAGAGTGTGGGACGGTCCCTTGCCTAACAGAATATGTGATACGTCGAATTGAGCGCGTCATTCGAATGAGAATTCAAGGAGAACGCTATGAGTGCACCTGTAGTAAACTGGGCGACCATTCGCGGCTACTTCAAAGAGTCGGATATAACCCATATGAAAAATGTAACGGGCGGGTCATTGGACCTTTCCGATTGCGAAAGCGTTCAGCACTGGGCGAAACAAATCTATGTAGCCTTGTCGAATCAGGTGATGCCTCCGGGCACGCCATGGCCTCAGAACCAAATAGATGACTTCAAAGCCTGGATGGACGCGGGCGCGGTGTGTCCACCGACTGGCGATTCTTAGGCTTTTCTCGAGGCGCGGATAAGCAGTCCAGGCAACTCTGTGGTATTAGCCACAGATCGGCGTGTCCGTGCCATTCCGATCATTGCCGGCAACTGGAATCAGCGGCAGGCGCAGGCATCAACGGGTCACCGTCCGTGCAACGGGCCGTCTTCAACTCGCAGCAAGATCAGCTTGTATTGAAAAGGAGGTTGGCTATGCGCGTAATCAAAAGTGCATTTCTCTTTGTGGTCACTGTAAGCCTGGCCGCCGCGGTGTTGATGCCGCCAAGGACTATTCAAAGCGTATCGGCGGAAGCGGCCGCCCTGCCCGCCAATTCATACGACATACCCTTCGCGCCAAACAACGACGGGATGCCAGCTCAACAGTCGATGAATGACTTTTACGAATTCGCCTGGCAGTCATTCGTCGCGCTCAATTGGCCGGCCCTCGACGGAGGCGACAGGGGACAGCCTGATACAACAAAGATGATTGGGGCAAAGGGTCCCGACGGACAACTTCTCCCGGTCGTGTGGTCCAGCTACAAGATGCCGACGGAAGTCTTCCTCCCCAACGCCGCGAACCCGGGCAATTGGAATGATCCTCCTCCGCCGCCGCCTTCCGATTGTAAGAACCTGCCGAGAGGCGCCAAGGTGCTGAGCATGGCAGCGAAGGATCAGCCAGGCGTTATGTCTGATGTCAATCAGGCAGGCTTTCCGCAATCCACCAAGTTGAAGATACGCGGCCCGGTCGTAGATCAAATGGTGCACTACCTGCGATACGAGATTCGTCTCAACCGATCAGAATTCGAGTACTTCAAAACCACTCAGTATTACAATCGCGCCGCACAAATCACCGCGGTGCAGAACACCAAAGCAAATCCCCAAAAGCAGCCAATCTACCAGTTTCCGCCAAAAGGGAAAGAGCCCTATGTTCAGCCGCTGCCGCCTTATGCTCAGCAGGGGACCATCGAACTGAAGGCGGCGTGGCGAATTCTCGACCCGAGTAAGGACGTCGTCGATCGCTATTACCACATCCAGGCTTACATCGACAACGGTGGCGGGGATTGCATGTTACAGACGGTGGGACTGGTCGGGCTTCATATTCTCCGGCTGACACCGGGCTCAGGAGCCACCTGGCTGTGGGCGACGTTTGAGCAGGTAGACAACGTCGAAGTAGACTCAAGCGCTCCGAGGCGACCCGATGGCAGCCGTCTGACACCGTCGCTCAACCCGGGGCCGAATGGCACCCCGAAGCCGCCGTACTTTCCGGGCGGATACTATGGCAACGAACCTAAACCGATCCCGCCCGGGTCAACGATCCCCAAGCCGACGGCGTCGAACAATATTTCCCGCCTGACCAAAATGACGGCCGATGTGCAGACGGTGAATCAAAAGTACCAGGCGATGTTGAGCAACACGGTGTGGAAGAACTATGAGTTGGTCGGGCATCTGAATCCCTATGTGAAAGGGTCAACCACGCCGCAGCCGAAATACTTTGTTCCGGCTACTTCGCCGATCGCCTACATCAACAGTCGCGATCTGGCTAACACATCGATGGAGGCATACGTGCAATCGACCAATTGCATAATCTGTCACGCTTATGCTCTTCCGTTCGGCGCGTTCTTCAATGCGCGCGATACGACAAAGTTTCAGTCGTTTACATTCCTGTTGAAATATGCAAACGCGCCAGCCAAGTAAGCTGCGTCGCGAATCGATATAGTTGCTCCCTGGCGAATGATAAATTCGCCAGGGAGTTTCTTGCAGGCTAGTCTTATTACATTCCGGGGACGATTAAGCCGATGCACCTTCGCGGATAAACGCACGGCCAATCACCATTCGCTGAATTTTGATTTGTGCCTTCGTTACTCTTCAATCGGATAATCCCTGCAGCAGCCGTAACCACCAACTTTTGAACCGCGCGGCCGTTGCCATTTTCATCGAGTTCAAAGGACTATTCTCTCTGTTATTAGGTAGCCAGGCCCTGGTCACTCCTTTGCGAGAAATTGTGAAAGAAACTACTTGACTTGCTGTAATCGATATTGTATAAACGCGTCACCCTACAGTATCGAATTACAGCATCTTGGTAAGAATCACTGGGACTTTGCACTATTTCTGTGCTCTGAGCAGCTTTAAGATTTGACAGGCTCGTCGGGTCCCGTCTGCTCCTTGTCTGGGACTCAAGGGGAATGCGGAGGGGTGCCGACTGTTTACGGCATTCAACTGATAAGGAAATCCACAGGAATCGCTCGGTGTGGCTTCAATAAAAGCGGTTGTCTAGCCCGCGCGGCAGTGCGATAGCACGGTCAATAGTGGCAGTTTCTTTCAGTTGCAAAACACGAGACGAAGGAGGCAGGTATGAGCGGAACCAACATAACCTGGGATCAAATCAGACAGCAGTTCACGGACACGGATATAAATCACATGAAGGGAGTGACCAATGGCCAATTGGATCTATCCAATTGCCAAAGTGTGCAACAGTGGGCTCAGCAAATCTACGATCAGGTATCCTCGGGAAGCATGCCTCCCGGAAATCCCTGGCCGCAGGACTGGGTGGATAACTTCCAGCAGTGGATGAACCAGCCCGCAAGCTCTCAGTGCACAGCCTCTCAGTCGACATCAACCGGAACGTCAGGAGGCACAGTCACCTGCCAGGATACGGCCAATCCTCCGACGTTCTATCAGGACATCGTTCCCTTGTTCAGGCAGATGGACGTTGAGTGCATGAGAAACATGGGTGTGTTGTTGTTGGACTACACTTATATGTCCAATCCCACTAACGCACAGACTGTCTTCACTCGTCTTTCGGGTAATACGCAGGGTTCTCAGATGCCGCTCGGCGGTCCTTATTGGTCGCAGGATAACTTGGATCTCTTCCAACAATGGATAGCCTGTGGATATGCGGAAGGAACACCCGATGCGCCCTAACGAAGACGCATATATTTAAAAGTTGCGCAGAACAGATGCAGGAAGAATCGATAGTTGCATTCGGTGAAAACCCTGCCACCAAAACGAAAGGAGAAGCCAATGAATCGCTCAATTCGAAAAGTCGTTTTTGTAGTCGTCTTCGGCAGTTTCGTGCTCAACTTGATTACGGCGCGCCAGATTAATAGTGGCTTGAACATCGACATCGGCGTTACCACGGCGCAGGCGTCTACCACAAACGCTGCACAGAGTTTAAGTTACAACCTGCCGTACACGGTTCAGAATCCGAATTGCCAACAGAGTAACAACTCGGAGCTATCGGACTTCGACAACTTCTCCTGGCAGTCCTTCATCGCCTTGAACTGGCCTGCCGCGTTGGATCCTGCGACCGGTCTACCCGCGCGTGCCAGCGCATATCCGAACGGAGTGCCTGACACGGCTAAAAAAATCGGTGATCCCGGTCCGCGAACGTGGGAGGGATTAAAAGCGGATTTCGAATTGTTCCAGGCTAATGGAACGCCGCCTTCGGACTGGACCAGCTATCAGACGACGAACCCGCCGTGCGGACAGTGTGGTGCGCAAACGAAGATTAAGCTCCTCCCCTTGATTGCCAAGGGCCAATCAACACTGCCCGGTGGAATAAATCAGGCGATGGCGGGGCCGCTCGTGCCTCAACAACTCATAGGCGGAGTCGGAACGTATCTTCGCGAAGAGGTTCGCGTCAACGAGGTGCAGTATAACGCAATCGTCACTGCGAAATGGTATCTCAGGAGCACGCTGCCGCGGTATCCGAAGCCCGCGGTCAATTTCACGATCAGCAATTGCACACCACAGCCCGTCTACGGCGCAGTCGAGATTAAAGCGTCGTGGCGTGTGATGACTCCCACCGAGATGAGCAATCCTGCAATAACCAGCCGGTACTACATCGTCAATGCCGTGCTTGTTGATCCGGTGAGCGGCAAGTGCAACTGTACTCCGGTACCGATGGGGCTTGTTGGATTCCACATCGGACAAAAGACCAGCCCTTTCACAGCGTGGATGTGGTCCACGTTTGAACAGGTGGACAATGTGCCGTGCACCCCTACCGAGCAATCGAGTGGCGCTCCCGAGTGTGCGTCGGCGCCCCCGGAGGGCTACTCATTTAACAACGGCACCAATACGCCAAATGCTTCGACAAAGGGTTACGCTGTTGTTGCAGGTCAACCGAATCCACTGTTGACGCCATTCAATCCAAAGAACTCGAAAAACATCACCAAGCCCGTTCAGGTGTTGCGGCATAATGATTTTACAAACATCGGTGGCGTCGATCGTACGGACATACTCCAATCGAACGCGACATTCAGGAATCTGCTCAAAGGAACAACCTGGTACTACTACAAGCTGGTCAGCAACCAGTGGGCGCCGAACCGGGGCGGGAGCGTTGTCATAAACAATCCCGCCACCGCTCAGGACAACTATGCCAAGATGAACTCTTTTCCTGCAGAGAACGTCGCCAACACGACAATGGAGACATATTTTCAAGTCAACACGCCCTTCTATCCGAATTTCGGCAGCAGTTGTATACATTGTCACTATCAGGCTGCACAAACTGATTTCAGTTGGGTACTGGCCGATATGGCATATCCCGCCAATCCCGGTGCGGCCAGTTCACAGCAAAAAGGATTGCCTCGGATGCGCAAGAAGTCCTCCAAGTGAGGAGACGATGCTGAGGCAAATTCAAAACCAGCGCTCATCGATCAGTCTTAAGGACAAACAAACGCTGAAGACTGATTGGTGACGCTATAGGAGAAAACAATGAGTGCTCAAACGTGCGATGGCTCGACGCCAGGACTGCATGCATGCTGCGGCTTAAACGAATGCAAAGGCCAGGGGGCTAACAACTCCGGAACAATGCCGGGTGATGGAAGTTGTGCGACGGTGCACCACATGTGCTCTGGTCTCAACTCCTGCGCCGGTCAGGGCGGATGCGGTAACGGGTCGTACGCGCAACAATCTTGCCCCGGCGCCAACATTGCCGCCAAGGACGGTGGCTGTGGAACTCCTATTGGATACCCAAACGGGAACGCGCCGGCTTCCGGACCGCCCGATTGCGAATACGCCAATAGCGATGGGCCGAACAACGGCAAGCCGGTCTGGGCGTATGCCCGAAGCATTTTCGAGCAACGAATGAAGGCTCAGGGCAAACAGTTTGGACCTTCTCCGTGTTGTGGCAGCTAAAGAACAAGTATTCAGCACTCGAGTTTTTGAGCGGCTGACCGCGCTGACTACTCGCTGTCTGTTCGCTTCCGGTTCTTAAGCCTGCATATCACAGTCGGCTTGCGATGACTTCTAAACGTTTCGCGCTTCCAAATCTTGGTCTGGGCGTTGGCCTGCGCAGTGCCCATTTCTCGTACATACTCGAAAACCAGCCCGACGTTGATTGGTTCGAGATCATTTCCGAAAACTTCATGGACTCCGGAGGAAGACCTCGGTATGTGCTCGATCAAATTGCCGAGCGATACCCGGTAGTGATGCACGGAGTATCGCTCTCGATTGGCAGTACTGATCCGCTGGACTTTGACTACCTCAATAAGCTCAAGCGGCTCGCCGATGAGACACGTGCGGTCTGGGTTTCCGATCACCTTTGCTGGACCGGAGTCGCCGGTCTAAATGCTCACGACCTGCTTCCGATTCCGCTCAACGAATCGACTCTTGCCCACGTAGTCAGTCGTATCCGAACGGTTCAAGACCTCCTCGAGCGTCCGCTGATTTTGGAGAACCCGAGCACTTATGTCACCTTCTCCGGCTCAACATTTTCGGAGTGGGAGTTCATGAATCAAATGGCAGTCGAAGCCGACTGTGGATTGCTTCTCGACGTCAACAATGTTTACGTCTCCAGCGTCAACCACGACTTCGATCCTGTCGAATACGTCGAGTCGGTGGCGCGTGAGCGCATAGTTCAATTTCACCTCGCGGGCCACACCAACTGTGGAACCCATCTCATAGACACCCACGATGCTCAAGTGATCGACCCGGTATGGAAGCTTTTTGGGCGCGCCCATAGTCTTACAAGCGGCGCCGCGACGTTGCTTGAATGGGACGCAAATATACCGGAGTTTCCGGTACTCCACGCAGAAGTCTTGAAGGCCCGCAACTATCTGACTTCGGATTGGGCTGATGCGTTGCCGGCAGGTTCTGCGAGGACCTTTCACGATCAAGCCGCGGCCGGGGTGCCTCATCCCTTAGACTTCATAGTTCCGAATATAGATTGATGCAACCGACGCTTGATCTCGAGGAAATAGAACGCTGGATGCAGACAGTGATCATGCATCCCGGAGGTGTTAGACAAGGCCTCGCCTGCGAAGACGCGCGACGATATGCGGAAAAAACGGACGACAACATAGAAGCGATCGTCGCACGATCCACTGCGCTCACCGCGATTGAACGGCTAGCCATCTACAGCCGGGCCTATCAAGCAAGATTGCTTGAATGCCTGCGCGCTGAGTTTCCCGCTCTTTCGCATGCGCTGGGCGCAGATCTGTTCAATCGATTTGCCTGCGACTATCTGCAGAGACATCCTTCAAGGTCCTACACGCTTGGCCGCCTTGGTGAAGAATTTCCGCGCTATCTGGCGGAGACACGCCCAGACGCGAATCTCTCACCGAGCTCGCGAGAGAGTTGGCCGGACTTCATAATCGACCTGGCCACTCTGGAACGGGAATTCAGCGAGGTATTTGATGGACCGGGCGTCGAAGGACAACAAGTTGTTGTTGAAGACGATCTGTCCGAGTTGCTGGCGTCTGAGCGATGGACTGAGGCAATGCTTGTTACAGTTCCCTGCCTGAGACTGTTGTCCTTTCGCTATCCTGTAAATACATACTTCCTCGCCGCTAGAAAAAATGAAGACGCGGAATTTCCTGAGCCTGCCCTAACACTTCTGGCGCTAATGCGCCGCGATTATCGCGTTTTTCTCCACGAACTTTCACACGATCAATATGAAGTGTTGAAGGCGTTGACTGCTCGAGAGCCGCTCGCGCAGGCAATCAAGCGTGCAACTCCAACGGGAGTCGATTCTGACGCATTCGCCGACAAACTGATTGAGTGGCTTAATAGCTGGGCGGTCGCAGGGTTCTTCAGCGCTATTGTTGTGCCGAGCTAACCGGGTCACGATCGCACGCTTCAACTGTACCGTGGCTGTCGTCGCAACGTCTCAGCAGCGAAGACCAGCCGTCTTACGCTGTAGCGCCTTCTTTGATCAACGCGCGCCCGATCACCATCCGCTGTATTTGATTCGTGCCTTCGTAAATCTGCGTGATCTTCGCATCGCGCATGTACTTTTCAATCGGATAATCCCTGCAGTAGCCGTAACCACCAAACAATTGAACCGCGTCGGTAGCTACTTTCATGGCGGTGTCGGTTGCGAAAACTTTTGACATCGCCGATATCTTCGAAACGTCCTTCACACCTGCATCGACCGCTCGAGCCGCCGTGTAAACCAGATGACGAGCGGCTTCGACCTGCGTCGCCATGTCGGCGAGCATAAACTGAATGCCCTGAAACGAAGCTATCGATTGCCCGAATTGCTGTCGCTGTTTTGTGTACTCGAGCCCGAGATCAAGCGCGCCCTGCGCGATACCCAGACCTTGAGCGGCGACGAATGGGCGCGCTACGTCGAGCGTCATCATCGCGTGCTTAAAGCCGCGACCTTCGGCGCCTCCGAGAAGTTCCGAAGAACTCACGCGGCAATTTCGGAAGTGCGTTTCATTCACCGGCACGCAACGAATTCCCATCAGGTCTTCGCGCTTGCCAAGCTCGAAGCCCGGCGTGTCGCGCTCGACTATAAAAGCCGTCACTCCGCGTGTGCCGCGTTCCGGATTCACCGTCGCGAACACCGAGTAAATACTCGCGGCCGCTCCGTTGGTCGTCCACTTCTTGTCGCCGTTTATGACGTAGTCGTCGCCGTCGCGTTCAGCATGAGCTTTGAGACTCCCCGCATCGGAGCCCGCGGACTTTTCCGAGAGGCAGAAAGCGATCAGCTTCTTGCCCGACGCGATGTCTGGAAGATACTTCTTCTTTTGCTCTTCAGTTCCTCCGAGAATTATCGGCAACGAACCGAGCGCGTTGACAACATAAGTGCAGCCGATTCCACCACACGCGCGCGAAATCTCCTCGACCAGGATGCACAGGTTCAAGAGACCCGCGCCTTTTCCACCGTAGTCCTTCGGGATCCAGACTCCCATCAGGCCTTGCTCCTGAAGCGCTTTGATCACGCTCCACGGATATTCGCCGGTTCGGTCAAGTTCTGCGGCAACGGGCTTGACGTAATTCTCCGCGATGCTGCGCGCGAGATCGCGATAGTGCAGATTCTCTTTTGTTAGAAGTTCGTCCACCGATGAATCCTCCTTCAAATGTGAATGTGAATGAAGCGCGGATTGTATCGGCCATGGGCTTGACAGTCAAAAGACTTTAAGCGCTGCAGGTGTGAAGGATTCGGAATGGGACTGCTACGAAAACTTTCTTGTCGCGAAACAAAACTTTGTGCACAACTTTTGAATGAACCGCTGTTCTGGAGGTCTGGGGTTGGAGTGGTGAGCGGCCTAACGGGAAGCCATCAGCAGCACACCGCCGCCGGCCATCGATTCAAGCTCTTCTTCTGATTGCTGTCGAAGCTCGGCAGTCGTCATTCGAACCATTTGCTCGAGCGTGTACGTGGACATCACCCGACGCGTCGCTTCATATCCCAACAAGTATCCGCCTCGCGAAGGAGCATCGCCGATGTGAGACTTCGTGAACCACGCTTCGTACTGTTGTGGTGAGGCGCCCCATCGAATCATATCGAGGAAGCGACCGGCGTTTTGAGCGAGGTCCTGCTCCTGAGCCGCAAGCTCTTCTTTCTCAAAGTGGAGATACATTTCGCGAGGTTGATACGGAAAAACTTCTTCAGCGCCCGCTGCGGCCATGCCTTCAAGCATTAAAGGCACATGGGCTGCGCGAAAGTCTGACGGTTGATTCTGCGATTGCTGAAACAAAAACCCGAAATGATAAAGATGAAAAAACTCGTGAGCGACCGCAATGCGAATCTGTTCTCGCGTATAGCTTGAAAGCACTTCCGCTCCCAGACACAACGTATCGGGAATCCCCGCTTCGTTACTGACAGGGCGAACAGCGCCGTCGAATCTGAACATGCTCAAACCAATGTAGATGTCCTGCGTCTGATGATATTCGCGAAAACGCGCTCTGAAAAAAATCACCGCTTCGACAAGGGGACTCGTTCCAAGATCAGAAACAGATTTGTTGAACTGGCGCATCGCCTCGACCTGGCTGGGCACTCGAATCAGGAATTCATCAAGCAACGCTCTCCGAGTCTTTGGATCCACGGTGCGATACACGGCGCGATCGAAGTAGTCGCGATGCTTGTTCTCGACGAAACGCTTCCAAAGCCGGCGCTGAACGCTTAGCGGTTCGTCCTTCGCTTGATCCCAGAAAACCAGAAAGTCGTCGACGATGTTTATGACGCGATGATTGTCGAGAAGCCTTTCGAGGACGGAGTCAAATGTAAGAGGATTGCTTTTGGCGAGCGGAGCCTGTGCGGAAAAGATGATCACGCAGATTGCGACGATTGTTCTTTTGAAGATCGCCATTCGCAGCCCCCGTTTCAAACTGTCAATCTGCGCCGCCGCCCCCGCCGACAACTCATGAATGCTTGGGCTCAAGCAAGTTGCGGTCTGTTTAATGTAAACCAATTTGCGGGAAAGACCAACCGAATTGTTGTCACGGACTTGTCGTGGTGCTTATCAGAGGGCGAAATGTCCTTACCCAGTTGCCAAACGCTATGCAGGTATTTGGCTACCGACACGGTTGATTTGAAACCGCAGTTTTGCGCGGAAACGTCCGCCGCACAGGTTGGCGGCGGCTCGCCCGGCACTGGCAAGAGTTGATTTTGTCTTCAACAGCCATCATGGTTCCCGATCAGTTTATGTAGCTCAGCCAGTCGCTACATGTCCCGCCTGGCATTCTGCAAGGGGCAAGAGATAAAGCTGAATCCGATTACTGCGGCACGCAATAACCGAAGTCACAATCCCAGAAGTAGCCCGCCGGGCAATGGTGTGGGCAGCAGATCGATCCACTATCGAAGAGGAGGTCGACCAGATCTGAGATTTCTATTGATTCTTCAAAGGCTCTTAGAGCATGTTTACGACCCGCCCAACCTTGCCCGGACCTCCCTTACTGACCAATGCCAAAGCTCACAAAATCCCTGGCCCGGTACTCATCTGAGACGAGGAAGGCCTTGATGAGGTGATCATACCCACCGGGGTCACTAGCCGTGTCGTTGTTCAACACATCTGTCCAAAAGTCCCAGCCGGCTTGATCGTTGATGGGGTCTCTCCGAAGGTAGACTAGGTAACACTGCCGCACAAACTCGCGGTTGTTGAAATCAGGTGTAACTCCTGGAGGGTTGCGCAATCCAGGATGTGCGTCAAGGAAATCGGCTGAGTACCAGAATGCCTTAGACACATGCACCCGCTGGCCATCAATGCAAGCGGGATCGCCCCCACATTGGGTAATCTGGCCCGTCCAGAAGTCCCAACCGGGAAGGTCCGGCTCGCGGTTCAAGAAGTCACGGTAATGCCATCCCACGAAGAACTGGGAATCATCAATAGGATTTCCCGGCTGTGGGTAGACAAAAACAGCACCGGTTACATCATCCATCCCCAGATGCGACCCCCGCCCGTTGAAGTATGCGAAGGCGCGCATACTTGCTTCAGAAACGTTTGAATGCCCGAAGCCGATCGAGTGACCCAACTCATGCGTCGCCACTTCCGTCACGTTGGTGGGATCGGTGAACGGGCTGCATCCCGGAGTATCCCATCCGTTGTTGAACACGACATCGCTTTCTAGTATCCGTCCAAACGCTATGCCGCGGATGAATACGGTCTGGTTACTTGCTCGCACGATTTGGCTTGCCGCAAGAATCCCGCCGCACCCGACCGGGTCATCCAGTTGGTTGAGCGGGTCGTTGAAGGATATGGCTGATACAAAGTCAGCCCGCAGACCTACGGCACCGGTCGTACCCCCGTTGACTATGGTGATGCTGCTCGGCCCTATGTTAGTCCAGGCTGCCAGCCCTTGATTAACTTCCGGGATACCCCCATCACCCGTTGGCGCAGAGGTCGGATTGACAAAGAAGAAGACTGCCTGTCCGGAGTCTGGCTCAAACCAGCGAAATCCGTTGCCGAGGAATGTGTATTGTGGCCTCATTTCGCCCGAACTGGATGTGCCGGCGGGCTCATCGACGTACTCGGGAGGTACCTCAACTATCGGAACATCTCTTCGTATGCGCTCGTAATCGGCGACATCTGTCGCGCGCGTGCGCAGGATCTTCTTAATTTTTCGGATGAATGAAGCGAGGTCCGCAGTGTTAGTCTCCTCACCGCTGCTTTCCCGGCGCACTAGCTGAACCTCGCCTCCGTCAACTGTTCGCTGAACGCGACTTCGCCCGGCTTTGTCATCAACGATATCGTACTTGCCCATAAAAAGGTGGGCGGCCCTGAGCGTGCCGTCAGGTGAGGTGTTCAAGAAAAGCAGTACGCGCTGGCCGGCTCGGAACTCCGGAGCGCCGAACATGACGGCTTGGTAGTCGCCCACGGTGCCACCGAGCTGCTTGACAACAATCTGATCGGCGCGGAGATGTCCTTTGAGAATTCTTGAGACGTGAACCTTTACATAGGTGTAGATGTTTAGGTGTTTGTCGTCCCACTGGGACTTAACTGACTGAACGTCACCTAGAAGGATGACGCGGCAGCTAGTGATGAGTTGTTCGTCCGTCAGCATCACGGCGGTAGTCGCCCTGGTAGAATCGACTACAAACAGTAGGGCGGCTATAACCGCGACAGCCTGAACGACATGCTTTGAGAAAAAGACCTTCGCCATGGTATTCCCTCCTTGAAGGTGTTTCCACCGATTAAAAAGTAGATTAGAGGCGAGAGATATGTTTCCGACAAAGACAGCTAGACCTCTTTGGACACAGTTCCAACACTCCCGATAGAGCGTCGCGATTTTTCAGGCCTCGCTGCCGACTTCCTGGAGAGGAAATCACTGATCACAAGCGGATTGCATTAACAAGAATCTTTCTATGAAAAGCGCAAAGCCATAGTAGGATTTTGATTGCGCCGATTCAATAGCAAATGTCACATTTTGAGAATATTTTTGATTACAAAACAACCGCCGGTCTAGGCGCCAGAATAGGGCCGTAGCAAGCAATGTTTGCACACGCGATAGGTCTTACCAGCGATCTTGACGCTGTATACGACACCTTCTTCAATGTAGCGGTAGATTGTTTTTTCACTAACATCTGCTATTTTTGCCGCTCGTGAGATTCGGAGCAGATGCAAGGCGCTGTTGCACAAAGGACAGGTATCTTGGACCTCGGAGGGTCTAGGCGCAGACATTTTTCCTCCCGTGTCTTGTCGAACATCGGTGAGGCGACCCGAGGTACCTTCTAACTACATCTGCATGCCCGGTTCCATCAGGGCTCGTGGGATGTCTATATTTTAGAGAACGTGTGAGGTCTTCATTATATATAGGCGGACGCCAAGAAGCGAACTATGCAGTCAACCGGTATTAGTGCCGGATACGCTAAGCGTCAGGCGGCAGAGCTTGATCCGTGATCCTATTTCCTCAATGTGACAACCGTCCGTACAACTTACTCAAGGCGACAACCGCTCGTAAAGCTCGAACTCGGCGTCGGCTAGATCCCATTGCTCGAGCCGGCGATAAGCCTTGCTCAAGTAATAATGTGCCATCGCGTGTTGAGGCTGAAGCCCGAGCGCGAGCTTCAATTCATCAACCGAGCGCCGCGTCGCCGCATCATCGAGCGTCCGCTCCGAATCGATTTCGTATGCCGCGCCAAGCTGGAAGTGACCCTCGAAATCATTCGGTGCGAGCTTCGTGAACTCCTCGAGCATCTGCGAAGCCTCGAGGTACAAACCGGCCTGCATCAGCGCCGTTCCGAAATTCAAATAAAAGGTCTGAACGCTGTGAGTGTACTGCGCGTCGGGCAGCGCCTTGCGATATTCCATTACCGCGTGAGCGGTATCGCCGTTCGCTTGATAAGCGAGGCCACGCAAGTGATGAGCGCGAGCGCTTGCCGGGTCAGCTTCAATCGCGCGATCCAAATAAGGAATCGACCGCGGCAGATCTTGTTTAGTCAGATAGAGCTTTCCAAGATCAACCAACGTGAAGAAGTGCTGCGGGTCGAGCTCAAGCGCCGCCTGCCACGCTTCGACGGCTCCCGCTTCGTCGCCGCGAGCAAGGCGCAGCTCGCCGAGAATGCTGTGCGCCTGAGCCGTGTCTCCAAGTTCGAGTGAGTAGTTGACGAATTGCTCCGCGCGTTCCGTGTCGTTGCGCTTCACCGCTCCGAGCGCGGCTTCGGTCAGAAGTTGAGCCGGACTGCTCATTGAACTCCGATCGAGATAGCTCAACGGCGAAGCGGCATAAGCAATCAACTGCTTCAGATTTCGAGCTACAGTTTCTTCCGCGGTGCCGACTCGCCTCGGCGCGTTGAACTCAATCAAAGCGTTGTCGTCGGTGTTGAGCTTCGCTCCCGATGAGAGATTAGTGATCTCGGTCGGTCCAAGATAAAAGCGCGAGATAATATCGCTTGCCCTTGTCGTACTGACGCGTTTGAGGTCAGCGCCAATCTTTGTATCCTGGAAATGAGCAGTGAGATTGGAAAGGTTCAATCGGCGTTCGCTCTTGCTGCCTAACAACATCAGATCGCCTTCCGCTCCGCGAAACAAATAAACCTGAGGGAACGCCGCTCGAAAAGTCGCAATCAACGTGCGAACGTCTTCGGGAGCCATCTCGTAGATTTGGAGCCACTGACTAAACAACCCATCTTCTCTCAATCTCTCCGCGCCTCGTTTGAAGTATTCGAGCGTGAACAGATTCGCGACGCCGGTGACCCACGGGTTCGACGGCTCCGACACTATCACGTCGAATTTCTCGTCAGTGGTGTAGATAAAATTGCGCCCGTCGTTGGAGACGAGCCTCAATCGCGGATCGTTAAGCGGTTTGTTGTTGACGTCCTCGAAGCGATGAGACGCTTCGATCACCGCGGGCTCGAGCTCGACGCAGGTGACGCGGCTTACAGGAAACTGCTCGACCGATCCCAGCGTGACGCCGCTGCCGAGCCCGATCAACAATACGTCGTCCGTTTTCTCACGCACCAACAACGGAAGCGCGCCGATCAATATTTGAGTCGGCATATCACCGGCAGTTGAGGCTTCGGGTTTGCCGTTCACCTTCAACACACGCCCGCCGCCTTGTTGCTGAACGGCCACGGTCGCGGTGATGCCTTCTTTGTAGAAGACCGTTTCACCCTGACCGTGCTTCAAATAGTCGGACAGCTCTTGCCTGGTCTTGTCAGTAAGCGACGGCGCGTATCGATAAACTGCGCTCGACATGATCTCGGGATCCCACGGCGGCGAAATCAAAACGGCCGCGATGACCATGATCACTGATGAGGCCGCGCCGATGCGGGCCCGCGTTCGTAATCGCCGCGATTTCTGTGCGGGTTCGCTCGAATCATAACCCGCTGCAATGAATGTAATTGCGGCTACGATAAAATTGAGGGCGACGCAAAGCCGCATGCTTCCGAGCAACCCGAGCCACGGCACCAAAATAAAGCCGCTTGCAAATGAGCCTGCAATCGCGCCGACCGTGTTTGCCGCATAAGCATCGCCTACGGTTCGGCCGGCCGCGCGAGTGAGCTTGCCGCTTGAAATGATTCTGACCACCAGCGGAAAAAGCGCGCCAAGCAAAAGCGTCGGCACGATGATCACAAGCGAAGCAACAAGGAATCGCGCGAACAAGAGGAGTCCGAATGCGCTGCTGTCGATCCATCGATAGAGCTGAACGAAAACGTAGGGCAGGTCGTCGAAAAGATAAGCGCCGATCAAAGATGCGACACCGACGCCGACTTCGATTAGTGCAAAAGCCGGCACCGGCCTTCGAATTCGGTCCACGAATCGCGCGGCTATCGCGGCTCCAGCGCCAAGCCCGATCAGAAACGTCGTAAGCATTATGCTGAACGCGTAGACCGACGAGCCGATGATCAGGGAAAGGACTCGGCTCCAGATCACTTCATATGAGAGCGCAACGAAACCGCTCACGGCGAATCCGCCGATCACGATCGCGACTTGCCGCCGGCTGACTTCCCTCTCGAGCGTTCGCGCTTTCTTCTGAGAAGTCACCGGACCATCCGAAGCATCGGAAACAGCTTCGCCCGATCGCGCTGCTTCAATTCTTCGAGAGACGGTCAACGCAACGACGCCAAGAACAATGTTTATTGTCGCAGCCGTCGTCGTGGTAGCGTTCATACCCACGGCTGGGATCAACACGAATCCCGTGGCTGCCGCTCCGAGCACCGCCCCGAAAGTGTTCAGAGCATAGAGTGCTCCAACTCGCAATCCGATTCGGACTGAATCGCGTGCATAGAAGCTCGCCAGCACCGGCAGAGTCGCGCCCATCAGCGCCGTCGGCACAATCAAGACGAGCGTCGCAAACAAAAAGCGCACAAAGCTCAGGGCAAAAAACGGAAGCTCGGTCCAGCGCCAAAAAGAATGATAAACGGATGGAAGCGCAGCGAAGATCAACGGAACCGCGATCCCATAGAGACCAATTCCGATTTCGAGTAATCCGTACAGTCTGAGCGGTCTTGTTACTCTCTCTGAACGGCGGCCGAAGTAATAACTGCCAAGCGCAAGGCCGCCCATGAAAGAAGTGAGGACCGTGCTGACCGCGAATGTCGTCGCGCCGAACACGAGCACAAGCTCTCGCACCCAGACGACCTGATAGACCAGGCTGCTCATGCCCGACGCGAAGAAGCAAAGCAGGATTACCCACGCTGCGTCCCGCCGGTGATTGATCGCTTCTGTCAGCTTAGTCATTCAGATTTACAAACGGATCGAAACCGACTCGCAACGCACTGACGGAGTTCTACCTGCTTCGGGGCCCGACTCTGAGCAACGGCCATGACGCAACCAGAAAAGCTAGCTTCGTTCATTTTTGCAGACGGCTTTTAAGGTGACAAGGGCGCTGCAACGTAACGGTGTCGCGGCCTCGCTTGCCGGCGTTTGATAAACTCAAGGACTTGGAGTAAACACAACTCGATGCGACCACGCTTCAAACGCGCCGCCGTGCTTGCGGTTGCGTTAATATTGCTCATCGTCATTTTCCTCCCAGGTTTGCCGTGGTCTTCGCGTGCGCGGCACACGGTTAAGAGAGTTATTGCGAAGACGCAAATGAAGCTGGCAAAGTGGCGAGGAAAGGAGCCGAGGCTTGTTTCAATTGCAGGTCGAGTGAATGCGCCGGGCGCGCAAGTGGATGCCCTCGACTCGCGCTCCGGTTGGGCTGCGCTGTCGGATCTGGACGGGAATTTTGTTTTGCCCGATGTGATGTGGTATCCAGGCGTGACCTACGAGATGGTGATATCGACGGACGATTCTCACGGCACTCTGATCAAGCTGAACGGTCCCGATGAATTTCCCGACAACGGAATATTCAATGTGGGAGACTTGCAGAGTGATGGTGGATCTCAGTGCGATCTAGACTCGCTGGTAGGCTTGAGCTCGACGACGAGCGAGGACTTTGACTGGGGCAACAAACAATACTACAAGGATCTGTTCGATAAGCTGACCGAAGGCAAACAATCCGACGAGGCGAAGGCCCTCGCGTTGAATGACTACGTCGCGAGCAAGTTGAATTACAATGAGACACAGTGGGAGCTTGGTTCCCCGCGCCGCATCCTCGATCAAGGTTCCGAATACTGCGGGCACTTGAGCACCGCGATGGAAACGCTGCTTGCCATTGGCGGTTACAAAACGCGCGCTGTTCACATGATGGACGACAAGCATCCGCCGAATACACACGCCGTGGTTGAGGTCTATTACGGAGGACGCTGGCATCTGTATGATTCAACTTTTGGATTGGCTTTCAAGAACAAAGACGGCGAAGTCGCAAGCTATGAGGATGTGAGACTGAATCCAAATTTGATTTCAGCGGAAGTGTTTCACAAGTTCGACGATAAGGTCCGTCAGCAATTGTTAACGTTGCTTCCGGGGATATATCAAACGGGCTACCATCACTTTTACTACTTCAGGAAACAACCATGAGGCGCCGCATACTCTGCGTTCCAGTTCTATGCCTGGTTCTGACCGGTGCTTGCTCAAAGCCTGCGGCGGAAAACCCATTCGACTATCCGTTCATCAGACCGCTTCATCTGAAGAGAGAGGCGAACAAACCTTACAGCGATTACAAAGCGTTTTATGTTTTAACCGAAGATTTCGAACCGCTGGTTGACACGGCAGCAGAGATGGACAGCGCAAGCGACTTGCTGAAGTTCGCTTCCGCGCTTTCGTCGACATACAAAGTTCCATGGACGCACTTCGTCGACGTCAACACACTCGCAGCCGTCAAAACGTCAAGCGATCTGGATCTGAAGCAGCGATCTCAGAATCTGGTCGATGCTTTGAAGCAGATGGTTGAAGCCGGCGATGACTGCGAGCTGCATCTTCACGGACCGTTGAATCGGGCGCTGCTCGACCAACTTCGCTCGCAGGAGAAGCAACACCTCAAAGGTTCAGAAGAAGCAGTCGAACGGTACAGGCAGCGTCGAAGCTTTTTCTATCAGTCATTCTACCGAGAGGGCTATCGCGAATTGGTAGCAAGCCTCACATACGGTAAGCGCTTTCTGGAGGATTCGCTTTATGGAGGCGCACAACAAGTGCTCGCGTTCAGGCCTGGCGGTTGGGACCATGGCAGCACGAGCGCCGACACGTTCTTGTACTTTCAAGCGTTGGAAGACTCAGGATTGATCGCAAACTCGGGCCTGTCAACTGGCGACTTCGGCGGGAAGAACTGGCGAGTCGGAAATGATCCCGGTCGCAATGTTGCAACTGTAGCGGTCGGGGACAAGAAAGTGTTCGAGGTCTCGCCAACCGCCGGACCGGGCGGATACGTCAACCCCGTGCTTCCCAATGACCTCGCCAAACTTGCCGCTTCGGTGAAGAATGAAATGGCAGTGATCGTCAGCGTCTATCACCTGGGAGCGCTTCAACCTGCGGATCGCGGCTCGAGCAAAACAGGAAGGCCCGAAAGTGAAATCCAATCTGAGCGTGACGCGCTCGAAGAGCATTTCAAAACAGTAGCGAAACTTGCCGAGCAGAAAATATTGTATCCAATCACGCTGCGCGGCCTGTTGGCGATCATTTCGGAACAGCAATAGGCTGCGACTTTTTTCAACCTCAGGTGTGATCGAGCGCGCCGTCTCTCGCAGGTTGTGCGGGTGCCTGCTCGGAGTATTTGTAAGTTGTTCGCGGCGTTTTGAGCGAGTACCACAGTATGCACAGGAACGCGATGACTCCATCCTTCCAACTGAT
>Ga0075436_100000455_pt1 | contig 26370 bp, 20 predicted proteins | sample RhiMethybrSRZTD5_FD_75303 | JGI IMG/M metagenome (GOLD analysis project Ga0075436, IMG submission 75303) | Populus rhizosphere microbial communities from Tennessee, USA - Rhizosphere MetaG P. TD hybrid SRZTD5 | ecosystem: Host-associated > Plants > Roots > Rhizosphere > Soil | place: USA...
GTCGGCGCTGTCGGGTCCGGTCCGAGTGGTCGCGGGCCCGTTTCCGCAGGGCCGGCAGCCGCTCGGCGTGGAGCTGTTCGAGCTCCCCGAGACCCAACGTGAGGACGAGGGTGAGCGCCCCGTCCGCACTGGTCGCCCAGCCGTCTTCGACGATCTCCTCGAGCTTCGCGCGCAAGGAGACGGGCAGCTCGACCGCGCTCGGCGACGGGCTCGGTTCCGGCGCTCTCAGGAGAGCGCGCACCGCTTCGGAACGACTCGCGTTGCCGTGCGCGGTCCGCCACTCGTCGAGGCGATCCGATTCCTCGTCGGTCAACCGCACGCCGAGAAAGCGGCTCGCCCGAGACTCCGACCGGGGGGTCCGCACGATGTTCTACAGAATTTAACAGCTATTTAATTACTCGGTGAAATTGTTAAACAACGGGCGAGAAGGCGGCGCCGAACTAGCGGGAACGCTCGCTGGGAGGAATCGGGGAGGCCCGGTCGTCAAAGAGGGGCGCCGCAGCTCGGGCACGCCGAGGTCGTGGGATCCGCGAGCGCACCGCAGTACCGGCACCGGACGCGGACGACCTCGGTGGTCTCTCGAACGACGACGGGGGTGATGAGCGGTGGCGGGACGGCCGGGTTGAACCCGGCCGGGAGCTGGGGCGACTGCACCGGCGGTCGGAGCAGGTGGAACGCTCCCAGGCCGAGGAGAAGAACGCCGATCAGGACGAACGGCGCGACGAACAGAGCGCAGCCGCCCCCGGTGCTCTCAAGGCAGCCGGTCAGCCCCGCGAGCGTGATCAGGGTCCAGAACCCACCGAAGGCGATCAGGGCGATTCCCTGGGCCCGCTCGTTGTTCATCGGTTCTGCACCCTCTCAGGTCGGGACGAGGGGCTCCTCGACATCGATGTCGAATCCGAACCCGATGTCGAGATGCGCGCCGAGCTTCCAGTACGTCCGGTAGAGCGCACCCTGCCAGGGGCCGGTCGTGTCGGACCGGTTTTCGAGGGTAATCGAGAAGCGGCCGGCTCGGGCCGGGTCGGACGAGTCGATCGGCACGACGGCCTCGAAACGAGGCCCGACGGACCGGCGGTTTCGCCCGCGGACCACGTACTCGACCTGTCGCGCGAGCCAGACGGTGATAGACCGCAGGCGGCTTCGCTTCTCGTTGAAGACCTGGAACGAGCCCTCGACGACGGAGCCGGGGAGAAGTTGGGATTGGTCCACGTCGAGGGTGATCGCCGGTCGGCCGGACAACGACGGCGCCCGCAGCGGAGGCGCCGTGCCGAGGACCCGGCGGGGAGAGTAGACGGGAACGGCCACGACGGCCACCGGATCGGGCCACCACGGAATGTCGAGCGTGGCCTCGAGCGTGTACTCGACGTACGCGCCGTCGGGATGCTGGGTGAACCGACCCCGCACGGGCGGCATCGGGGCCGTCGCGAGGGACGGTGGCCCGTCGGGGGGCACGGTGACCGAGAACGACGCTCGGTGCACGCTGTCCCCCGCGCCGAACGCGACCGGGTCGAAGAGGAGCGACTCTTCGTGGAACGGCCGAACCTCCTCGATGACCGTCCGCTGTTTCCCCGCCTGCACGGTCATCCTCGTATGTTCCACCCCGCGAAACCGGAGCTGAAGCTGGGCCGCCTCGACCGGTTTCTTCGAATCGACGAGCACGGTACCGGCGATCGTTCCGCCGAGCGAACTGTACTCGGGGAGCCCATGAAAGCGGAGGTCGGCCACGCGGGCGGTGTACTCGGAGCGACCTACATGAATGGTGGCCCCGGGAGGCTCTACTCAGGCCACGAATCGGCCGATCCGCGCGACCTTCTCGCGATGGGAAGCGACTTCCCCTTTCTGGCCCGAGCGGGAAATCCGCCCGCCGGACCGGGCGCCGGCGGCCCCGGAGTCACCCGCGGGCGCCCCCTACCACTCGACGATCGGGGCGCGGTCCCCCTCTGTGGCGGGCGCCGTCGAAAGGTTTCTTAGGGCCCGCGCCACCTACTTGACCCGCGGCCGTCGGTCCAAACCTGGAGTCAGGGCCTACCACGCGCAGAGAGGTTTTCGGGATGGAACCCGCCATCGGGACATCGGGACGCCCGCGGAGCCGGCGGTGGCTGGTCCTCTGGGTCGTGATCTTGTTGTGCGTTCCGCTCGGATTCGGGGTCGGGCTGGGATGGTACGGCTTGGACCCGATCATGGCCGAGCGGGCGGGACCGGTCGGCTCGGCGGCCCACGAACTGTTGAACAGTTTCCCGGACTCCCGCCTGATCGTCGAGATCGCGGCGCCACCGGGGGAGCTCCCGCCCGTCAGCTCCGTCTCGACCCTCTGGGACCGGATGAACTCGACGCTGGACAAGGGTTCGATCTCCTTCCAGCTCGAGACGTACGACCGAGCGTCCACCGGTGCGCTGACGACCGACGACCTCTTCGCGCTCGAAGCCGGGGTCCGTCACGCCTGGCCGGAATGGGGGACGATGGCGCTCTGCTACCTGTTCGTCGACGGCACCTTCGCCGGTTCGCCCAACGTGATCGGGCTCGCGTACGCGGCGAGCTCGATCGCCGTCTTCCCCCGCGTGGCGAGCGCGGGCGGCGGAGCGGGTCTCTCGTCGTCGATCCTCGCGACGGTCCTCGTCCACGAGTTCGGCCACGAGCTCGGGCTCGTCGGGGTGGTGGGGTCGGCGCCGAACGAGGACCCGGACCATCCTGGGCACTCGACCGACACAAACGACGTGATGTACTGGCAGGTCGAGACGACCGCCGTGCTGGGCGGTCTGTTCGGGGCCACGCCGCCCACCCAGTTCGACGCCGCCGACCGCAGCGACCTGCAGACCGTTCGCTCGACCGTGATCCCTCTTGAGATCCTCCCGTGGGCCGTGCTCGTGGTCGTGCTCTTCGCCGTCGCGATCGTGGTCCTCCGGTGGCGGCGCGCGGCCCGAGCACCGCGCGCGCCGTGAACGCGTCCCACGGACGGGTCGCCCGGCCCGAGCCCGGACCCCGGCGGTCGCCGCGGTGGCGCCGCACGGCCGCGCCCGAGCGGTCCTCGGCTGGGGTGAGACCTCCCGATCACGCCGCGGCCGGGACGAGAGCGATGTGGGGTCGGCCCCGCGCCAGGTCCGGCACGACGAGGTGCGCCGCGAACGCGGGCCGGATCCCGGAGAGGAGCAGCCCCGACGTCGTCCGCCGCAGCTGGAACTCGTAGTCCATCATGCTGCGCACCGCGTCGACGCACGCGAGTCCGGGTCGCGCGACGCCGAGACCCAGGTTGCCGACCTCTCGCACGCGCTTCACGCCGTGGAAGTACATCCGCGCGGCCGTCTCGGCCCCCGCGACGACCTCAAGGACCTCGAGCGAGGTGAACTCGATGATCGGCTTCGGTCCGGCGCCGCGCGCCGCCCGTTCGGCGCGCTCCATCTTGTTCATCGACTCCTCCCGCCCTCCGGCCGAGCCCTTGGCGCCTGCCCCACCCACACGGAGGGAGACGATGTACGGCGCGCTCTCGTCCTCTCCGGCGTATGTGACCACGCGCACGCGCGAGTCGAAGAGACGACGGGAGACGTGGTCGAGCAGGGCGGCGCGGAACCCGGCGGCGGTCTCGCGCGCGGGGAGCACTGCGATGAGGCCGCGCGATTGGTAAAGGAAGTTGAGCCACGTGGGCGTGAACAGCCGACGCAGGTCGTCCGGTGCGACGAGTTCGTCCACGTGGTAGAGGGCGAAACTCCCTCGCCGGAACCCGCCGCCGAGAACCCGGTCGAGGTCCGGGATCCCGCTCGAGAACATTCCCTTCGGGTCGGTCCGCGGCGTCCAGCCGACGGTCTCCGTCGCGCGCTTCGGGTTCGGCATCGACCCGAAATCGTTGCGGTCCGTTAAGAATCCTCGGAAAAAACCGGCCGACGGCCGATTTCGAACGCACCGCTCGATTCCCGGAACGCGAACGGCACCCGCCCGTCCCCCGTCCCCACCATCCGGTACAACCCGTGGTTCGCCCGGAGCGCCGGGAGTCTCACCATACCGCCCGATCGGGGTCGTCGACCCGCGGGTCGCGCGAGCTCGGTCCTACTCCCACGGCTCCGGGATCTCTCCGACCAGCGCGACGGAGGAGAGTCGGAAGGACGGCGCCCCGATCCTCCGGGGCGTCAGGACGTCGGGGGTGGCGCGAGCTCGGCGTACGCTCCGGGCGGCGGGTCGGTCCTTGGGGATGAAGTCCGAGGTCGAGGGGCGCGTCAGGAGCGCGTACCACGGGGCCACGACGTCGATGAGCGCCCCGATCACCCCGAGGAGCGCCAGGTGGGCGAGGGAGGCCGTGCGGGGAATGTACTCGGCATGCAACCGGTACCCCTCGAGGTACGCAAGGACCATCGAGACCCAGATGAAGCCGGTGAACACCCCGGTGAGCTCGAGGATCGGGCCGTAGTGGAGGCCGAGGCTCGCGACGAGGATCGCGACCGACGGTAGGGCAGAGAACCACGAAAGGCCGGAGTAGGCGACCGTCAGCCGGCGCCGCAGGGAGAGGCCGGACGCGCGGTGGACCGCGTGGAGCACGCCGTGGACCCAGCGCCGGCGCTGCTGCAGCTGGTCGCGGACCGAGAAGGCGCCCTTCTCGTACGCGAACCCCTTGAGCACGCCGAACACCGACCCGAAGCGCGCGCGCACCCGGGCCTCGAACATGAGGTCCTCGGCGGGAGCGTAGCCGATCGCGTCCCAACCGGCATCGTCCTCGACGTCGGCCCGCGCGAGGAAATGCGAGCCGTGGAAGCCGGTCGTCGGGTTACCCGGCATCGTCATTGAGTCCAGAACGCGGAAGTCGTCGTACGAGCGCGTGAGCTCCTGCACGTGGCTCGGGATCCCGGTCCAGTCGAGCGGGTAGAGGATGACACCCGTACCGATGAGGTGGCGGCCCGCCTCGACGAACTCGGAGATGCCGATCAGCGTGTCCTGGCCGACGCACGTCTCCTCGTCCTGGTGGTAGACCCAGACCGAGGAGTTCGAGAGACCGAGCGCGCGGCGCCGTTCGCAAGCGAACTCGAGGGCCCGGGCCTTCCCCGTCGTCCCGAGCGGCGTGCGGTACGCACCAGGGACGACCATGACCTCGACACCCCAGCTTCGGAACTCCTCGTAGAGCGCGGGGGATCGCGCGAACCCCTCCGGCTCGACGACGACCCAGATGAGGTAGCGGAACGCCAGTCGCGGGGTCCGACGTACCCAGTAAAGCACGGAGCGGACGGTCTCGCCGAGCGCGCCCGAGTTCTTTCCGATCGCCGTGACCTGAAAGATGACGGTGGGCGCCCTCAACTCTCCTCGGGGAGCACGAACTGGACCGCCCGAAGGACGCGGTGGGTCCCTCGGAAGGCGAGGACGAAGAACGGGACCGGGACCATCCAGATCACCGGGAGCACCGCGAGCCACACCGGCGGCTCGGGCTCGTGCGCGAGGACCGCGAGGGTCACGAGACCTAGACTGATCAGCGCGGCGGCGGCGAGGACGAGCCGTGCGACCGTCCGACGGCGGGCGTGGACCTGGCCCATGGTCCGATTGTACCGCGCCACCGTGAAGCGGTCGAAACGGCCTCCCTCGGAGGTCGAGGTTCCGGCCGACGGTGCGGCCGAGAAGCGGCCCCGGTCGCTGCGGGCGACGGTGCGATCGAGGTCGACACCGGCGCGGGACGGATCTCCCGGCGGCCGACGGGCCGTCGGGGGATCGTTCTCGGGGTCGGAGCGACGGTCGTCGTCCCGCGAGCGGACGAACGCGAGCTCGTCGGTCGCCCGCGCCAGCTCGTGCTCGATCGACTCGACCGCCGTCTCAAGGTTCCGCGAGCGGGCCGCCACTTCGCGCACGTCCTGGCCGAGCCCTAGGACCGATCGACGCGCGGCGCTCAGTCGGTCTTCGAGATAGGGACTCGGAGCGCCCCACAGGGCCGGTCGGGACTCCGGCGGTTCGGCGGGGGCCGCCGATGGGATGGGCTCGATGCCCGTGGGCGCGACCGCCTCGGGCGGGGCCGTCCCGTCGCCCGTGGGGATCTCCCGCTCGATGCGATCGAGCTGGTCGAGGACCCAGGCGTGATCGGCGGCGAGCGACGCGCGGGCCGGCCCGAGATCGCGTCGCGGCGGCGGAGCCGTAAGGTCTCTCCGACTCTCCGCGTCGGGGCGCGAGCGCTGGGCGGACCCGGACGAGCTTCGCTCGGCGGCGCCGGTCGAAGCGTCCCCCTCGGTCGTGCGTGCCGCGAGGGAGGATTTCCCCTCAGGTACCCGGCCCCCTGAGGAGTCGTCCGGGATCCGCGGTCTCGAGTATTGGCCCCCTTGCCACTCCCTCCGAGTTCGCGGTTTAAGACTATGTGTTCGAAGGGAACGCGGTTGTGCTCGTCACCTGGTCGCTCGACGGCGCACGAGCTTTTCGGACCTCGCGCGCGGGCGCCCGAACCGATGCGATCGTGCACCGGCTCGGGGCTCGCCCGAGAAATCTCGTGCGACCCTAGTCGGTCCGGACCCGGAACGACGCGATGAGCTGCTGATGGCTGGCGGTGTCCGAGAGCGCGGGGTTGAGCGGGATCCACACGCGCGCGTCGCGGCTTCGGGCCACCTCGTCGAGCGCGTTCAGGAACTCGAGGCACTTCGCGGGGCCGTGGACGCGCAGGAGGTACTCGACCCCCTCGAGGTAGATCGCGGTCGCGCCGCGCTCGGTCAGGAATCGCTGGAAGAGCGCGCTGATCGCGGGTAGGTCGCCAGGCCGAACGGTGTTGTCCCGGCCGACGTTCGAGAGCCAGTAGACCTCCACGTCGCGGTGCCCGAGGTAGGCCCGGAGCCGATCGGGGAACTCGCGACTCAGGCAGACGCCCCGGTGGCCCGACGCCGTCGCTTCGAGGAACGCCACCCAAGCGGCGTCCGGGGTCCCGCCGGGCCAGAGCTCGACCCCGGGGGCCGGCCCCCTCGGCAGGGCGGGGCCTGAGGGTCCGACCACGGCGAGTTCCGCCGCGGGGTCGGACGCACGCGCCGCGCTCTCCATCTCGTCGACCCGAGGCGGTGTCGAACCCGGCGTCCGCGCCACGTCGGGCGCCGGGAGCAATGCCGAACCACCGCGCGGGTCCCCGAGAGGGGCGGGTACGTCGGTGTCGCCGTGCTCGGGCGCCGGAACGGGAGCGGGGCCCTCCGGCCCGGCCCACGGGGCCGCAAGCGGTGGGACCACCTGCGGGTCGGCGGGCGACGGACCTTCCTCCGGGGCAGGGGCGTCGATCGCGTCGGAAGGGGCGAGGTTCGACCAATCCTCGATCGGCGGGGCGGGCTCGTCGGCGACGGCGGACGAGACGGGCGGCTCGTCTGCCGACGGCGGCAGTGGAATCTCGACGTGCGGGTCTCCCTCCACTGGCTCGGGCATAGATGCCTCGGGGGGCGGAGATACCGGGTCAGGTGACTGAGGGGCGGCGGCGTCCCTCTCAGGGTCTGCGACGGACGTGGGCGGCTCGGGGAGCCCGCCCGCGGGCTCGGCGCCTAGGAGCGCTGGATCCTGGGGCCCAACCGGCGATGCGGACGGTGGAGGCTCCCAACTCGAGACGACGGGGTCACGTGGTTCCGGCGTCGCCTCGCGGAGAGGCTCCGCGGGGTCGAGCAGCGCCGGATCCGGCCCGAGGGGGGCATCCGCTGGAGAGCTGGACCCCCCGAGCGCGATCGGATCCTCCGAAACCAGAGGCTTCGCTTCGGGTGAACCGGTTTCCGTCGACGCGGGGGTCGGGTTCAACGCCGGGACGACCGCGGGTGCGTTGATCACATGCCCTGGCGGTTCCGACGCTGCCCTCTCCGAGCCCCCCGGAACGCTCGAAGGTTCGACCGCGGAGTACCCCGACGTCGGGGCGGAGAGATCGCCGGGCTCCGCCGCGGGTGTCTCGTCGGAACCAACGCCCTCCGGCGGCTCGGCCGGCGGCGTGACATCGACCTCGACCGGGGGACCGGCCGGCTCCTCCCCCCCTGGGGGAGTCCCCATCGGAAGTTCGCCGGCACTCGACGCCTCGGTGGGTGGCGGCGGCAGCCGGTCCTCGGGCGAGTCCGTGGCGCGGATCTCGGGCGGTTCCGTGGGCCCGGCGTCCAGAGGAGGTTCGGTCGCGCCGCCGGAGGGCCCGGAGTCGACCGTCTCATCCTCTCGGAGCGCGACGCCAGACGAAGGGGAGGATGGGGGCGATACGGCCCCTCGATCCGGTTCCCCGACCGGTTCTTCTTCGCGTGGGCGGCCGTCGAGCGCGGCCGGCAGGTCGAGGGCCGGTCCGCCAACGTCGGGGAGAGGCGGAGCGGAATCCGGGATGTCGACGGTCGATGGCGGTGGCTCGTCCGCCCACGGAGCGGGCTCGGGCTCGGTCGACGACATCGCTGACGAGCGGGTTTCGTCGTCGAGCGTCGCCGCGTGCCGGACGTACCGGTCGCGCGCTTCCGGTCGGGGGGGTCGGGGCGGGACGCTTCCGCCGAAATGTTCGACGATCGCCCCCGCGACGTACGGACCGAACCCCGGGACCGGCACCAACTGCTCGAACGGCACGTGCGTGAACTGTTCGAACGACCGGAGACCGACGTCCCAGGCCGCCGAGATCTTCGACGGTCCCACGAGCGGCCGCCCGAGCTCGCGGTCGAACGCCTCGACGATCTCGTGGACGGTCGCCTCCCGCGCACGCACGTCGTCGTCGAGGAACTCGAGCAGCTCGGGCTCGAGGGCGAGCTCCACGACGGGTCGGATCCGCGGTCGCCGGGGACGCGACGTCGCCGCGACCGCCCGAACGGGCACCGTCAACCCGGGTAACCAGGCGGACCAGGCATCGCCCCGACGCGTTCGACCGAAGACCGTCTCCGACGGGGGGAACCCGTCGTCGGCGGGCGCGACCTCGAACTCGCGGCCGTCGAAGTACGCGGACAGAGCGGTCGCGTGCTTTTCCAGCTCCTCGCGCAGCGGCCCCTTGGCAGCGACGACGATCCGGTCGACCGCCGACCCGGCGACGGCGCGACGGAGCCGGCGGCGGAGGGCGCCCAGCAGCCGGAAACCGTCCGGGGTCAGGGCGGGAGGGTGCCCCTCGGTCCCCTTCGCGAGCGCCTCGGGGACCTCGACGAACAGCTCGCCGAGACCCCACGGGACCGGCACGATTCCTGGCGGCAACGCCTCGGTGAGCTCGACCATCGACGGCAGGATCTGGACCGACTGCCCCTCGAGGGCGATCTCGAGCGAGCGGGAACGCAGCCCCTCCTGGACCCGGCGTCCGTTCATGCCGGCCAGCATGCGAACGATCCGCGCGGCCTGCGCGGGGTACGCTCGCTGGATCTCGCTCGACACCGGCCTCGCCTCGACCCGCTTGCCGTCCCAGGGCCGATCCGGCGAGGCGACCTCGATCCGCGCGACCCGGGCGAGCCGCGCCAACACCGGACGGGCCTCGCGCATCCCGTCGGCGATCGCCTCGTCGCGGACGAAGAGGACCACTGAGGGCAGCACCGTTTCCGGCGCCAGCCCAAGCTCGCGCCGGTACCGCTTGAGCGCGCCGGAGACCGACTGCCACCGGCGGTACGCCTCCTCGAGCTTCGCGTCGAGGACCATCTCCTGGATCGGAGCGAACCGACGGTCGAAGAGGCTCTCCGAGTCCCCTCGGAACGCCCGATGCACCGCCTCCATCGTATGCGGGGCGATCGGCGCGTAGAGCTCGGCCCATAGGGTGACGACGTGGACGAGCAGCCGATAGGCGGCGGCCTTCGTCGCGGGTACGCCCTCGACGTCGAGGCGCGGTCGAACGACCGGCAGGTACCCGTCGCGGAGGTCGTCCTCGAGGAAACCGACGAGACGGTCGTGCGCGTTCCCGACCTCGCCGAGGTCGTACTCTCGGATCACGTCGAGGCGCATTCGCTCGAACAACGACAGGAACGCCCGGTCCTCCTCCTCGAGCTCGTTGAGGTGGCTGACGATCGACCCAAGGTCCGGCGCGTACCGGTCGCGCGCCAGCCGATGCGTGAGGTCGCGGGCGATCTCCCAGACCTTGCGCAGCCGCCGCTCCTCCTGGCGACGTCGGTCGGCGAGCCCGACCTCGCCGCCGCGAGGGCTCTCGGCGAGGCGGAGCAACGCGGCCCGCAAGCCGTCGGTCGAGTCACCGGGGTCGCTCGCGGGCAGGTCGGGGCCCGGCAAGGTCGGGATGCGGGTCGCGCGAATGTCGCCGACGCTCGCGCCGCTCCCCTCCATGCCGAAGAGGTGGTGGATCGTCGCCGGAACGCGGCGCCGGTCCGGCACGTAGAGCCGAACCGCCTCGCCGGGCGGGAACGGCGACTCCGCGGCCCACTGGGCGAGCACCTCGTGGAACGCCGGCAGCAGGCGGCGGCGTAGGGTCCGTCGCGTCTGGCCGCATTCGCACGGCGACGGCGGACCCGGCGGGCCGAGTCGGCCGCACGAGCCGCACTCGGAGAGGGCCGGCGCCTGGACGTCGTCGGTCGGGGTCCAGTCGGTCACGGGCCAGGGTACGTCGTCGTCCGCGGGCGGAAGAGGGTCGTTGGGGAGCAAGCGCCGCAGCATCTCGAGCCGCTCCGTCGAGAGCCGGCCCGGTTCGGCGCACCAGGCGCGACCCGGGAACCAGATCGTGAGCGACCCACAGATCGAGCAGTGCGGCATCCCCCGTCGGACCGTCAGCTGGGCGAAGAGCAGACCCGAGTCGTTGAGGTCGCGCGTCGCGAACGCCTCCGCGCTCTCGAGCGGCAGGCCCGCGTACTTGCCCGGGACGTCGTTGGTGAGCTGGCCATTGAGGGCCACGACGGGCCAACCGGCGAGCGCGGTGTTCTGCGCCACCGAATGGTCGCTCCCGCCGTGGGCCGGCACGAGCGGGACGGCCCCGGTGCCGGAGTCGATCACCTCGGGCGCGGCGACCAGCGTCCCCGCGGGCGCCGGAAGGCGCGCGAGGAGCGGGAACTCGGTCGCGAAGGGGTGGATGTAGGTCCGCCCGGCCCACGCGGAGCCCGGGCCCTCCTCGAGAACCTCCATCTCGCACCCTTCGAACCAGTCGCTGAGGCGGGGCATCGCCGACCGCAAGACCAGGATCTCCTCCTCAGTCCCCCGACGCCGGAAGCGCAGACGGACGTAGGGAAGGTCCGGGTGGATCAGGATCGCGGAGGCCCCGAGCAGCTTCCACGCGGCGTCGGTCCAGACGAGGACGCTCGTCCTCGGCGGCTCTCCCTCGAGGGGAAACCGAACGACGTACGCCGGGCCGTCCTCCTCGGCGTAGACGATCGTCTCCGGGGTCCTAGGGGTACGGCACCCCGGGCACGCCCGCATCGGGGCCTCCCGCGATCGGAGCAGCCCCGCCGCCGCGAGGCGTTGGAGCGCCGAACCGATCTGGTCGGCCGTCGCGACCTCCAAGGGGGTCCGCGGGGGTCCGCCTCCGACCCAGATCGCCGCTCGGTCGAGGGCCGCCGCGAGCTCGGCCGGGTTCCCTCGCCCCGGTCGCACGACGAGCTGTCCCACGGGTCGCCGGCCCGCCTCGGCGAGGTAGCGTGCCTCCGCGTCGGCGACGACGGCGCGCTGCACGCCCGGCAGCGTTCCTTCCGCGGGCAGCAAGGCCCCGAGGAAGAGATGCACGCGACTTCCGGTCGCGGGGCCGAGCGGACGACCCGGACGCGGGAGGCCCCGGGCGCCCCAGAAGGCGCGACTTTCCGCCTCGACGCGCTCGGGATCGTAGCGGGCCGGCAGCGTCCGCATCGGCTTGTTTCGACCCGACCGGCGGTCGCTACCTCTCGATGCGTCGGCGGCAGGATAAACTCTTTGGGACTCGCCGTCAGGCGCCCGGGGTTCGGCGGGCGCGCCGCAGCCGCTCGAGGTCGGCTTGCAGCTCGTCGATCTCCGCGATTGCCTCGGCCGGCGTCCAATCGTCGACGGCGCGGTCGTTGGCCCCCCGGGGTTCGGGGGCGATATCGGTAGGCTCGCCCTCCGGGTTCGGCTCGTCAGCGACCTCGGAGTCCAAATCAACCAGGTCGTCGCGCGCCGCGTTCGTCGGCCGGTCGGACGGACGCCGCGCGCGACGTCGCTCCTTCGGTTCGGTCAACGCCTCGTCCGATCTTTCGGGGCCGCCGAGCGCGGCGGAGACACCGGCGCCCACCCACGCGACGACGCCCAGGGCGATAAAGAGGCCCCAAACCTGAAGTCGGCCGTCGGCGAGCGCCGCGGACGAGCGCAGGGAGATCCCGAGAACGAGGCACGCGAGACCCGCGACGATCAGCGGAGCCGCGCCCTCGACCCGCGCGCCGAGCGAGCGGCGCCCGGGGCGTTCGCGACGGGCCCCGCTGCCGGGCGCGGAGGCGGGATGCATCCGGCGCCGTCGCGGCGGTCGGTGGAGAGGCGGGCCGGGTCGACCCGGCCGATCGGTCACGGGCACTGGGCCGTGCTCCCGCAGCCGTAGAGGACGACCCGGAACCCGAGAACGGTGGGCGCCGACGTGGTACCGAGGTCGAGGACCAGGTTGAGGTGGATGGTCTGCGGCGTGGTCGCCGACGTGGTCCCGGACGCGAAGTACCCGTCGGCGAAGACCCAGCCCGACGCCAGCTGCACCGCCAGCTCGAGCGCAAACCCGAACTGGACGCCGGTGGCGCGGGGCTGCGCGAGGCTCACCTGGACCCATTCCGCAAAGTGGCCGATGACGAGTCGGGGCAACCCGGCCCCTCGGAACGAATCGTTGCAGACGCCCACCGCGCAGTTGGCGAGCTTCACGGTCGAGCCGGCGACGCCCGGCGTGCCCGCGAGACCGGTACCGGCGCGCTTGTCGAGGGCGATCGTGGCCGTGACCTTCAGTAGGCCGTGGGAGACCGGCGTCACCGAGGTTCCCGTGTGCCCGGGGCCGACGGCGACGGCGTTCTTCGCGGCGACGAAGGCGCGGACGGTCGTCGCGGCGCTCGCGGACCCGGCGAGGAGCAGCAGTACCGCCAGAACCGGAGGAGCGAACCCGATGAGGGCGGCCCCGCGCCGAGGGCGAGAGCGGTAGGGGGACGCCGATCGGGCTCCGGTCATCTCCGCGTTACTCTCGATGGGCCCGGCGAAGGAAGGGGTTCGGGGGCGAGGGGCCGCCGTCATGGACGGCGGCCCCTCGCCGGGGGCGCAGCCGTGGATCGGCCTACGGGCAGGCCGACGCGCTCGAGCACTGATTGAACACGACGCCGACCGAGTTGATCACCGGCGCCGTCGTGGTCCCCAGGTCGAGGAAGAGGAACACGGTGATCGAGGAGGTCGTCGCGACCCCGGTCGAGCCGGTCGCGATGTACGCGAGAGCGGTCACCGTCGACGTCGTCACGCCGACCGTCATCGACACGGCGAACGCCATGTCGAACCCGACGCTGTTCCCCGCGACGCCCGCCGGCTGGGTCACGGTCATCACGATCTGCTCGCCGAAGTTGCCCGTGGTCTCCGTCGCCGGGCTGGCGGTGATGAAGTTCGCGAGCGGGCAGGGTCCGAGGGCGCACGTCGACAGCGCCTTGGGGGTCCCGTCGAGTCCGGTCGCGCCGGCGATCTGGGTGCCGCCGCCGGTCGAACCGGCCATGCCGGCGGTGAGCTGGACGAGCTGCTCGGAGGTGATCGAAGCGATCCCGGCGAAGCCGCCCGGGCTCGGGCTCTGGGTGACGTTCGACGCTTGCTGCGGGCTCAGGGTCGTCACCGACGTCGCGGCGAGCGCGTAGCCGCCGATCATCGCGACCATTGCTGCCACCGTGATCAGATACACCGTTCGTTGGCCCTTTTTGCTCGCCATCGCGTTCTTCTCGCCCCGAGAGGCGGGTGGACTACGTATGAATGCGTATTTATCCCTATGGCCCTTCGGAGGGCCCGGCGATGGACGTTCGCGCCCCTCGCCGCCGGCCCGCGCTCGCCCGCGGTCGCGCGGGGACAATTCTTATCAAGCGGACGGCGTGCTGGGACCCCCGGAGAGCCTTCCGATGGCGTGGACGCAGCAGGAGGTCCGCGAGCTCAAGGAGGGCCGCTACATCCTCATCGACGAGGAGCCGTGCCGCATCCTGAGCATCCAGACCTCCAAACCCGGGAAGCACGGCGAAGCGAAGGCGCGGATCGACGCCGTCGGGCTCTTTGACGGCTCGAAGCGGAGCGTCGTCTACCCGGTGAAGCACAAGGTCCAGGTGCCGATGATCGGCAAGCGCCAGGCCCAGGTGCTCTCCATGTCCGATGCCGAGGTCCAGCTGATGGACCTCGAGACGTACGAGACCTTCTCCATGCCGTTGGACGCCGACTTAAAGGGCCAGCTCGCGCCGGGCGGGGAGATCCAGTACGTCGATGCGATGGGGAAGCGCCGGATCACGCGTTCCTAGATCCGGCGGTAGCGCCGGCGTTCGCTCGCGTTCGTCTCCCCCACCTATTATATCGTGGGGGCACCCTGAATTCCACCGGGGCCCCCCTCCCGCTGGGCGTCGGGCCTAGCGCACGGGGAGGCGAAGGCCACGACCGGAGGGGGCATGGGCGGGCTCCCATCGTCGCGCCTTACGCGGATCCTCCAAGAGAAGGCCGAGGCGCTCAAGAAGCACCGGCAGAGCGCCGATGCGGCGATCCGCGAGGTCGACGAACGGGTTCGCCTGCTCGAGAGCATCGGTCTCGTCCTTCCCGAATCGAAAGAACGCGGGGCCGCGCTGCAGGCGCTCGCCCGCAAGACCGACTGGGAGGGTGCCGAGACCCAGGCGAAGTCGTTCCTCGAGTACCTCGCGAAGACCGGGCAGGAACCGTTCGAGACCCGCCGCCGGGAGATCGCGGACCGCGCCCAGCGATTGGCCGGCTACGGGATCCCGGTGCCGGACGGATACGCCGCGAGCGTCGCCGCCGCGCAGGCCCCGCCCGACGGGGGCGACTGGCTGGCCGGCGTCGGACCGCTCGCGGCGCTGAACGCGCTCGCCACCTCCGTCGAGGAGGAGTACAAGAAAACCGTCCGGTCGAAGGGCCGCGCCCTCGCCGCGTGGACCGGCGCGTCGCCGGAGACGATCGCCGTCCTCGATGAGCACCTCGACGCCGCGCTCCAGCGCATCGGCGAGGGGGACCTCGGTGACGGACTCGCGCGCGTGTCGGCGGCGCTCGCGACCGACCTGCCGGCCGCCACCGAGCGCCACGACCGGATCCGCGCCGACGCACGAGCGATCCTCGCCGCCGCCCAGGACCTGGGCGTTTCCTCCGACCCGATCGAACCCACCCTTGCGGCCGACCAGGCCGCGAGCCCGCTCGAGTGGCCGACCACGGCCGAGGCCGTCGCGCAGGCAGGGACCCAAGTGGCCGAAACCCTGCGCGAGAAGGTCGTAGCGACGATCGACTCGCTCCGCGCGACCATCGAGTCGCTCCGGCCGTACGGCGTTGACCCGTCGGAAGCGCTCGTCGCGCTGCAGAACGCCGCGGGAGCGGTCCCGACGGCCGCGCCGTCGGAGATCCCGCGCATCCTCGCCGAAGCCCGCTCGACCACCGAGGAGCCCGTCGTGGCGATCGTCGCGAGCCTGCTCGACGGCGTCCGACCGCGTCTCGTGGAGACGCGCCGGCTCGGCCGGGACCCGAGCGAGGTGTTCGCCGCGATGAACCGGGCCCGCGAGGCGCTGCGCCTGCGGATCTACAGCGAGGCGCTCGCGGCGAGCCAGGAGGCGATCGACCGCGTCAACGGCCTGACCCAGGACCTCGACGGAGCGCGCGGCGAGGCGGACTCGCTCCGCGACCTCCTCGGTCGGTTGGGGGCCACCGGTTTCCCGACGGCGCCGTTCAACGAACGCCTCGAGCGGATCGAGGCGCTCCTCGCGCGGGTCGAGCTCGAGCCCGCCCGCGAGCTGCTCCGCGAGACCCTCCATACCCTCGGCGGCGAGTCGGTCCAGTTCTTCGCCGAGCGGTTCGCCGCGATCGAGCAGCTCCTACCGATCGCGGAGGAGCGCGGTTTCCTCCCGGCGGGCGCCGTGGAGGACGTCGCACGGGCCCGGCGGTTCCTCGACGAGGGTCAGCTCGCCGAGGCCGGCGAGCTGCTCGGCTCGTTCGAGGTGCGGCTGCGCACCGGCGCGGGCCCGTACATGGCGCGGCGCGTCGAGGAACTCAGCAAGGGGTTCGAGGACATCCCGGACGAGTCGCTCGTCGCCCCCGTCCGACGCCTCCTCGCCGACGCCGACGTCAACCTGCGCGTGAAGGAGGACCTCGCCGCCGCGCTCGACAGCCTGCGGCGCGCCGAGCGCGAGTTCACGTCGGTGTTCGCCGCCCACGCCTCGGCGCTCGTCGAGATCCTCGAGGAGGAGCGTCGCACGCTCGAGTCGATGGGCGGCGCGGGGGACGAGATCCAGCGCCAGATCGACGAGGTCCAACAGATCTTCAACATGGGCGACTTCGTGAAGGCGTCCCGGGCCTCTCAGGAGATCCGGACCCGCGCCCACCACCAGCAGCTCATCCGCAGCGAGGACGCCTACTCCCACGCGAAGCTCGCCCTGGTCGAGCTCGCCCAAATGGGCGTCGAGCCCGAGGACGCGCGCGGTACCCTCGAGCGCGCGGCCGACGCCGCCCACGAGCAGCGGTACGCCGACGCGTACCGCTTCGCGACGGAGAGCCAGGAGACGGCGGTCCGCCTCAAGGCGAAGGCGCAGTCGATCCTCGACGGCCTCCAGGAGGCGAACGCCCTCGCCCAAGAGCTCGCACGGGCCGGGGTCTCCGTCGAGGTGCACCGCGAGAAGATCCGGCTCGTCCAGGCCGCGTACCGCGCCCTCGACTTCGAGGGCGCCCGCGACGGGCTCGACGTCGTCAACGCCCTCCTCAAGTCGGAGCAGGCGAACGCCGAGACCCGTCGCCTGCTCTCGGAGGGGGCGCTCCTGCGCGAGGACGCGGTGAAGCTCGGGCTCCCCACGGACGCCGCGGCGGGCCGCCTCGCGGAGGCCGAGGCCGCGTTGACCGAAGGCCGCTCGGTCGAGGCACTGCAGAGCGCTCGCCAGCTCCACGTCGAGCTCATCGACACGATCCGGCCCGTCCTCTCCGAGCACTTGCGCAGCCTCGAGCGCGACCTCGAGGTCGCGCGCGCGGGGGACCTCGAGATCGCCCCCGTCGTCGAGCTGCTCGGCGAGGCGCGGCGGCGCCTCGCCCTACCGGTCCCCGTCGGCGTCGCCGAGCTCGCCGAGACCGCCCGGTCGCGCCTCATCGAGACCCGCGGGTTCCTCGAGCACGCGGAGCGCGCGCTTAAGCGGGCGAGCGACGCGCTCAACGAGGCGGACCTGGTCCACGTCGGCGGGCCGACCGCCCGCGAGCGGCTCGGGGCGATCGAGCGCGCGCTCAAGGGGCGCGAGTACGCCCGCTCCGTCGATCTCGCCACCGCCCTCGAGCGCGAGATGCTCCAGCTCACCTACCAACACGTGTCCAAGAGCCTGGCCGGCCTCCAGGGGCTCCTCGTTCGGTCGCGCCACGACGGGACCGAGACCTCGGTCGCCGAGAACCTTCTCACCCAGGCGCGGCAGGCCCTCGAGGAGGGACGACCTCTCGAGGCGCTGCAGACCGCCGCGCGCAGCGAGGCCGAGCTCGAGCGCGTCGAGCTCCAGGTCCGGATCGCCCAGGGCTCGCTCAAGACGATGGAGCAGAAGCTGGGCGCCGCCGACCAGGACGGCGTCCGAGCGAAGGTCGCGCGCGAGAAGTTCTCCGAGGCCGAGGCCGCGTTCCGCGACCGCTTGTTCCCGATCGTGCTCGAGCTCGCGATCGACGCCTCAGACTCCCTCGGGGTCGCGCGCGAGAACTTCCGCCGGTCGCGCGACGCGCTCGACTCGGCGGACCGGCAGGTCAAGGAAGGGATGGAGTTCGGCGCCGACGTCACCGACGTCGTCGGCGTGCTGGACGCGGCGCGCAGCGCTCACCAGGCGGGCGAGTACGGCGACGCGGTTCGCAAGGCGCGCGACGCGGCCGAGCGGGCGCGATGGGCCGTCGAGCGGCTGTACGCGGGCGCGCTCTCGGACGTCCGGCACCTGATCGAGACCGCGCGCACGGCGGGGCTCGGCGACGAGCTCGCGCGCGTCAACCGCACCGTCGAGGAGGTCGAGGCCGCCCTGACGTCCCGCGAGTGGAAGCGGGCGACCGACCTCCTGCAGAAGGCCCGCGACGGCACCAACGAGGCGCTCACCGCCCGCCTCGAGGTCCGCTTGGCCGAAGTGCAGGCGCTCCACCGGACCGACCGGAACCCGTCGGAGGCCGAGGTCGAGCTCCGCACCCAGGCGATCGCGCGGTTCACCGACGAGCGGGCCCGCGGGGCGTACCCCCAGGCGCTCGAGACGCTCCGGGTCGAGGAGGCGCGCACCCGCGACATGCGGCGCGGCGCCCTCCAGACGCGCGTCGCCGCGCTCCGCGACCGGCTCTGGATCGGCGAAAAGCTCGGGCTCGACACGACACCCGTGATGGAGCTGTTCAGCGAGGCCCAGATCGCCCTTCAGTCGGGCCAGCTCGAGCCGGTCCCGGACCTCCTCCAGCGGGGCGAAGCGAAGCTCAAGGAGCTCGTCCGCGCCCGCATCGACGACAAGCTCAAGGAGACCCAGACCGAGCTCGTGTTCGCCTCCGAGGGGCTCCACGTCGCCCTCGCCGACGTCGTCGCTCGGCTCGAGGGGGTCCCCGGATTGGTCCGCTCCGGCTCCGTGATCGAGGCGGCGCAGCTCGTGCTCGAGTCGAGCGAGGAGCTCAACCGTCGGAAGGCGCTCCACCGCGAGCTGCTGAACCTGCACTACCTGATCGACGCCGCGCTCGGGCGCGCGGCCGAGCGCCACCTCGACACCGCGGAGGCACGGCGGCTCCTCGACGAGTCGATCCACGACCGGGCGACCGACTACGGCGCGGCCCTCGAGAAGGCGCGCGCGGCCCTCAAGCTCCTCCAGGGTCAGCTCCAGGGCGTCGAGGCACAGGCGACGCCCGGGTTCTGGCCGTTCCGACGGCCGCCCGGACCTACCCCCACGTAGGGTGGCGCTAGCTAGAGAGGCCGGTCCCGGCGCCGACGGGCGGCAGTCCCGGCACGCCCCGCGGTGGTCCGAGCGGGAGCCGGTCGTACTCGACCGTGTGCTTCACGCCGCGGCGCCGCAGCATCGTCGAGACGAGCTCGGTGATCTGGACGATCTCCTGGCAGCGGGCGGGTTTGGAGAAGTAGAACTCAGGGTGGCGCTTGTCGCTCAACGGGAAGATCAATCGCATGCCGAACGGGTCGGGTCGGTTGTAGCCGGCGGGCTTTCGGTCGGCGCGGAGGTCGCGGAGGTTCTCCTCGAGCAGGACCTCCGGGAGGATCGGCTCGCTCTCCTTGACGAAGGGCCGGTTCGCCTCGAGCACCTTGCGGTGGATGTCGGGGTAGACGCGGACCAGGTCCTTGTACGAGCGGCGGGCGTCGAGCAGGATGTGGCCGCTGCGGGCCTTGACCGGCGGAGTCACTGCCGCTGCTAGGGGAGGCGTGTATATGGCGATTCGGACCCCGACCCCGATGGACTCGGCACGCGAGCGCGCCGCGAACCATCGGGACGTCGCGCCACCACCCGCTGCGCCGTCTCGCGTCACGAAAGGCTCAAAGAGTGGGTCGACTAACCGCGAACGGCGCTCCCGTAGTCTAGTGGTCAAGGATAGAGGCCTCTCGAGCCTCTGACGCGGGTTCAAATCGGCCGGGGGACCTACCCCGCCGGGGGACTCCCGCCGGGAGCACCTCCCCCTGCCGGAACCACCCCTACCGATGGCCCCGCGATACCTGCTCGTCGTCTCCGAAGCGGACCCCGTCGCTCCGGCCGTCGCGCAGCATTGGGGCACGCCCCCGGCGACCGGCGATTCCGTCGACGGGACGCCGATCCGCGCCCTCGCGCCGGGCGCGTTCGTCCTCCGACGTCCTGGGCTGCACATCCACGACGACCGCCTGGACACCGTGCTCCCGGCCGCCTTCCGGGTGCCCGCGGTCACGTTGGTGTTCCCTTCCGTGCACCGGAGCGAGAGCGGGACGCGGTGCCTCACCACCCACCCGATCGGCAACCCCGGCCCCGACGCGGAAGTGGGAGGACGCCCGGCCCAGCTCGTCACGACGGCGCCGCGCCTCATGACCGGCGCCCTGCGGGCGATCGCCGAGGCCGGAGCGTCGCTCGGCCTACCCGCGTCGTTCGAAGCGACCCACCACGGTCCCGTGACGGAGCATCCGTCGTTCTTCGTCGAGATCGGGTTCGGGACGGGGAACGACCCGCCCGCCGACGCGGTGGCGGCACTAGCGCGCCTGCTCCCGCACCTGGAGGAGGATCCCAAGGACCGGATCGCCGTCGGGCTCGGAGGGGGGCACTACGCGCCGCACTTCACCGAACTCGCCCTCGAGCGTCGGTGGGCGTTCGGCCACCTCCTCTCCCGTCACGGGCTCGCGACGGCGACGCGTTCGGTCGTCGCGGGGGCGCTCGATCGAACGCCAGGGAACGAGGGGTTCCTCTTCGCTCGAACGGCCGACGCCGAGGAGACCAAAATCCAGGGGTTGGGTCGGCGCCTCCGCGACGCGGAGGCGCCCAAGCGCGAACCGGTTCCGACCTAGGCGCTGGACGACTTGCGCCGATCGGCCTTCTGGAACATGACCGCGCCGCTGCGGTAGACCGACTTGCCGAGGCGCAGGTTCTGGACCGAGGCGACGTGGGGGGCCTTCTCGGCCATCATCATGCTCTCCACGACTTGGCGGAACAGCGCGCTCTGGTTGATCTCGGGGTGTCGGTCGAGGAAAGCGTTCTCCTCGTGGGTGATCGTGATGTTCTTCCGCAGCATCCCTTCGCTCGTCAGCTCCCGACGGCTTCCCGGCATGATTCGGGGAATAGTCGACCCATATTTATGCGTATGGGTGCGCGTGGCGCCGGCGAGCGGCCGGCTAGTCTCGAAGGGGGATCGGCCCCGCCAGGACGGTCGCGGAGGCGGCGACGTTCATCGACTCGGACGCGACGGCGCGGATGCGTCGCGGGGTCACCGCGCGCAGCGTCGCCGGCCACGCCCGTAGGAACGTGGGCCCGAGGTGGTGGTAGGCGACATCGACCGCCAGCGAGTGGGCCCCCTGGGCGGTCTCGATCGACAGCGGCAGTTCGCCGATCGTGCTCTCCCGGATGCGGCGCAGTTCGGTCGATGGGATCGGTCGCTCGCGGATCTTGCGGACCTCGTCGGCGACGAGGCGCGCGGCCTCGCGGACCCGCTCGGGCCCGGTGCCGGCCCGCGCCTGCCAGTGGCCTCCCCAGCGCAGCGCATCGAAGTCGCTCGAGGCGTGGTAGGCGAGCCCTGCGCGCTCGCGCACCCGTTGGAACAGGCGGGAGAGGAGACTGCCGCCCAGCACCTCGTTCGCGAGGAACGCCTCGGGGTACCGCTCGTCCGACCGGGGGAGGGACGCACCGCCGATGAGGATCTCGACCTGCGCGCGGCCCTCCATCGGGATCCGTCGCTCCTTCGGTCCGGTCGATCGGAGGGCGGGCACGTCGGGGGTCGGCGGCGGAGATCGACGGGCGAACTCCGCGAACCCGGCGGACGCGACGCGCCGCAGGTCCGCTAGGCTCGGCCGGGCGGTGACGACGAGCATCGAGCCCTCCGCGGAGAAATGGTCGCGATGAAATCGCGCGAGGTCGGAACGGCGGAGACCGCTGACCGACCGGCGGGTGCCGAGCCCGGTCGCGCGATAGGGGTGCCCGGGCGGGAAGTTCATCGCCAGCAGCTCGCGCTCGGCCCGGCTCTCGGGCTGGCTCGACTCGCGCAGCTGCCGCTCGAACACCTGCCGACGAACGCGCGCGAGATCGCTCATGTCGAACCTCGGTCGGAAGACGAGGTCGGCGAGCAGCTCCAGGAGCGGGTCGAACGACCACGACGGCCCCCAGACCGTGACCGACGAGGTTTCGGAGGAGACGCGCCGGGTGATCGTGGCGCCGTGCCGGTCGAGGAATCGGGCGAGCTCGACCCGGTCGCGTCGCCCGGCCGCGGCGGTCTGCACCAGCGACGTCACGATCGCCAGGCCCTCGGAGCCCGTCGGGTCGTACGCCCATCCCGCCGGCGCGACGAGCGACGCGGAGAAGCTGCGGGCCGAGGGGGGTGCGGCCTGCCGGAACACCTCGAGCCCGCTGTCGAGCGCAGTCCCCTCGACCCAGAACGGGTCGTTCACCTCACGCGGCAGGGGTAGCTCCGGTCGGCTCGTACCGCACGACGGTGCGTTGGTCGGGGGTGAGGATCGCAGCGGCGGCGGTCCGCACGGAGCGCGGCGAGACCGCGAGCACCCGTCGGAGCAGGTCGGACTCAGAGCCGGGCGGACCGAACATCGCGAAGTAGCCGAGTCGGAACCCGCGCTTCGAGGCCCCCTCGTACGCGAGGGCCGCCCCGGCGACGATCTTCGTCCGCGCCTCGCGGAGCTCGGCGGCGGTCGGCCCGTCGCGGGCGAGTCGGTCGACCTCGTCCAGGACCGCCGCCTCGAGGGTCTCGAGTGCGACCCCGCGCGCCGCCTGGGCGTGCACCGAGAAGAGACCGGGGTGCACCCGCGGTCGCCAGCTGCTCCCGGCCTGGACGGCGAGCCCGGGGTCGACGAGGCGCCGGTAGAGGCGCGAGGACGGATGCTCCGGCGACCGGCTCCAGGCGGACCCCGGGGCGAAAAGCCGCGTCTCCCCCCCGAGGACGACGTCGAGGAGGATCGCCGCGGGTGCGAGCGGGTCGCTCACGGACGGCGCGCGCCACGCCGCGTCGAGGAACGGGGTCGTCCCGGGCCCGCTCAAGGTCGCCGAGCGCGCGCCGCGTTGCGGGGGCTCGACGACGCGGACCGTCGGGTCCTCGCCGCTCAGGGGGAGGCGGGAGAACCGGCGTCGCACCTCGGGGGCGACGTTGGCCGGGTCGAATCCGCCGGAGACCACGAGCGTCGCGTTGCGGGTACCGTAGAATCTGTGGTAGTAGCCGGCCAGGTCCGCGGGGGTGAGGGCGAGGATGTCGTCCGGGTATCCGAGCGGGTCCCAGCGGTACGGGTGTCGCTGGTACGCCAGGGCATAGATCTGTTCGTCCACGCGGAACTCGGGCCAGTTCTCGTTCCCTTCCCGTTCCGAGCGGATCACGGTCCGCTCCCGTTCGACCTCCGATGGGGCGATCGTTGCGCGGGTCATGCGGTCGGACTCGATGTCGAGCGGGATCGACAGGTGCTCGCGGGGCACCGTCGAAAAGTAGGCGGTGAAGTCCGTGTCGGTGAACGCGTTGAGCGTGCCCCCGACCTCGACGATCGCCCGGTCGATCTCGCCCTTGCCGTACCGCGGCGAGCCCTGGAAGAGCATGTGCTCGACCCAGTGCGACGCCCCCGTGACCCCGGGCCACTCGTTCTTCGACCCGACCCGGTACCAGACCCAGACGCTGACCGTCGGGCTTTTCGGGATCGGCGCGAGGACGACGGAGAGCCCGTTCGGGAGGGAGAATCGCTCGACCGGGGGAGGGCCGACGCGCGGGACCGCCACGGCGATTCCGACGCGGCCCGCCATATAAGCGACCGCTGGCGCGACGGTGCCTCTGGCCCGGTCTTGGCGACGGCCCGGCGGTGCGGCGCCCGCGCGCCCTGATATACCCGGTGCGCCGCTCGTGATCCTTCCATGGCGAGGGCCGACCTGGGACGGCTTCGCGCGGAGCTCGCTCGCGAGGACCGGGCGATCCGCCGCGCCATCGAGCGTCGCCTCCGCATCGCCCGGCGCATCGGCGTCGCGAAGCGCTCCCAAGGACTGCCCGTGCGCAACCGCCGCGTCGAAGGCGAGGTGTTGCGGCGATGGCGCGTCGGTCTGGTCCGATTGGGGATCCCCCGCGGTCGGGCAGATCAACTGGGCCGATGGCTGGTCGACGAGGCCGTCCGCGTCCAGGAGAGCGGCCCGACGGTCCGTCACGCGCGGCCGCGCCGGATCCTCGTCGTCGGCGGCGCCGGCGCCATCGGACGGCTGCTCGCCGACCGGTTCCGTGAGTCGGGCCACGCCGTGCGGGTCCTCGACCCCGCGGCGCGCGGGGCGCGGTCGGGTCGACACCCGGTCGTGCGCGACCTGGTCCGCTCCGCGGTCGGTGCCGACGTCGTCGTGGTGGCGACGCCGATGCAGAAGGCCGACGCCGTGTACCGGTCCCTATGGAACTCGAGTACCCGAGCCGTCGTGTTCGACGTCTACTCCGTGAAAGCGCCGGTCGCACCGTGGATCGAGCGCGGCCGGCGCGCCGGGTTCCGCGTCACCAGCGTCCATCCCCTCTTCGGGCCGGGGACGCGCCCGCTCGCCGGCGAGAAGGTGCTGGTCCTCGAGTGCGGCGACCGACGCGCAACGGCCGTGGCGGCCTCGCTCTTCCGGCCGATGGGACTCCGCGTCACGGTACTACCGCTCGCCGCCCACGACGCGCTGATGGCGGACGTCCAAGCTCTCCCACGCCTCGCGTCGCTCGCGTTCTCCCTGGCCCTCGAACGCGCCGGCCGGACCGTCCGAGGGCTCGATCGGGCCGCCACGCCCTCGCTCCGTCGGCAGGTCGAGGTGAGCCGCCGCGTCGCCGCGGAGGATCCCGATCTCTCGTTCGGCATTCAGGCGCTCAACCCCCAAACGATCCCGGCGCTGCGGCACCTCACCGAATCCCTCGCGCAGCTCGGCACGATGATCCGCTCGCGCGACGTCGTGTCGTTCCGTCGGGCCCTCGCGAGGTCGCGCCGGGCCCTCTCGAGCGAGTGAGCCTCCCTCGTGCGCGCCCCGCCGTTCCGGCGGTAATCTTATGGCGCGCCCCCGACCATCCGGCGGCGTGCACCCGGCCCTGCGGCTGGTACGGTTCGGGAATACGCTCGTCTCGTTCGCTGGCGTGCTCGTCGGCGGCCTCGTCGCGCGCGGAACCGGCGTAGGGGTTCCCGCGTCGTTCACGTGGACGATCCTGCTCGCCGCGCTCTCGTCGGCGTTCGTGACGGCGGGCGGGAACGTCCTCAACGACCTGCTCGACCTGGGCTCCGACCGGGTCAACCATCCCGACCGCCCGCTCGTGACGGGCGCTATCACCGTCCCGACGGCGCGCCGTCTGGCCGCCGGGCTGCTCGTGGCGTCGGCGGCCGTGATCCTTCCGGTCGCGCTCGCCGCGCCGTGGCTCCCGGTCCTGCTCGCGGTCGCTATCGCCGCGCTGCTCTCGTATGAATTTCGGTTCAAGCGGCTGGGCCTCTCCGGGAACGCGCTCGTCGCCTTCCTCACCGCGCTCGTGTTCCTCTACGGCGGAGCGGCCGCAAACGCCCCGCTCGTGCTGCTCCCGTTCGCGGGCATGGCGTTCGCCGCGACGTTGAGCCGCGAGCTGATCAAGGACATGGAGGATGCCGCCGGCGACCTCGACCGTCGGACGTTCCCCCGGATCCGGGGGTTCATATGGGCGACGCGGATCGCCCAGCTCGCCGTCGCCGCGGCCCTCGTCCTCAGTCCGCTCCCCCTCGTGACGTTCGTTCGGGCCAACTCGGCCGCGGGGATTATCTACCTCGCCCTCGTCCTCGCGGCCGATGCCCTTTTCCTCGCGTCGGTCGCGCGGTTGCCCTCGGAGCTCCACCGCGCTCAGACCGTCAGCAAGGGCGCCATGACCGTCGCGCTGCTGGCGTTCCTGGCGGCGGCGTTCCGCTGAGGGGGTGGCGGCGACGGGTCGGATCCTCGAGTATCTCCGCGCGCGCCTCGTGGGCGGCCCGCTCCATCTGACGCTGATCGACCCGGACAAGTCGACCGGGAACCGTGCGGCCGAGGTCGCGCGCGGGGCGGCCGCCCTCGGCTCCGACGCGATCCTCCTCGGCGGCTCGACCGGCATCTCGCCCGCGGGGATGGCCCACGCGGCGCGGTCGATCAAAGCGTCCTCGAAACTTCCGGTGATCATCTTCCCGCAGGGACCGGATTCGCTGACGCCGGAGGCCGACGCGGTCCTGTTCATGAGCCTGCTGAACTCGCGCAACCTCGACCTCGTGATCCGGGCCCAGGTGAAGGCGGCGCCCGAGGTTCGCACGATGGGGCTCGAGCCGATCCCGCTCGGGTACGTGGTGATCGCGCCGGGGATGCGCGTCGGCGAGGTCGGAGCGGTCGATACGGTACCCCGCGAAGCCCTCCCGCTGGCCCAGAGCTACGCGCTCGCCGCGGAGTACCTCGGGATGCAGTTCGTCTACCTCGAAGCGGGCTCGGGGGCGCCGAGCCCCGTGCCCGCGCCGATGGTCCACGCGGTCCGCTCGGTCCTCTCCGTTCCCCTCATCGTCGGCGGCGGCATCCGCACCGGGCCCGAGGCCCGCGCGCTGCTCGACGCCGGAGCCCAGATCCTAGTCACGGGTACCGTGACCGAGGAGGAGGGTCTGGGGGAAGGGTTCCGTGGCATCCTCCACGAGGTAGGGCGTGCCCGGGGCCGATAGCACCGACGCGGTCCCGCCGGGCCACCGCCCGTCGTGGTACTCGCGGGCGCTGTTCCGCGCGCCGTCGGTGCCGGTGT
>Ga0075436_100000463_pt1 | contig 26307 bp, 17 predicted proteins | sample RhiMethybrSRZTD5_FD_75303 | JGI IMG/M metagenome (GOLD analysis project Ga0075436, IMG submission 75303) | Populus rhizosphere microbial communities from Tennessee, USA - Rhizosphere MetaG P. TD hybrid SRZTD5 | ecosystem: Host-associated > Plants > Roots > Rhizosphere > Soil | place: USA...
CGGCACTCTGACTATCAATGCCAGCGCTCCTCTTACCGTTACGGGAACACAAACGCTCAATGTGAAAGGCGATTGGTCAAACGGGGGTACTTACACCAAGGGAACAGAGACGGTCAGTTTCAGCGGAACGGCGGCTGCTCAAGCCATAGGCGGCGCAAATGCGACCTCGTTCACCAATCTCACAATTGCAAATACTTCAGCGACGGTTTCCGCTAACACGAACATAAACGTTAGCAGCACGATGACCGTCAATCCCAGCGCAGTGTTCAGCCCGGCAGCAGCAGTTGTTTTGAATACTAGTGGCGCGGCCGGAACGATCACTGGTTCAGGCACGATTCAGGTCACACGAATTGCGGCGACAGCGGACTACGTGAACCAATATAAGTTCTCGACGAACACGCTGACGAGTATGACGGTTGACTATACTGGAGCGGGCCCTCAAACAATAGACAGTACTGTTGGGAATTACGGTGCACTCAAGACCACCACCAGCAATACGAAGACATTGGGCGGAAACGTCACAGTGAACGGCGGCGTCACCATCGGCTCCGGAACGACGCTCGACGTCTCCGGAAGCAACTTTGCGATGAACGTCGGCGGTGACTGGACCAACAACGGCGGGACTTTTACGCCTCAGGGAGGAACAGTAACCTTCAACAGTACGACTGGGGCACAAGCGATCGCCGGGTCCGCAATCAGTCAGACCTTCAACAAACTCACGGTCAACAAGAGTGGTCAAACATTGAGTGTCAGTGGTAGCACAACGACTCTGACGCTCAACAGCGATCTAACAATTACCGCGGGAACGCTCGCTGCTGGAACTGCTACCGCTATCAACATCGCTGGGAACTGGTCAAACAGCGGTAACTACACCAAGGCATCCGAGACCGTGACATTCAACGGGAGCGGAGCTCAAATCACTGGTTCCCAACCTACGATCTTCAACAATCTGACGGTGGGGCACGCCAACGGTGTAACCATAAACACTACGGGTTCGTTTGACACCACCGTCGATGGAGTACTTGCTTTGACTAGCGGAGATGTCACGACGGGTACGCACACGCTCGCCATGGGTTCTGGTGCGACGTCAACCGGCAACGGCGATGTGGTAGGCACGGTCAGTCGCAACGACCTCAATGGAATGGTTACCAGAAGTTTCGGAAATCCCAACGTGCAGATTACAGAGACCGTTGGCACTGTGACGAGTTTTACGGTGAATCTGGTGAAAGGCACATCGTCGCTCCAGACTGCGGTCAAGCGCGAGTATGTGCTGACGCCGAACGGAGGCACCAACTTCGCGGCAACCGTACGATTGCACTACCTTGATTCTGAATTGCCCAGCGGTGCCAACGAAGCGACTCTTCAACTCTGGCGAGAAACCGGCACCACCTGGACCGTACAAGGCGCCACTAGCCATTTGGACGATGGAGCCGGTGACGCGAATTGGGTGGAGCTGACGGGCGTGACTTTGTTCTCCCCTTGGGCGATTGCCGGGCCGGGTGCGCCCACGGCTTGCAAGCTTGAATCATTCGCCGCCTCAAGATCCGCTGACGGGGTCGTGCTCGAGTGGCGGACCGGCTACGAGGTCAACAACGTAGGATTCAACATCTACAAACAAGATCAGAGCGGTAATATGGTCCGGCTGACTCCCAATCCTGTTGCCGGGTCGGCATTGATGGTGCGGCGAGGCACTCCGCTTACCGCAGGACTCTCTTACTCGTGGACTGACCCCGAAACCAAGAGTGGTGAGACGCCGCGCTACTGGCTCGAGGATATCGACGCGAGCGGACAGAACGTATGGAATGGACCCTTCTGGATCGACGAAACCGGCAAGCCTTCTCGCCCGCCTTCACCGGGCGGCGGAAGGTCGGTGACCATCAACTCGATGAATGCACAAGTGGCAAAGGAGATCGCCTCTTCCGCAAAGGGCTTTCAGTACGAGCCCGTTGCTCAAATGGAAACCAAGGCCAAACCGGGCAAGCTGAAAGGTTCCGACCTGACCCAACAACTAGACCTTGCCGGTAACCCTGCGGTTAAGATCTCGGTCCGCCAGGAAGGGTGGTACAGGGTGAACCAGCCTGACTTAGTTGCGGCGGGGCTTGACGCTTCGGTTGATCCGCACAACCTCCAACTCTACGTGGACGGTCAGCAGATACCGATGATCGTTAAAGGTGAGGACGACGGAAAATTCGATCCGCAGGATTCGATCGAGTTCTATGGTCTTGGCCTTGATACTTCGTCTACCGACATACGCGTCTACTGGCTGATCGCGGGACAAGAACAGGGCGATCGCATCAAGCCCTTTAAGGGCTCGCCCAAGGGGAGCGCCGCCAGCGGATTCCAGTACACCGTTCAACGCAAGGATAGACTCTTCTACTTCTCGAACATTCCCAACGGAGACCGGGAGAATTTCTTCGGCGCGTTCATCTACAACCAGGCAACAGATCAAACGCTGAACGTGCCTCACATAGCTCCCGCGGCCAACGCCACTCTTGAGGTAGCGATGCAGGGCTTCAACGCGGGGCCACACACGGTCGCAGTATCGGTAAACGGGACTCTGGTAGGAACGTTGAACTTTAACGATCAGGCTTACTCGATATCGACTTTGACTTTCGCTCAATCGTTGCTTACCGAGGGCACAAACACGGTAACAATGGTGGCGCAGGCGGGCAGCAGCGACTTCAGCTTTGTGGATTACATGAGGCTGACCTACCTGCACAGCTACGATGCGGACAACAACGCGCTCAAGATCACGGCCGGCGCGGCACAGAGCGTAGCGGTAAACGGGTTCAGTGATCCGGCGATTCGTGTGATAGATGTCACCGATGCGACGACGCCTAAAGAGATGCTGGGCAGGGTCAGTCAAACCCCGCAGGGTTACTCGGTGCTGCTGGCGACATCGGGCGGGACAGGCAGCAGGACGCTGTTGGTGTTCGCCGATTCGCAAGTGAAGAGCGCGGCAAAGGTAGCCGCGAACGGACTCTCAAGCTTGCGGCAGCCTTTAAACTCAGCCGACCTTTTAGTAGTCAGTTATGGAGCATTTTCCTCGAGCCTTCAATCGCTTGTGTCGTTGAGAGAAAGTCAGGGACTGCGGACTCAACTGGTGGACATCGAGGATGTGTACGATGAGTTCAACGCTGGAAGCAAGTCGCCGCAAGCGCTGAAGGATTTTCTATCGTACGCGCACACGAACTGGAAGAAACGGCCCAGGTACGTTCTGCTGGCAGGAAGCGCCAGTTTCGATCCGCGGAATTATCTTGGCTTGGGCGACACGGACTTCGTGCCTACGATGTTTGTGCAAACGGAACACATTGAGACCGCGTCCGACGATGCGCTGGCCGACTTCAATAACGATGGAATCCCGGAGATAGCTGTGGGGCGGCTGCCCGCTCTGACAGCGCAGGAAGCGACAACGATGGTAAACAAGGTTGTCGGCTACGATCAGGGAGCCAAAGGCGAGGGCGTGCTCCTGGTTGCTGACATAAATGACGGGTTCGACTTCGAAGGAGCGGACGATCAACTCCGCTCTCTTGTGCCGGCAGGCACGAACGTGCAGGAAATCCGGCGTAGCAGCGATCCGCAGGCCGAGCAGGATCTGTTGAATGCGTTGAACCAGGGGAAAGGGTTAGTCAATTACGTGGGCCACGGGTCCGTAAACTTGTGGAGAGCGAATCTGTTGGTATCTACCGATGGAGCATCGCTCACGAATACGCAGAGGCTGTCGATCTTTGTCGCGATGACGTGCCTGAACGGGTATTTCATAGACCAAAGGTCTGAGAGTCTGGCGCACGCGCTGATGAACTCACCTGGAGGAGCGGCGGCTGTTTGGTCGTCATCGGGATTGACTGAGCCGGACGCGCAGGCTCTAGCAAACCAGGAACTCTTCCGTCAGATTTTCAATGGAGCGTCGGCCAGGCTTGGGGACGCGACGATCAAGGCGAAGGCGGCAATTTCGGATCTTGATGTTCGCCGGACATGGATACTAATCGGCGATCCCACAACAAGGCTCAAGTAGGTATCGTATCGGCACGGCGACTGTCGTCATGTATATTACGATTCGTTGGGCCGAGCCGAGCGCATAGCTAGTCGCAGAGGAACGATTCCGTGGCGTCGTTCCTTTTGCGCTGATGGGGATCTGCTATAGACAGGTCGCTCCTATGGAGCTACGTTTCGTTTGCCAGTCCCGTAGGGACGACCTGTCTATAGCAGACGTAGATTGAACCGAAGCCCTATAAAGGAGGATATCCTGAGTGCGCTTGCCATTGCTCAAAATTAAATCTACCTGAATGGACAAGATTGATCGCCTGGGTTGGGCGGCGGGACTTTCGTTTGTTTCATATGGCGTACGGGTCGGAATTAGAGTTAACAAGCCGGAGATACTCGATAGGCTTGTGCATCGCCTACCGCCCGGATGGAAACCTTCGCGTGCGCTGACGGTTGAACGCCTGTACTCGTTGATAATCGGAGGAGAGGGGCCGCGCCCGAACGTTCGCCGCTTCAACATTCTCTATGGCAACGTCGAGAAACTTCTTCGAACGATGGACATGGATGAGTTCCTCGACGTTTTCGAATCCGACGTGAAGCTTCATGTTGCTGCGGGCGCGCGGCGGCGGGTCTTCATTCACGCGGGAGTCGTGGGATGGAAGGACCAGGCGATCCTGATACCGGGGCGGAGCTTCAGTGGAAAGACGACTCTGGTCGCAGAGCTTGTGCGAGCCGGAGCCACATACTATTCCGATGAGTACGCAGTTCTGGATGCCGATGGTCTGGTGCATCCTTATTCAAGACCGCTTTCGATAAGGGAAAACGGTAAGCACGTGAAGCACCCACCTGAAATATTTGGAGGCCGATTAGGCACAAGGCCACTGCCGGTTGGGCTTGTCATCGCGACCAGTTACAAGCCTGGCGCGCGTTGGCGTCCGAAGGCGCTTTCAGCGGCAGAAGGCGCTCTCGAGCTGATCCTGAACGCGGTATCGATTCAACGACAGCCCGAGAAGGTGCTGGAGACTCTGCGGCGAGCTATTCCGAATGCGACTATCTTGAAAGGTGTACGCGGCGAAGCGAAACAGGTGGTCGACTTTATTCTTACCAGGTTATCTTTTGTAACCGAATAAAGCGTTGACAAGAAGGATAACGAAGTAGTACAACTCGAACGTTCATTGATCCCGCAATAGCCCTCGCGGACGCGATCAGGAGTACATCAAATGACTGCCAAAAATGACGAGCTTACTCCGCGTGCGAGGAAAGATGGGCTGGTGGTGCGCGAGCTATCAGGCGAATTGCTGGTGTATGACCGCGACCGGAACAAGGCTCATTGTCTGAATGAAACGGCGGCTTTGATTTGGAAACTTTGCGACGGGCAGACGACGGTTTCGAGGATGGGCAATTTGCTTCGCGATCAGTCGACAGCGCCGGTTGACGAACAGGTAATCTGGTACGCGCTCGATCAGTTCGCTAGAGATCACCTGATCGAGGAACGGGTAAAGCGACCGCCTGACATGGGTCGGCTATCACGACGGGAACTCATCCAAAGGATCGGTCTCGCCGCGTCTATACCGTTAATTGTTTCGGTCGTCGCGCCTACTGTGTTTGCGGCAGCAAGTTGCACTCAAGCCTGCACGTTACCAATAAACTGTACTATCCCCGGGTGTCCGAATTGCCCAAATGGGGGTCCAACATGCGCTCCTTAGGCCAGGACTCTGCCCGCAGAGTGATGCCAAGGCGCCTCGCCTTATGGGCCGCTTAAGCTCTTCAGGTGAACTGGTCGCAAGCCTGCTTTACCATTCATGGCGCCCGGACGCTTCGCCCACCCAAATTACTGAAGGCGAACTCGCAACCATCACTCCTCTTCTGCTAGGGTCGGGCGCTGGAGCTCTCGCATGGGCGCGTATTCGCGATTCGCATTTGCGCGAGACTGCTTCAGCCGCTGAGCTTCACGAAGCATATCGCTTGCACGCACTTCATGCCTCTGTCTTTGAAGACGACATCAGCAAACTCATCACGCTGCTTCGCTCGGCTGGCGTCGATCCAGTCTTGATGAAAGGATGGGCGATCGCGCGACTCTACTCAGACACCGCCCTGCGTCCTTACGGCGATGTCGATCTCTGCGTGCGGCCATCTGAGTACTCCGCGGCAGTCAAAGTCTGCGAAAGCCCTGAGGGTCAGAAATTCGTTGTCGATCTACACGACCGGTTCGACAGATTGGACGGTCTGACCGTTGACGAATTGTGCGAGCGATCTCAGATGTTAAAGCTTGGAGATGTGGAAGTGCGGGTGCCGTGCGCTGAGGACCATCTTCGCATCCTGTCTTTGCATTTTCTGCGACACGGAGCCTGGCGCCCTTTGTGGTTGTGCGACATTGCAGTGGCGATCGAGACTCGACCCGCAGACTTCGACTGGGACCTTTGCCTGGGCCGCTCACGACGTACGCGCGATTGGGTCGCGTGCTGCATCGGACTTGCTCACCAGTTACTCGGCGCAGAAGTTGAAGACACACCGATTGCTCATAGAGCGAAGCACCTTCCCGGTTGGTTGATTTCCAGTGTGCTGAAGCAGTGGGAGGCTCCTTACGCCGCAAACCAACCGCCGGTGACACATCGCGCTCCAATGGCAGCTTACCTCCATCGACCAGGCGGGCTGATTGCTGATCTTCGACGCCGATGGCCCAACCCGATCGAGGCTACCGTCTACGTAGGCGGTTCCTTCAATGAAGTTCCAAGGTTTCCGTTTCAGCTTGGTGAGTGCATTGGCCGCGCCGCCAAATTTATAGCGCGACTGCCAAAAGAAATTAGATCTGACCAAAGCGGCGGCCAACTCGATACGGCGAAGAATCGAAAGCAGGCTACGCACGAGTCAGACGGCAAAGCTCTCAGGGCTATTGCAGTATTCAAGCTTACCAAAGGCCTGCTTCTGTTCGCCGTCGGCATCGGCGCAATCAAGCTGCTTCATCGAGACCTCTCCGAGCTTGCGACTAATTGGATAACCGCCATCAGAGTCGATCCTGATAATCGGCTCTTTCACGGCTTAATCACAAAGTTGGGTTTGATGAACGATCGCAAACTCGAGGAGCTGAGTATCGGTTCGTTCTTTTACTCTGCGCTGCTGCTTACGGAAGGCGTCGGTCTCTGGCTGAAAAAGCGATGGGCCGAGTACTTCACAATCATAACTACGTGCTCGCTGATCCCGCTGGAACTCTACGAAATCGAGAAGCGCGTCACCGTTACTCGAATACTTTTGTTAGTTGTCAACGTCGCTATCGTTTGGTATCTGATCGTCCAATTGCGAAAGAATCATAAGTGAGCCATCAAATGTAGTATCATTGTTACCCAAGACTTAGTAACGGCCTGAGAAGGCCGGGCTTTACAAAGGTCGGGGTCGGGGTTACTTCGAGTCCCGGTTGGCAAGAGAGCTCGCAATGAGAGAATTACGCGCGTCTGCGGTGGTTATCACGCTAGTGGCTCTGCTTGCCGTTCCGGCCGCGGTTCCCAGTTCGATGCCCTTACAGGAAAGCAGTACGCTTCAATTGACTGGATACCAGATCATCTTCATGGGCCAACCGTCGGATCAGTTGGTGACCGGCGTGAAAGCGAAGCGATACAGGATTGACCTAACCGGAACAGGCTTCGAGCCTTCATCGAAAGTTTTTCTTGACGGGCAAAAGGTCGCAACAGCCTACGTGAGTGCGACTCAGTTGGTCGCGCGACTGCTTCCAGGTCGGACGCCTGCCCCCGAAGAGATGCATGTTCAGGTCATAAATGCCGATGGTCAACAATCCGGCATTCTCTTGATTGACGTCACCAGCGATCCGTCGACCTTCTCTATTTCAACGATCGCACCCCGTGTCGGGCCGGCAGGGGCCGGGGTCATGATAACCGGAGCTGGCTTCGCAGCGACTGGAAACTTGATTAGATTTCGCAGAAGCGCTCCGCCATTCACGGAAGGGTTGGTGGCCGATTCACGCTCGGAGGACGGTAAGTCGATCTCCTTCACTGTGTCTTTAGGGTTATGTCCTCCCTGCGCGTTTACAGTGCCGCCTTGCTTGTCCCCGTGCCTCGCGATGGCTCCCGGTGACTACCAGGTTTCAGTTGCCAATTTGAACGGGATAACAAACAGCCTTCGTTTCCTTGTCAGTTCGGCGGACGGCCCAATCGGGGTTTGGGGTGGGGATCACGTTCGCGTTGAAGTGAGCGATGTTGAAGTTCGCGTGACCGGTCTCTGCTTTGAAGGATTGATTGAACGAACTCTTCAGCTCGACGCGACTGGGAGCTTCGATCTGGCTGGTCAGATTTTCACTTTCATCGGTCCGGCGGCGGTGCCGCGTCCCGCCAAATATTCGGGTTCAATCGCCGGCAACGTGATGAAGTTGGTGATTACATTGAACGATTCGTCGTTGGGACCATTTACATTGGTTTTCGGCAATGACGTTCAGGTCGTGCACCCCTGTTTGTAAAAGGCTGAACTAGGAACTGGGCGAACCTGCAGTAGACATGACCATCGCGATATTCAAAAGAGGGTTGTCACGTTAAAGACCTCCCCGCTAAACCCCGGGTGATTGAGCACATTTGGTGTAACACTATTCCGCTTGTCGTCAGCCTTGCAGTTTAATGCAGAACGGCCACCGATTGCGGTGGCCGTCGTTCCCTGCAAAAAGTGGCTCCTGAGGTAGGATTCGAACCTACAACCCTCCGGTTAACAGCCGGATGCTCTACCGTTGAGCTACTCAGGAAGAAAATAGCTTCAATGACGAAAACTCGAAATTACCAGAGGCCTCGCGAAAGTGTCAAATACAGAGCAAAGGGCAAAGGGCTAAGCGCAAAGGGCTAAGCGCAAAGCGCCATGAGATTTCCTTTGCTTTGCTCTTCACTCTTGCCTCTTTGCTCCTGGCCCTTACGCGTTTAATTTTTCTTTGAAGAACCGTATCAATCGCTCCCTGTATTCCTGCTTCGAATGGCGAATTGAACGGGCGTGACGAGCGCCTTCGACGACCCAAAGCTCCCTTTCGCCGCAAAGCGCCTCGTAGATGTTCTGCGAATGTTGGGGTGGGATCAACTGATCGGCCGTGCCATGAATAAGATAAACCGGACACTTGATACGTGATGCAAGCGAAAGCGGATCAACTGATTCCACATCAAACTTGCCACGGTAGTTCGCGACCTGAATCGAAGTCCACAAGACCGGATTCAATACCGCATCCGGAAGCTTAGTGACGCGCCTTAGAAATTCTTCGCTCACCCGGCGAAGCGAAGCGAACGGGCTGTCCGCCCACACCGCTCGAATCCAATCATTGTGCGCCACCACTTGCAAAGCGATGGCGGCCCCCATTGATTCCCCCATCAACCCGACTCGATTGCGGTTGATTCGCTTTTCTTTGACCAGCCATTGAATCGCCGACTCAACGTCGCGTCGCTCGTAGAATCCGTAAGTCACATAACGGCCTTCGCTGTCGCCGTGCGCTCGTCCGTCGAACATCAAAATATTGAAGCCCGCGCGTCTCAACACAAGCGCGGCCCTCAACACATCGGTTCGATTCTTCTTGACTCCGTGGAGAACGACGACAGTGGGAGCGCGGCGGGCGACGGCCATCCACCAGCCGTACAACCGAGTGCCGTCGAAAGAGTGAATCGTGACATCTTCAAAAGGAATATCGCTGCGTTGAAGCAGCGATCTGAGGTGCGGGCTCTTAAGCTGAGTCAGCCGCTTAAGCCGAGGTCGAATCAGCAGGCCCGCCAGCGGATAACTCGCGGCGCCGAGCGCGATCGTTAGTGATCCGGCCGTGCCCAGCACTGCATAAGCCGCAAACCGCAACCAATGCGGCAACCGCTCGCCGTGTGTCGCGTCAGCTTTCAGCGGAACCTTTGTTTCGTTTTCAACCCGCCCTTCGCTCATCCAACAGCCTCGCCATGAGGTCTCTAATTCAGATTATAGGATGGTGTGCCGCAGAACGGGAGTTGTTTTCGAGCACTCAATCCGGGGCCGCTGGCCGGGGAACTCAGGCAGCATTCGAAATATAGTTTGAGTGTCAGTTTACGAGCGTTCGGCTGATTTCAAGTGGCGTTTCCACCTTCAGAGGTGAGACGTTCAAAAAAGTTTGCAGGAATGAAGCCCATTATGCCAACCAGGCTCACACTATATTTGTTCATCGCGCTACTAATCACTTCGGCAACCCTCGCGCCGAGGTCAACCGGACAGAGCGCCGTTCCGCAGAACGTCGTTTGGATTAACGCGACCAACTGCACCGTGACAGGCAACACCTTGCAGAAGACCGCAGGCCGTTCAGACTCTTCCGACGCCGGAGCGCGATCGCAGCAGGTTGTCGCCTCCGGCGATGCGTACTTCGAATTCACGGCCGGCGACTTTAATAAAGTGCTGTTCTGCGGTCTGACCCACTCAGCGATCGGGACCGCCTTTTCTGAAATCGACTTTGCGATCAAACTCACAGAACTTGGCGCTGCCGAGGTTCGCGAAAACAACGCTTACGGCAACGAAACCGCATATCGAACCGGCGATGTGTTCCGAATAGGCGTGCAGGCGAACGTCGTCAGGTATTACAAGAACGATTTGCTTTTTTACACGAGCTCAAAGACGCCTGTGTATCCGCTCTTTGCGGACGCCGCCTTTCTAACTGTCGGCGGGAAAATCAACAACGCAGTGATCGGGGCATTGGCTGTCAGCACATCCGCGAACTGGTCAGCTTACCAACACGACAACGCGCATACGGGTTATTCAAGCAACTCACTGTTAAACGTCTCCGATGTCGGTACGCTCGATCAAGCGTGGAGCTTTCCGACTGGCGGATGGGTAACCGGCACTCCGCTGATTGTTGACGGAAACGTTTATGTCGGCTCGTGGGACGCGAAGATGTACGCGCTTCGCGAGCGCGACGGGAGTCAGACTTGGAGTTTCACCGCGGACGTTTCGTCTGACAACTGCGGCTTCACCTACGGCATCGATGCAACGGCCGCGCTTGCGGACGGCAAGCTTTATTTCGGATCGGCAGGTTGTACTTTGTATGCGCTCGATGCGGCGACCGGCAATCTGATATGGCGCACGCAGCTTGAAGACTATTCGAAGGGGTTTCATCTGTGGTCATCGCCGCTTGTTAATAACGGAAAGATTTATGTCGGGCTCGCTTCTCACTGCGATCATCCGTGTGTGAGAGGAAGAGTTGTCTGCCTTGACGCAACAAACGGGCAGATCTTGTGGAACTTCTACACTGCGCCCGAGGGAAGCACGGGCGCCGGAGTCTGGTCCTCATTCGCGATCGACGAGAGCCGGCGAATGATTTATGCGACATCGGGCAACTTCTGTCAAGGTAATGATACATACGGAGACTCCTTCATCGCGCTCAATGCCGACACGGGAGCGCTGGTCTGGTCGTGGAAGAACGCGGCCAGAAACAGAGACGTGGAGAACCTCGATTTCGGCGCGTCGCCGGTTCTATTCGACATCGGCTCGACGCCCGCGCTCGCCGCGGGGTCGAAAGACGGCCACTGCTACGCGTTGAACCGAGCGACCGGAGAATTGCTTTGGGACTCAATAATCAGCGACGGGGCATCGACGAGCGGCACGATCTGCACGCCGGCTGCCGCTTACGGAATGCTTTTCATGGGAGCCTCGGTTCAAAGCAGCGCCGGCAAGTTCGTTGCGCTCGATCAACGCGACGGGCGAATCGTCTGGCAGGCTTCGCAGCCGGCTCAGGTTCTTGGAGCGGCCGCGATCTCCGGAGGCGTTGTGCTGATTGGAGGCGGTGACGGAATTCTGCGAGCTTACGATGCGTTGACTGGAATCATTCTTTGGACCAGCGCCAAACGAGGAGGAATGTTCGGAGGAGTTTCCGTTTCACGTGATCACGTATTTGTCGGATCGATAGATAGCTCACTGTATTCATATGCGCTCCCGGCTTCGACACCTCCGCCACCGCCACCTCCCCCGCCGGTTGCTGCTTTGACCGTGATTTCGCCGAGTGCCGGCGATCAATGGCAAAGGGGCGAGAAGTATGACATCACCTGGACTGCGAGTTCTTCGGTCAGCAAGGTAGATATCAGCATGTCGCGGGACGGCGGAGCTACGTGGGAGTCGCTTGCCACGGGCCTCGATTCGTCGTCAGGTTCATTTCGAGTGAAGGCAAAAAAACCTCAATCGGACACCGTTATTGTGCGTGTCGCGAACTCCGCGGCGCTTGGTGTGTTCGGTCAGTCGGGGAGGTTCAGCATTCGGTAAGGCGAAGTCCGAAGTGCGAAGGGCGAAGTCGCGAGTTTGATTGGGACTTCGGACATCGGCCTTTTGCCTTCGAACTATTCATCGATGCAATCCTCAGGCAGTTTATCGGGGCGCATTCTCACGAACACAGGCTCGCGTAAGTTCCCTGTGCTGACTCTTGATGAGTACTGCACTTCACACACGAGCTTCGGTTCAAGCCAAACAGTCTGCGCATCATCGATCGGTTTTTCTTTGATCGGACGCGGACCACGTTTCACTTCTTTAAGCGCCGAGAGAATTGTTTTCGCTGTACGATCGTTGTAACCGGTGCCAACCTTGCCGACATACACGAGCTGCTTACCTTTGTACAATCCCAACTGAAGAGCGCCGAATGTTGATTCGCGTTCGCCTTTGCCCTTGGTGTAGCCGATGATGACGCAGTCGATCGTGCGTCGAGTTTTGATTTTGAACCAGTGCGAAGTCCGCTTGCCCGGCATGTAAACGCTTGTGCGCTCTTTCGCCATTATACCTTCGAGCCCGTGAGCGGCGGCTGCTTCGAAAAGGGCCGTCCCGTCGTCAATCGTTTCACTCGGGCGATAAGCTGGATTCGGAAGCTTGATCGAGTCTTTCAACCACGCGCGACGCCGTTCGAGCGGTTCGTTTGTGATCGGCCGCCCGTCCAGGTACAAGCAATCGAAAACGTAACAGACCGCCGGGTGGTTTGCGCGAGCGCGAGCGATCGCCGCCTCGCTTCGATGCTGCAACCGATGAAGCACATCTTCGAACACCGGCTGGCCCTTGTCGTTCAGGCAAACGATCTCAACGTCAAACAAGCCGCACGCCGCTCGAAAGGCCTTTTCTGGAATCTGGAGCTCCGGAAACTGATCGGTGATGTCTCGTTGCGCGCGACTTCTTATCGTGATCGCGCCTTCGTCGAGTGACACCATCGCTCGAATTCCGTCCCACTTGACTTCGTAAAGAAAATCGGGCGAGTCGAACGGATCATTGCGAGTTTGTGCAAGCATTGGCTCAATCGGCGCGCGAATCCAATCGATTTGCGGGGCGGCCACTCGCTCGCACAACCAATCTTTTTCTTTTGTGTGGATCATTCGATATTCATCGTTCCACTCGCGGCTCTGAAGGCGAAAATAGAAACCGTCTTTCTTCTCTTTTGTGATTTCGTATCTGCCTCGCGCGAAGATCCACATATCGCCTCCGCCGTATTCGCCCTTTGGAATCGTGCCTTCAAAATCAAGATACTTGAGCGGATGATCTTCTGTTTGAACGGCCATGCGCTTTATGCCCGGTCGCGGCGGAAGTCCTTTGGGAACAGCCCAGCACTTCAAAGTCCCGCCGCGTTCAATTCGCAAATCGTAATGAAGGCGCGTCGCGTGGTGGCGATGAACTACAAACGCATTGCCTTCGCCGGCTTTGACGACCGGGCCCGGTTCGGGAGTCCTGGTGAACGCACGCTTGCGAGCGTAATCAGCAAGCGGATCCTCTTTTTTCTTGTCTGACTTCGCTCGCGGCGATGTTTTTTTTGCCGGTTGCTGAGTGTGCAGCTTCACCGCATACGCGCCGATTGCTTCCCACGGGTCGCCTTCATCGAGAAGGATATCCGCGGCGGTTTGAAGGTTGAATTCAGCCGGATCTTCAACTGACCGAAGCCGTTCCCAGGTGAGAGGCATCGACACGGGAGCACGCGCACGTCCACGAACGCTGTAAGGCGACACGATTGTTTGATAAGTGCTGTTCCGATAAATATCGATCAGCACCTTTCCTTTTCTCTGATCCTTCTTGATCAGAAGCGTGGTCGTGCTGCTGTGCTTCTCGATAAATGCTTTCGCGATCGATGTAGCGGCTTCGCGCGCCACTTCAAAGGCCCACTTCGGCTCGATGGGCGCAACGACGTGGACGCCCTTGCCGCCGGTTGTCTTCACGAATGGGTGATAGCCGAACTTCTCGACGAATTCACGAATCTCAAATGCGAGATCGATTACATCTTTGAATGGAAACTTCTCGGGCGGGTCGATGTCCCAAACAATGTAGTCAGGCTTGTCGAAGTGCGGCGAGCGGCAGTGCATCTGATGAAGCTCGATGCACGCAAGATTGGCGAGCCAACCCAGCGAAGCTTCTTCTGTCGCCATCACGTAGTCAACTTTGTCTTCCTTGCTGCCCAGCACTACGTGATCAAGCCACGACGGCGCCCACTCGGGCCGATTCTTTTGAAAGAAGGTCTGATGGTCGATGCCGTCCGGCCAACGAACCAGAGTGAGCGGCCGGCCCTTGATGTGACGAAGCACGGTTGGTGCGATTTTGAGGTAATACTCGATCAGCTCCGCTTTGACAATTCCGTCGCCCGGAAAAAGAACCTTCTTGAGATTTGAGAGTTCGATTTTGCGCTTGCCAACGGTGACTGTGGTGCTTGTACGAGGCATCTTTGGAATTGTCACGAGAGTCAAGCGAACGGTTCATTCGCCCTTCACGCGCTTCATTGCAACCTCGACGCGCTTCGGTCTCTCTTTTTCTTCGCCTTCGATTGCGCCAGCAACGCAGGTGATAAAAGGACGGTTCGAGATTATACCTTCTGATGATGGTCCGACGAAGTCTCGTAGTTTCATTTCAAGTTGTCTCGCGTAGTTTTATAGCATAGGGACATCGTGCTTGACGCGGACTATTCGCTGTGAAAAAGTGGTCACCGTTGACTCAATGACTATTCTCCGAACAGGTGATTTCATGCGAAAGACTCTCATAGTCCTTTTTGTGTTACTCCTCATTCTGCCCTGGGTGCAAGCGAAGACGGAGCCGGCGGATGTTGTCTTCAAGAACGGAAACATTTACACCGCGAATGATCGCCAGCCACACGCTGAAGCGATCGCCGTCAAAGCAGGAAAGATAATCTTCGTGGGCTCGAACAAGGACGTAGCGGCTTACCAGGGTAAGGATACGCGAGTGATCGATCTTCGGGGCAACGCTGTTGTCCCGGGCCTCACGGACTCGCACTATCACTTGATGGGGGTCGGCGAGCGCGAAATGACGCTCAATCTCGAAGGCACGATGACGCTCGAGGACTTTCTTGCGAAAGTAAAAGAGCAAGTTGATCGAGCAAAGCCCGGCGAGTGGGTCACTGGCCGCGGTTGGATTGAGACGTTCTGGAAGCCGCCCGTCTTTCCAACTCGCTGGGACCTCGACAAGATCGCTCCGAACAATCCAGTTTTTCTCACTCGCGCCGACGGCCACGCTTCCATCGCAAACAGCGCGGCGCTCAAGATCGCGGGCATCAACAGAGACACGCCGAACCCGTTCGGCGGAGAGTTCCTGAAGGACGCAAAAACTGGCGAGCCGACGGGAATGCTCATCGACAGCGCTCAAGGTAGAGTCGCCCGGAACATTCCGCGCGAAGGAAAAGTAGACCGGGAGCAGGCTTTACTGCTGGGTGTCAAAAGGAGTCTCGAGCTTGGATGGTGCGAGGTGCACATACCTGGCAACAGCTATGTCGAAATCGACTTGATCAAAAGGTTGCTAGGCGAAGGAAAGATCAAGCTGCGAATCTATGATGCGGTCAGCGGCCCGGGACCTGATGCACAAAGATTGCTGCGCGAGGGTCCTATTATCGGTGCGTTCGATAATCACCTCACGATACGCGGAATAAAAGCTTATATGGACGGGGCGCTCGGGTCGCGCGGCGCTGCCTTGCTCGAACCCTACTCGGATGCACCAAACACTTCGGGGTTTTTCACCACAAAGGAAGAAATACTTCTTCCGATGTTCATTGATGCGCTTCGTCAGGGAATTCAGGTTGAGACTCATGCCATCGGCGATCGTGGCAACAGGACTATCCTCGATCTTTACGAAAAAGCTTTTAACGCGGTACCGCCGGAGCAGCGGAAAGTCCGCGAGCCACGCTGGCGCGTCGAGCACGCACAGATTGTTAATCCCGCTGATATTCCGCGCTTCGCTAAACTCGGCGTTATTCCTTCGATGCAGCCCTCGCACGCGATAAGCGATTTGCATTTCGCGCCCAGCCGTTTGGGTCTCAAACGCCTTGAAGGCGCATATGCCTGGCAAAGCTTCATCAAGTCAGGCTCAATCGTGCCCGGGGGTTCGGATGCGCCGGTTGAGAGGGGCGAGCCGATGATTGAGTTCTATGCCGCGGTCGCTCGAAAAGATCAGAGGGGCTATTCAGGCGAGGGCTGGCATCCCGAGCAAGCGCTCTCGCGTGAACAGGCTTTAAAGATGTTTACAATTTGGCCGGCATATGCGGCGTTCGAGGAAGACCGGAAAGGAACGATCGAAACAGGGAAGCTAGCCGACCTGACGGTGCTGTCGGCAGATATAATGAAGATTACCGAGTCCGAAATCCTTAAGACTCGATGTGTGATGACCGTCGTTGGCGGACAGACTGTCTATGAGAGAGCGCGTTATTGAACGTGACTTTGGAGACTGAGCGAGCGCTCGCTCGCTCAGTCTGCTCAAACTTTAATGCTCTTACTTCTTCTTGCTCGCTTCCCACTTGCCTGTCATCTGTCCCGCGAAATCGAACTCGCCGACCAGCTTGCCATCCTTTATCATCGCCGTCATTCCGATCGAGCCGTTGGGAGTATCAAGCGAGAAACTAAGCTTGTTCGCTGTCCACGTGCCCTTGCTAAGTGCGACAGTGCCTTGAGCGGATTCAGAAGAACCGGTAACCTTATCGCCTTCAAGCTTCAGCTTCAGGGTGAATGGGATGGACGTACCCTGCGCGTCAGCCGATGCGTCCCATTCCCCGCTTAACGGATCTCCTGCGACCGGAGTCGCTGTTGTCGTGGTTGCGGCCGGAGCAGAAGCCGCCATCGATGCGCGCTTAAGCTCCAAGCTGCCTCCTTGACCGCCAAGTTCCCACTTGCCAGTTATCTTGTCGCCGTCAAGCATCGCCGTTACAGTTCCCTCATTGCCTCCGGCATCAAATTTCATCACTATTTTCCCACCGTCGAAGGTTCCGCCTGTGATTGCTGCAGGGCCTTGCGGAGTATCGATCTTGCCGGAGAGTTTTCCTGCCTCGTTCTTGATCTCGACCGTCAACGGAATGTCTCCGATCTGGTCGCTCTTGGCAACGCCTTCGTATTTTCCCGACAGCGCATCTTTGTTTTGAGAAGACGGGCTTTTCGATCTGTTAATTGGGGATGCCGATGCGACCGCCGATAGCGTTATCGCAATGAGCAAGGTCATAAGGTTTCGTGACCGCATTTTTAGATTCTCCTGATAAGGGTGTTAGAGTTTGAGAACTCACGCCCATACGCTGTGGCGGCGGCGAAAGTTCTGAGGCAAGTATTTATACAGTAAAAGCCGCCGTCGGAAAAGCGCCCGGGAAACATCTGGATAAAAGACCCAAAGATTACTTCGTAAGATTCATCACTCACGTTCAGTTTGATGCTGTTTGCAATAACGCGTCAAACAGTCGTGAGAGGTCTTCATTCGACGAAAACTTGATTTCAATGACGCCTCCGGCTGCGTTGGATCTTATTTTGACTGGAGCGCCGAGCCTTTTGCTGAGCTTCGACTCGGCCGCGAGAATATTCGCCGAGTCGGCTGGTCGGCTATTGTTCTTTCCTTTTTTATGAGCGGCGGAGGTGCCAGTTTTCTTCACCAGTCGCTCGGTTTCTCTGACAGATAGTGCCTTGCTCGTAATTTCTCCGGCCAATTTTACTTGATGCTCCGCGGAGTCGATTGCTAGTAGGGACCTGGCATGACCCATCGAAAGCTCGTTTTCCTCCACCAACCTTTGAATCTCCTCCGGTAGCCTCAAAAGACGCAGCGCGTTCGTAATTGAAGTTCGATCCCTTCCGACCCGTCGAGCCATTTCATCCTGTGTTAGATGCCGGCCTTCCAAGAGCTTTTTGAACGCCTTCGCTTCCTCGATCGGGTTGAGCTCTTCACGCTGAATATTCTCGATCAAGGACAGCTCCAGCACTTCCTCATCGGCTATTGCTTTCACTACACACGGTACACGGTGCAATCCGGCAATCTGTGCAGCACGCCATCGTCGCTCGCCAGCGATTATCTGAAAGCGATCAGCCTGTCGTCTAACAACCAGGGGTTGAATGATTCCAGTGTGACGAATCGATTGAGCGAGTTCATCAAGCTTCTGCTGCTTGAAGACGCTTCTAGGCTGGACATCCGACGGGTCCAAGCGGTCGATGTCTAAATCCATCAGATCCTGCTCGGCATTCGAACTCTGAGAGAAGAGGGCATCAAGCCCCCTGCCCAGCGCCTTTCTTGACATTATTGATCACCTCCTTTGCGAGCCTTACATAGCTTTCGGCACCTTTTGATCTGATGTCGTATAGAATAATTGGCTTGCCATGGCTTGGTGCTTCCGCCAGTCTCACGTTTCTGGGAATTACTGTGGTGAATACCTGCGACCCGAGAAACCCTCTCAGATCGGACATTACTTGGGAAGAGAGATTGGTTCGCTCGTCAAACATTGTTAACAGAAACCCCTCTATTGCGAGCGATGCATTTACAGTTCTTCGCACCCTCACGAGAGTATCCCACAGTTCTGAAACACCCTCTAGTGCGAAATACTCGCATTGAATCGGAATGAGTACGGAGTCGGCTGCGGCGAGTGCGTTGAGCGTCAACAACCCCAGGCTGGGAGGGCAATCAATCAAAACATAGTCGTATTGCTCAGCTACAGGAGCCAATATGGATTTAAGGCGGAACTCTCTTTTCGGGACGTCAACGAGTTCTATTTCCGCGGCAACCAACGTCTTTTCTGAGGGGAGCAATTTGAGATTCGGAAGCTCCGTATCGACCGTCAAAGCCTCGAAAGATTCGTTCATTATTAGTCCGTGGTAGAGACTTTTTCTGAACTTGCCGCGCTGTCCTAAACCGCTGGTGCTGTTGCCTTGGGGATCCGAATCGACAATCAGGACCTTCATGTCGGCGACGGCTAGAGTCGCCCCGAGGTTGATTGTCGTTGTGGTCTTTCCAACCCCGCCTTTTTGGTTTGCAATGGCTATTATTCGGGCCATCGACGGGTACGATACCATAAAACTGTGTTCTTCAAAACGAAATCACATTCACTGCCAAATGTTTCACGTGAAACATTGGGTTCGTTGCTTGTCCCTCGGTACGCTTTGTAGCGTCGAGCCAGGACGATGGTTATTATATTTCTTGAAATGGAACAAAGTGGTAGGCAAAGGCTGGGAGCGTGTGTTATTTTGTTTGGCTTTTATGAGAAATCCGGCGGTTGTGTCTTGGTAGTTCCGCCTAAAGAGGGATCCAATGAGGAAAGAGGGAAAGGTATTGCAGGTAATAGGGCCGGTGGTGGACGTTGAGTTCGAAGAGGTAGATTTGCCACCGATCTATCAGGCTCTAAATATTGTCAGCGACGGCTTCGAAGTTCCAGAACCGATCAATATAACAGTGGAGGTGCAGCAACATTTGGGGGAGGGGCGGTGCCGTTGTGTTGCTATGGAGCCCACTGAGGGCTTGATTCGAGGCATGAAAGCTCTGGACACAAATGGACCAATGACAGTTCCAGTCGGACCGTCGACTCTCGGTCGCGTCTTGAACGTCATAGGCCAACCCGTAGATAAGCTGGGACCTGTCGACTCGGAGAAACGCTATCCCATCCATCGACACGCCCCGCCTTTTCAGGACCAATCAACGGAGCTGGAGATGTTCGTAACCGGGATCAAGGTCATTGATCTCCTCGAGCCCTTTCTGCGTGGCGGTAAGATAGGACTTTTCGGAGGCGCCGGCGTCGGCAAGACAGTGCTCATCATGGAGCTCATAAATAACGTCGCTATTAAGCACGGGGGCTACTCCGTTTTTGGCGGCGTTGGCGAACGAACTCGCGAAGGGAATGATCTCATCCGTGAAATGGTTGAGTCTAAGGTGATTAACTTTGGAGATTCGTTCTATGATCACATGGAAAAGACCGGCGAGTTCGATCTTGCTCACGTGGACATGACGGCCATTCCAAAATCGAAGGCAGCCCTGGTATACGGCCAGATGACCGAACCCCCGGGAGCTCGTCTCAGGGTGGCTCTAACCGCACTGACCGTGGCTGAGTACTTTCGCGACGAAGCTGGGACCGATGTTTTGCTGTTCATCGACAATATTTTCCGCTTCACTCAGGCGGGCTCAGAGGTATCCGCGCTCCTGGGACGCATGCCCTCCGCAGTCGGATACCAGCCAACGCTCGCAACAGAGATGGGTGAACTGCAGGAAAGGATTACTTCTACAAAGCGCGGATCTATAACCTCGGTTCAAGCAATATACGTTCCGGCTGATGACTACACCGACCCTGCTCCGGCGACGACCTTTGCTCATCTTGACGCCGTCACCGCTCTATCACGACAGATCGCCGAGTTGGGGATCTACCCGGCAGTCGACCCGTTGGCGTCGACATCGAGAATTCTCGACCCAAGAATTGTCGGTGATGAACATTACCAAGTTGCTCAAGAGATTAAGCGAATCTTACAGCGTTACAAGGATCTTCAGGACATCATCGCAATTCTGGGTATTGACGAGTTGTCTGAAGAGGACAAGCTAACGGTCGCGCGCGCGCGAAAGATACAGCGATTCCTGTCGCAGCCGTTCCACGTGGCCGAGCAGTTCACTGGCTTGAAAGGCAAGTTTGTCGCTCTCGAGGATACGGTCCGCGGATTCAAGGAACTCATCTCCGGCAAGCACGATGATCTTCCCGAGCAGGCTTTCTTTATGGTAGGTGGGATTGAAGAGGCAGTTGAACGTGGCCGCACAATGTAATCGTGATAGAAGAAAGGGGAAAGATGGCTGAGCGCATACATCTGGACGTGGTGACTCCAGAGCGAAAGATCTTTGAAGCTGAAGTCGATCGCGTCGAAGTTCCTGGACTTGATGGTGAGCTGGGTATCCTTCCGGGCCACACTCCTCTCGTATCGCTGCTGAAGCCAGCGGGTCTGTTGACGTACCATATAGGAACCGAAACCGGAGAGATGGCTATTAGCGACGGTCTTGTCGAGGTAAGCACCGACCGTGTAACGGTATTAGCAAACCGAGCCAGCCGCCCCGAAGATATCGATCTGGCGCAAGCCCTCCGGGCGAAGGAAGGCGCGGAGCAGTCGTTACAGCGCGCCCTCATTGACCCGGATGCTGATATCGCGCGCGCCGCCATCGAATTGGAGCGCACCTCCCTGGAATTGTCGCTAGCCCAGCGATCGCGATAAATCCCATCGGCATTTCACGGATTTAGTTGTGATGTCTATTACAACTTCTTCACTGTTGAGTCCTGATGTCTGCTGTGGTAGTCTTGCGCCTTCGCGCGAACCTGGTTTTTGAGCGCAGAATCACGTCAGAGTCAAATCGATGCCCGCCGATCTCCTATCGTCAATCCTGGATGCCATTTCCACGCGAGTGAACGGGCAGAGTTTCGATATGTGGTTCAAGCCAATTTCGTCCGCGACCATCGATGGGTCGGCTATCTATCTCAGTGTCCCCACGGATGTATTTCGCGATTGGATCAGCAACAACTATTTCGATGTCATAGAAGAAGCGCTTCACGAATTAAATCTCGAGTCGTATCAATTAAAGTTCACGATCACGCAAGGGCAGATATCTGATCATCGCCCGCTGCAGTCGTCTGGTAGTGCTTCATACGGCACCAGATCGACCAGTCGAGATGAAGGTGGTTTCGCGAGCGGCGTTGCTCGAGCCATGGAGACCGAACCCTTAGAGCTTACGCTCAATCCAAAATATACGTTTGATAAGTTTGTTGTGGGTTCGTGCAATCAGTTTGCTCACGCCGCGTCACTTGCTGTCGTGGACATGCCATCAAAGACATATAACCCTCTGTACGTTTATGGAGGGGTTGGACTAGGTAAGACTCACCTTATGCACGCCATTGGACATGCAATAAAACAACGAAACCGTGATCTTCGACTTACCTACTTATCGTCTGAACGCTTCATGAATGAGCTTATCAATGCAATCAGGTTCGATAAGACGCTTCAGTTCAGAGACAAGTATCGAAATATAGACGTTCTGTTGATGGATGACATTCAGTTTCTTGCCGGCAAGGAGCGCACCCAGGAGGAGTTCTTTCATACCTTCAACGCGCTGTATGACGCCCAGAAACAAATCGTTATATCGAGCGACTGTCCGCCAAAGGAGATCCCCACTCTTGAAGAGCGGTTACACTCCAGATTTGAGTGGGGTTTGATCGCCGATATACAACCACCAGATCTCGAGACCAAGGTGGCAATCCTGAAACGCAAGGCGGAGTTGGAAAAAATAAATCTTCCGGACGGTGTCGCCCTCTTTATAGCGAGTAAGATCAAGTCGAACATCAGAGAACTCGAAGGCTCCCTCGTTCGACTCACCGCATATGCGTCGCTGACGGGTCTGCCGATGGACATCGATCTCGCCCACGAAGTTCTAAAGACCATTATCGCTGAAGAATCGAGCGGCGTTTCGGCGGATCTCATTCAAAAGACGGTTGCGGCTCATTATCGTATGAAAGTGGCCGATCTCAAATCGAAAAACAATTCCAGAAACGTTGCCGTGCCTCGGCAGATTGCCATGTACCTCTGCAAGACTTTGACCCGGCTAAGTCTGCCGGAGATTGGTCGGGAGTTCGGCGGAAAACACCATACGACGGTTCTGCATAGCGTCAACAAGATCGCCAGGCTTTACCAGGAAGATGACGATTTCCACAAGACGATCAACAGCTTAATTGCTGATTTAAAGTGAGTTATAAGAGTTTTCCACAGAGATCGGTGTGCTATTAGATGTGGACATACTTCAACGGTTAAAGATGCCCCGACTTTCACACAGGCGGAAACCATTTCTTAAGCAGTTTCAACAGGTCTTTCCACATCATCGGGAGCCCATGTGGTTCTTTTCTTCATGTGAAATAAGACGAAGGCATCCACTTTTCCACAAGCCCTACTACTAAAGCTAGAAAGATAGGTACTGTTTTTGTGTTGATAGAACTAGTAATCCAGTCGCGATCACTTAGAGAGGTGCGATATGCAATTCAGCGTTAGTAAAAGCTCGTTGTTAAAAGAACTAAATCTTCTTCAGGGCATCGTCGAGAAGAAAAGCACCATCCCGATACTCTCCAATGTGCTGATTGAAACGGCAGATTCAAAGATATCGTTTGTCGCAACGGATTTGGATGTGTCGCTTCAAACCGAGTGTCCGGCCGAACTCTCGGGGACAGGTTCCGTTGTACTCCAGGCGAGAAAACTCTTCGACATAGTTAGGAATTTGCCGGACGCAGAAATAAGCTTCACCAAGGAAGACAATGATTGGGTGAAAATCGTTTGCGCCTCATCCCAGTTTCGAATCGTCGGTCAGGCAAAAGAGCATTTCCCCTCAACGCCCAAATCGGAGAAGGGCGGAGTCGTTATACCATCAAACGTGCTGAATGGTTTGATCAACCGAACCGTCTTTGCGATCACACAAGAGGAATCTCGATACGCCCTGAACGGATCGCTTTTGATCTTGTCCGATGGAAAGCTTCAAATGGTAGCTACCGATGGGCATCGACTGGCGTTGGCTGCAAGCGAGATCGAACAATCTTCGGATGAGGCGCTGAAGGTTATCGTTCCCAAGAAAGCGCTTATTGAGTTGGGCAAGCTAACGGCCGGGTCGGACGACAACCTGGAACTCTCGCGAGATGAAAACCATCTGTACTTTGAAATACAAAATCGTAAATTAACCTCCAGAATGCTGGCGGGACAATTTCCGAATTATGAGCTTGTGTTGCCCAAGAACAACGACAAATCAGTAACGTTGAATGTGGATAAGCTTACGCAAGCGATCAGACGTGCCGCCCTGATGGCGGATGAGCGCAGCCACGGAGTCAAGGTCGACCTTGCCGGAAACCAGCTAAGCATTACCTCACAAAGCGCCGATGTAGGCGAGGCCAGAGAAGTAATTCCGATCGATTACACCGGAGAAAGTCTGAGCATTGGGTTCAATGCGCAATACCTGCTCGATTTCCTCGGTGTGGTCGGAACCGATGAGGTGTTGTTTGAATTTAAGGATGAGCAAAGCCCGGCGTTGATGCGGCCGGCCGGGGACGAACAATCAAACTACAAGTATGTGATAATGCCAATGCGGCTGCTTTGATCGCATGATGTCGAGAACTCTTTCGGTGATATGTCGCGAATTCCGGGCAAGAGAATCCTGATTGTTGATGACAACAAATCTATCCGCGCCACAGTTGCGGATTACCTGTCGGGCAAAGGTTACGAAGTACTTCAGGCCGCCGACGGAATACAGGGCCTCGATCGCGCGCTTTCGACGCCGGTTGATGTAATAATTCTCGACGTTGTGATGCCCGGAATGGACGGCGTGAAGCTGTGTCAGCTTCTGAGGGAGAAAGGCCTAACGACCCCTATAATCATGCTCACAGAGAAGGCGAGCATAGTGGATAAAGAGGCCGGGTACTCCGTTGGGGTCGATGATTATCTGGCAAAGCCGTTCAATCCTCGCGAGCTTGAACTTCGCGTTGAGGCGTTACGAAAGAGGTCGGCAGCCAAAACACAACCGCCATCTAAAGCGCTCGTGCGACTCGGTGAGGTGGAAATCAACTTCACCAGACACGAGGTCAAAGTGGACGGCAGGGAAGTTGCTCTCACACCTATCGAGTTTAATATTCTGAAGTTGCTTGCGTCTGCCCCAGGTCACGTTTACACCCGGCAGGACCTTCTAAGCGCCATTTGGGAGACGGCTTACGAGGGATACAAACGTAATATAGATCCTCACGTGAATCGACTCAGAACGAAGATCGAAGACAATCCAAAGAAACCCAAATATATTCTGACCGTGTGGGGAGTTGGGTACAAGTTCAACGACTCGCTCAGCGAGAATTGAAGGTTGGCCATTTTCCGCGTCTCAGCGGCGGTCATCTCTAAGCGGGCAAGATAGATTCTTGCCGGGGTGAAGCCGATATTGTATTCTTGAGGACAGGTTTTAAAGGCACACGCGAAATCCGGCTAACTATAGATCAGTTACCAAAACCCGAGTGTCGGGCGGGTGATCGCAGTATGTGTTCCGTGCCATTTTTTGCGAGCTTAAGATGTTAAGCGACAGCTATCCCGAGCAACGCACGACAGACGGCTACGGTGTTCGAGATGGAACCGTTTCTGCCGATCAAGACGGCGTCGCGCACGCCGTTGAACCTTCCTCATCGTCTGATCAACATTCTCGAGAATCCGCATCACTACCTCACGACGGAAGTCATCTACCGCGTGTCGACGAGACAGAAAACGAAGAGCGCGGAACGAAACACGCCGGCAGGCGCTGGTGGTTGCTGGCAGGCGTTTCAGCGATTCTGCTGACCGGACTGACGATCGCGGGAGTCTACCTGGTCACGAAGAAGCCATCCACAGTCGACCAATTGGTTATCCTCACCGTTCCTTCGGGTGCCGAGATAAAACTTGACTCGAAAGATTATGGGCACTCGCCGGTGAAGCTCGAGCAATTGAGAATTGGCACTTATCAGTTGACCATCACCAAGGAAGGCTTCGAGCCCATCGAACAATCATTGACAGTGGCAGAATCCGGACCGGTCGAATTCAAGCTCAAACCGGTTCTGCCTTCCGAAACTGGAAACATGCCGGCCGAAGAATTGATCAAGCAGTTCCAACAACAGGCTGAAGAAGCATTCTCGCAGGGGAACTACGGCCTTGTGTACGAAGGAAGCGCGATCAATTATGCCGACCTGATCCAAAGGCTGGACCCCAACAATTCTTTTGCCAGCGACATGCATGAACGCGTGCGCAAAGCGGCACATCAGGCAGCTCAAACCGCGATCGCGCGCGGTGATCTGGCCCAGGCCCAGGAAGTCTACAATTTCCTGCTTGAATTCTTCTCCTCTGATGAAGAAGCGCGAACGGCGGCGGCAAAATTGGAAACTCAGCTTGCAGCGAGACGAGGCGAGGAACTTCGAGACCTGGTTCGCAAGGCTGATGAAGCGCTTCAACATGGCCACCTGATAGAACCCGCTCGAGCAAGCGCTTACTACTTTTCGAAACAGGCCCTTGCGATCGATCGTCAGAACGACAAGGCTCGGCAGATTCGCAATCAGGTGAAAGAATCACTCACGTCGACGAGTGAGCAAGCTTACAC
>Ga0075436_100000464_pt1 | contig 26279 bp, 25 predicted proteins | sample RhiMethybrSRZTD5_FD_75303 | JGI IMG/M metagenome (GOLD analysis project Ga0075436, IMG submission 75303) | Populus rhizosphere microbial communities from Tennessee, USA - Rhizosphere MetaG P. TD hybrid SRZTD5 | ecosystem: Host-associated > Plants > Roots > Rhizosphere > Soil | place: USA...
CGCCTCGCGCCGGCGATCAAGGACAACGAGATCCGCGTCGAGTACATGGGCGCCTCGGCGCGCCGCGCGGTACACGTCAAGTACGTGATCGCCGCGGCGCTCGCCGGCGTGGGCGGCGCGCTCGCCGCCACCGCGGTCGGCCACATCGATCCCGAGATGGCGTACTGGACGACCTCGGGCGAATTCATCTTCATCACCATCCTCGCCGGGACCGGCAGCGTCGTCGCGCCCTTCGTCGGCGCGCTCATCTACGGCGCGATCCACACGACGGCGTACGACCTCTCGCCCAACACCTGGCAGATGAGCTTGGGCGCAGCGCTGCTCGCGCTGATGGTGTTCCTGCCGGAAGGCCTGTGGTCCCTTTTCACGCGCCATGCCCGTAATCCTTGACGCGCGCGGGCTGTGCAAGAACTTCGGCGCCGTCACCGCGGCCGCCGAGGTGAACGCCGCCATCGAGAAGGATTCCGTGGTCGGGCTCATCGGCACGAACGGCGCCGGCAAGACGACCTTCATCAACATGATCACGGGCTATCTCAAGCCCGACCGCGGCTCGATCCACTACGAGGGACGCGACATCACTCCCCTGCCGCCGCGCGAGATCACGCGCCTGGGCATCTGCCGCTCGTTCCAGATCCCGCAGCTCTATCCGTCGCTCACCGTGCGCGAGAACATGATGGTCGGCATCGGCATCGTGCTGCGCAACGCCGGCCTCGGCGGCTTTTTCTCGCGCGGCGAGGCCATTGTTCCGGGATACGACGCGCCCGCGCGAGCGGTGGCAGAGCGCGTCCTCGCCCGCTTCGGCCTCGCGGACTACGCGAACCGCAACGCGCAGGTGCTGCCGGGCGGCGTGCGCAAGCTTCTCGACATCGCGCTCACCATGGTGGCGCGGCCGCGCGTGCTGCTGCTCGATGAGCCCACGAGCGGCGTGTCGTCGCAGGAGAAGTTCGGCATCATGCAGATGGTGCTCGACGCGGTGCGCGCGGAAGGCACGACCGTGCTCTTCGTCGAGCACGACATGGAGGTGGTGAGCCGCTTCGCCGCGCGCGTGCTCGCCTTCTACGACGGCCGCATCATCGCCGATGCCGCGCCTGAAATCGCGCTCGCCGATGCGGAAGTGCGCCGGCACGTCGTCGGCCGGCTGAAAGCCGCGCATGCTTGAGATCCGCGGCCTCGCCGTGTCGATCAGCGCGGTGCAGATCCTGCGCGGCGTCTCGCTTGCCGTGCCGGACGGCGCGATGATCGGCTTGATCGGCCGCAATGGCGCCGGCAAGACCACGCTCATGAAGACCGTCATGGGTCTTCTGCGGGGAGCAAGCGGCGCCGTGCAGTTCGACGGGCGCGACCTTCTCGCACTGCCGACGCACGAGCGGGCGCGCCTGGGCATTGGCTACATGCCCGAGGACCGCCGCCTTATTCCCGATCTCACGATCGAGGAGAACGTACTCGTGCCTGCGTGGGCGACGCACGTGCCCGACGCGCCCGCGCGCCTCGAGCGCGTCTACGGCCTCATCCCGGAGCTGCGCGACCTCGCGCCGCGCAAGGGCCTGCAGCTCTCCGGCGGCCAGCAGAAGCTCGCCGCGCTCGCGCGCGCGCTCATGAGCGGCACGCGGCTCCTCCTTCTCGACGAGCCTTTCGAGGGCGTCGCGCCGGCGCTCGCCCAGCGCCTCGCCGAGGTCGTCGCGAACCTCAAGCGCGAAGGCATGTCCGTCCTTCTTTCGGAATCGGATCTGCAGCACTCCGAGCGCATGGTCGATCGCGTGGTGGTCATCGATCGCGGCGCGATCGCCGCCTGATGGAAACCGACGTCCTCGTCATCGGCGCCGGCGCGGCGGGCATGTACGCCGCGCTCGCGGCCTCGCGCGCCGGTGCGCGCGTGATCCTCGCCGATCGCAGCCTCATCGGCCGCGGCGGCGCCACCGTGATGGCGCAGATGACGGTCGCCGTCGCGCTCGGCGAAGAAACACCGGATGACGCCGGGCATCACCTCGCGGATACGCTGAAGGCAGGACGCGGACTTTGCGACGAGCCGCTTTCGCGTCTGCTCTGCGAAGAGGCGCCCGAGTGCATTCGCGAGCTCGATGGCTGGGGCGTCGGCTGGGCGCGCAACAACGGCCATATCAGCCAGGTGCAGGCGCCGGGCCACGACCGGCCGCGCTGCGTGTACGTCGATTTCGTGAACACCGGTCCCGCCGTCTCGAAGACCCTGCGCACGCAATTGAACCGCACGCCGGAGATCCGGCGCATCGGCGATCTGCTCGTGACCGAGCTCGCGCTCTCGCAGGGCGCCTGCATCGGCGCGCACGCCGTGCATGTCACGAGCGGCCAGACCCTCGGCATCGCGGCGAAGGCCACCATCGTCGCGACCGGCGGCCTTACGCGCCTCTATGGACGCAACAGCGCGTCGATCAACATGGGCGGCGACGGCTATGCGCTCGCGCTCGCCGCGGGCGCGGAGCTGATCGATATGGAGTTCGTGCAGTTCTTTCCGATCGGCCATCTCGCGCCGCGGCTCGTCGGCATGGATCCGATCATGTGGGACCCGTTCCGCTACAAGCTCGGCGGGCGCCTCCTCAACGCCGCGGGGCGCGAATTCCTCCAGGAAGAGGGTCGCTACGCGACCGCACGCGACCATGCCACCTACGCCATCCTCACCGAGGTGGCCGAAGGCCGCGGCTCACCTCATGGCGGCGTCTGGCTCTCGTTCCAGCATTGCCGCGAAGCGGAGCTGCGCGCCGCCTTCGGGCCGATCATCGACCGCCTCGCGGCGAACGGCATCGACCTCACGCGGCAGGCGATCGAAGTGGCGCCCATGGCGCATTACCACATGGGCGGCATCCGCGTGGACGCGGACATGCGCACCACCGTCGCGCAGCTCTTCGCCGCCGGCGAAGCGGTCGGCGGCGCGAACGGCGCCAACCGGCTCTCGGGGAATGCCATCACCGAAGCGCTCGTCTTCGGCCGCCGCGCCGGCCTGCGCGCCGCCGCTCTGGCGCTGGCAACAAAGGCACCCACGTTGAGCGCTGCGCCACATCCGCCCGAAGCAAAGCGCGACATCAATCCCGCGGCCGAGATCGTGCGCCTGCAGGCGCTGATGAACGAGCACGTCGGCCCGCTGCGGCAAAAAACGGGGCTCGAGCGCGCGCTCGAGCACATCGTGCAACTCGCGGCGCACTGCAATCCCGGCGCGCCGCGCGGCGCGCTCGATGCCGAGTGGATCGATCTGCACGATCTCGCGAGCATGCGGCTCGTCGCCGAGTGCATAACGCGCGCGGCGCTCGCGCGCACCGAGAGCCGCGGCGCGCACCAGCGTGCCGACTTCCCGCAGGCGAGCGACGCGTGGCAGCGCCACCAGGCCGTGCGCCTCGCGCCGGACGGCGTGCATGTTCGCTAAGCTGAAAGTGTGGCGCGGCGTGCCCGGAGCGGCCGGGCGCTACGAGCACCACGAGGTCCCGTTCGAGCAGGGGCAGACGGTGCTCGACGGCCTGCGCTGGATTCGCGTGCACAAGGATCCGAGCCTCGCCATCCGCTTCTCGTGCATCAATGCCAACGCGTGCAAGGAATGCATGATCCAGGTCGACGGCAAGACGGTTTACGCCTGCACGACGCGCCTTGCCGAGCGCGAGATGACGCTCGAGCCGCTGCCCAACAAGTCGCTGATCAAGGACCTGGTGACGGAGATCGCGCCGCCGGACGAGCGGCTAGAATCTCCTCCGCGGTAACCATAAAAAGAGGGGAGGACAACATGCATCACACGAGGCTGTGGCTCGCCGCGCTCGCGCTCGCGGCAACGCAGGCGGTGTGCGCGGAGACGCCGCTCGAGCGCGGCAAGTATCTCGTCGAGGGCATTCTCACCTGCGGCAATTGCCACACGCCGCGCGGGCCCGGAGGCGTGCTCGATACGTCGCGGCGCCACGCCGGCGGACCGCAGGTCTGGGAGACCGCGCAGTACAAGGTTCATCCATCCAACATCACGCCCGACAGGCAGACTGGCATCGGCGGCTGGAGCGCGGCGCAGGTGAAGGCGGCGATCCATGACGGCAAGCGGCCGAACGGCCAGCAGATTGCCCCGCAGATGCCTTATGCCTTCTACCAAGTCTTCCGGCCGGCCGACCTCGACGCCGTCGTGGCGTACGTCCAGTCGCTGCCCGCCGTCGCGCGCAAGGTCGAGCTACCGGTCTACAAGGTGAAGCGCATGACCGTGGACATCCCGCCCGGGGCCGAGAATCCGCTGCCGGAGGCGGCGCTCGAAGACCCGGTGAAGCGCGGCTTCTATCTCGCGACCATCGGGCACTGCATGGAGTGCCACACGCCGACCGCGAGCGGGCACCGCGACTTCAAGAACGCGCTCGGCACGGGCGGCGAGCGGTTCGAGGGACCGTGGGGCGTGACCGTGTCGCGCAACATCACCCCGCACAAGGAGAATGGCATCGGCGCCTGGACTGACGACGAAGTCAAGCGCGCCATCACGCAGGGCGTGCGCAAGGACGGCACGAAGCTGCGGCCGCCGATGGGCTTCGCCTGGTACGCGACGATGACGGACGCTGATCTCAACGCGATCGTCGCCTACCTGAGGACCGTGCCGCCGCGCTAGCGCTTCACCTCCGATCCATTCGGCTCGCATGCCGATTCATGTGGGAATTTCATGAATCGCTCTTGTCGCCCTATTGATAATCGCCGCAAGTCAACCGAGGGGGAGACAAATGAAACCGAGCACGCTGCTCGCGCTCGCCGTGGGCATGGCATTCGCCGTGCCGCAGGCAGAGGCGCGCATCACCAAGGTGGTCATCGACAAGACGCTTTCGCAAAGCCCCGCGTTCGGCGGCTATTCTTGGCCGGGCGTCGGCCAGTACGAAAAAATCCTCGGCACCGCGTCCGGCGAGCTGAATCCGAGCGACCCGAGAAACGCGCTCATCGTCGACCTTGACCTCGCGCCGCGCAATTCCAACGGCAACGTCGAGTATTCGTTCGACTTCTACATCCTGAAGCCCATCAATCTCGCCAACGGCGCGCACAAAGTGATGTACGAGCCGCCCAACCGGGGACGCAAGACCTGGGATACGTTCGGGCGCGTCCCCGCAGGGAACGATCCCGGTTCGATCACGGACGGACCGACGCTCGCCAATGCTTTTCTCATGCCGCGCGGCTATACCATGGTCTGGAGTGGGTGGGACGCCTCGGCGGGCAAGAACACGACAAAGAATGCGGCATCGCCGACGACCATCACGCTACCTATCGCGCACGTTACGCCGACGTCCGACAATCCGACCGGGACCATAACCGGTCCGAGCTTCGAGTACTTCACCGGCAATGGCGGCAACTCGCTGCCGCTCACGTATCCGCCGGCGAATTCGCTCGACAAGACAAGCCCGCAGCTCACGCATCGCGTTCATCTGGACGACGTGCCTACCGTGATGCCGAACTCGAGCTGGAACTACAACGCAACTGGCACGGCCATCACGTTGACGAGCGGCAGCTTCACGTCGAACGACATCTATGAGTTCAGCTACGCGGCGAAGGATCCGACGGTAAACGGCATCGGCTTCGCCGCGGTCCGCGACTTTGTGGCCTGGCTACGTTACGAGAGCCGGGACGAGCAGAGCCCGCCGAGCGCGAACCCGCTCGCCGGCGACATCCAGCGCGTCTATACCGAAGTCGTGTCGCAGCCCGGGCGACTCTTGAACGATTTCCGCCACCTCGGCTTCAACGAGGCGGAGAACGGCCAGAAGGTGTTCGACGGCCACATGCAATGGATCGCGGCGGGCGACGGCATCAACATGAACTACCGCTTCTCGCAGCCCGGGCGCACGGAGCGGAACCGCCAGGATCACCTGTTCCTTGAGGGGCGCTTCCCGTTCGCCAACGTGAATACGCACGACCCGATCACCGGCCAGACCGACAGTCGTTACCGCCGCTGCGAGGAATCGAACACGTGCCCGCTCGGCGTGGAGATCTACTCGGCGAACGAGTACTGGGTGAAAGCGGCCTCGCTTCTGCACACCGATCCGCAAGGCACGCGCGACCTGCCGGATTCGCAGTACACGCGCGATTACTTCATCTCGAGCCATCAGCACGGCACGGGCAACGGCACCTCGAGGGGCTCATGCCAGCAGTTCCAGAATCCGCTCAATTCGGCGCCCGTGCAGCGTGCGCTGTGGATCGCGCTCGACGACTGGGCGACGACGAACAGCAAGCCGCCGGAGACCCGCGTACCGGCGTTCAGGGACGGGACGCTCGTCCCGCCGCTGCCGCAGTCCGGCATGGGATTCCCGACCATTCCCGGAGTCACCTACACCGGCCTCAAAACGACGCGCTATCTCTTCGACTACGGACTCAACTTCTACGAGACCGGAATCGCGACGGTGAATCCACCGGTGATCACGCCTCCCTATGAGGACAATCCCGCGAACGGCCCGATCTATCCGAGCTTCGTGCCGAAGACCGACAGCGACGGCAACGACATCGCCGGCGTGCGCCTGCCCGACGTGACGGTGCCCGTCGCGACTTACACGGGCTGGGCGCTGCGCTCGGGTCCGCAGGCGAACGATGGCTGCGAAAGCTCGGGCCAGATGATCGCCTTCCCGCGCACCGCCGCAGACCGCGCCGCCACCGGCGATCCGCGCCCCTCGGTCGAGGAGCGCTATCCGACTTTCCAGGCGTACTACAGCAAGGTGGTCAGCGCGATAGACGACCTGATCGCGCAGCGCCTGTACCTGTGCGAAGACGCGCAGCCCGAGCTCAACCGCCTCGTCGCCAACGGGCTCGCGCACGGCGTGCCGGCCGCGACCCAGCCGCCGCCCGCCGCCGAAACCTTCCCGCATTGCCAGATGTCGCGCGCCGGCCGCAGCGATCATTACAAATGAGGAGAGCCAGCATGCTGAAGAAGACAACCACAACGCTCGCCGCCTTGGTCGCAGCGGCAGTCGCCGCATGGGCACCATCGGCCAACGCGCACGTCACGCGCATCGTCGTCGATAGCACGGTGACGCCCGTTTGCGTGATACGCAATTCGTCCGGCGTTTGCACGCAAAGCGATGCTACCTATGAAGAAGTCACCGGCCGCGCATTCGGCGCGCTGGACCCCAACGATCCGCATAACGCGCTCATCACCGACCTGCCACCCAATGCCACCTACGTGGCGAGCTTCCGGATCCGGAAGCCGATCGACATGAGCACGGCAAGCGGTGTCATGTGGCACGACGTGCCGAATCGCGGCGGCGACGTTGGCTTCCCTGTGGATTCCTTCGCCGGGAAAGACGTGCAGCTTCTCTCCGGATGGCAAGGGGACAATGCCGGGGGAACCGCGGTGCCGGTGAATGCGACTTGCACACCGCCGTACGTTGGGACGTGTGCGAAGCCCGCGTTCAACAATCATTACGTCGCCACGCCGAAGCTGGTCGGTGTAACGGGTCAGGTGCTCGCCCGCATCATCAACCGCAGCGGGACGAATCAACCGCTCAACGTCATGGGCAACCCGGTGCCCTACTTCCCGGCGAACTCCGCCGACAACAGCGACGCGCTCCTGAAGGTGCATGTCAGCGAGACGATCAACGGCGTAGTTACCGAGGGCGAAACGATTCCCAATGACGAGTGGAAGTTCTGCTATGGCGCGACCGCAAGCTTCACCGCGCCCGGCTTGCCGACGAGCCTGCCCGTGCGCGTGTGCCTCGACGGCTCGAAGCGGAGCTTCGATGCGGCCAAGCTCTACCAGCTGGTCTACACGGCAAAGGACCCGTACGTCCTCGGCGCCGGCACTGCGGCGTTCCGTGACGTCGCGTCGTTCTTCAGGCACGCGACCACAGACGACATAGGCACCCCGAACCCGCTCGCGGGCAAGATCAACTGGGCGATCATCCGCGGCGTGTCGCAGTCGGGGAACTTCACGCGGCATTTCATTTTCCTCGGGATGAATGAGGACGAGGACGGCCGCATCGTGCACGAAGGCGCCTGGCCGCTCATCGCCGGACGCCGTGTGGCGAACGACTCGCGCTGGGGACAGCCCGACGGCGTGCTCGAGCTCTACCAGATGGGAAGCGAAGGGCCGCAGTGGTGGCATACCTTCCCGGACCGCGCTCGTAACCTGCGTCCTGGTGGGATCCTGGACCGCTGCCAGCTGACCGCCACCTGTCCGAAGATCGTCGAGACGTTTGGCGGCGCGGAAGTGTTCGCGCTGAAGATGACGCCTTCGTGGGTCGGGACTGACCCGAAGAACGACATCCCGCTTCCGGACAACGTGCGCCGCTACTACCTGCCAAGCTCCACGCACGGCGGCGGCAACGGCGCGATGGACCAGAATCCGCCGGACACCGGTGTCAGCTGCCCGGGCAATAACTGGGGCCGCGGCACACTACGCGCGAACCCTGTACCGTCCACGGCGCTCGTCAACCGCATGCGCGTCGCGCTACGCGACTGGGTGATGAACGGTACGCCGCCGCCGCCGAGCCGCTGGCCGCTCATGAGCGGCGCAAAGGCGCAGCGCACGCTCGTCGATGCTAACAAGACCGCCATGGGCTTCCCGAGCGGCGTGCCGGGCATTCCTGACTCGGTGTTCCTCCCCGAGAACTTCGCATTCCCGATCCTGGATTACGACTGGGGGCCGGACTTCGACGAGTTCAACGCCATCGGCAATCCGACCAATATGCCGCCGCCGATCCGCGGCGTGGTGAAGATCATGGTTCCCGCGGTGGATGCGGACGGCAACGAGCTCGGCGGCGTGCCGACCGTGCTGCGCGATGCGCCGCTCGGAACCTACCTCGGCTGGAATATCACTGCCGGTCCAGGCAGCGCCCAGTACGACGGCCGGCCGTTCCATGCCGGACAAGTCTGCAATTACATCGGCGGGTTGGTGCCATTCGCGAAGACGATGAATGATCGCAACGCGAACCATGATCCGCGCCTGTCGCTCGAAGAACGCTATGGCACGCACAAGGGCTACGTTGATGCCGTCAAAGCGGCCGCCAATAATGCCTCTTGCCAGAGTTATTTGAACGCGGGCTCAGCTGCAAAGACCATGGGGGCCAAATGCACCACCGACTTGCAACCGGGCGTGGCGGACGACTGGGCGGCGCTTGTGCAGCAAGCAGCCGATAGCAACGTCCTCTGCAACGCGTTCGTGGGAACTCCACCGAGATGCACAGATCCCAGCGGCCTTTGATGCAACTACAACGGCTTTGCGAAGGTAAACGGACGAACTTGAGTCGTGGACCCGCGTCGGGCGTCGCGCGCCCGTCGGCAATGAAGGTGCGCAGCTCTACCGCACGCCCGCCGCGGCCGCAACGAAGCTCGCCAGCGCTACGCCGGCGATAGAAAACGCAGTCTCATACGTTTGAGGGCGGCCTAAGAGCCGCCTTTCTTTTTGTCCTGGGATTCAACAGCCGTCATGCTCCGACCACGGTTCGGCCCACTCGGCGATGGTGCTCTTGAGGAAGGCGGTGAAGTCCTCGGCGCCCGCCGGAAGCTTGCGGCCGCGGTTCACGATCTGGTAGAGCTCGATTGGTACGACGGGATCGGAAAGCGGGTGCATGGCCACGCCGTGGGCGCGGCACGCAGGGATGGTGAAGGTCGGCACGACCGCGCTGCCGACGTTGGCCGCCACCATCGCGATCTGCGTCTCGAAATATCTGAACACCATGTCGGGCGGATCGCGCCGGCCGAAGCGCTGCAGCTGCCGGTCGATGAGCTGCTGGACCGGATTATCGGGCGGTGAGCCGATCAGGCGCCGTCCGACGATTTCGCTCCAGCGCGTCCAGCGCGGCGCCGGCACCTGGCCGCACGCCGGCTCGATCAGCATGAGCGCGAAGCGGTAAAGGGGGAAGCGGCGCACGCCGCGTACCGGCGCGAGGAAGCAGCCGAGGCCGACGTCGATCTCGCCGGAAAGCGTCATGCCGATGAGGCGCGAGCGCTCGCCGTCGCGCAGGACGATGCGCAGCTCCGGCGTGCGCGCGGTGTAGCCGCCGATCACTGCCGGCAGCAGGCGGCTCGCGATGATCGGCGTCGCGCCGATCGCCAGCTGCTGGTTCGCCGTCGAGGCGGCGCGCCCGATGATCGAAGCCGCGGCCTCGAGCTCGAGGAGGCTGCGGTCGGCGATCGGCAAGAACTTGGTGCCGAACTGCGTGAGCGTCACCTTGCGCGTCGTGCGGTCGAAGAGCCGGAAGCCAAGCTGCGCTTCCAGCTCGCGCACCAGCACGCTCATCCCGGACTGCGTGATGAAGAGCTGCTCGGCCGCCCGCGAGAAGCTCTGATGGCGAGCGGTGAGAACGAACGCCTTGAGCTGTCGCGACGAGATATTCATGCCGATCGGTGATGAATAGATGTGTTCTAGATACTTGGGCGTTAAATGGTACCGCCGGAATAACGACGCGCGGGTCGCTGTGAGGCCCACAACTAGCGGTAAATCGAAACAAGGGTGCATCACTCGTTGCGCCGCAGCAACGACGCGGAATCATCGCGCTCGCGCCAGCGAGCGTGATGGCGCAAATGAGCTGTGCTGCGCTCGGCACCTATCTCGCCACGCAGCCGCATGTCTCGCAATACACCGCGTCCAGCGCGTCGAACGCTACGCGGAGTCGGCCGCTGTGCCCCTATCCGAAGACGCTGCGCTACAACGGTTCCGGTGAGATCAGCCAGGCGAGCAGCTATGCCTGCCAGTAACTAGAACACCGATTCCACGAATGCGCGCGAGCGGCGCTCGTCGAGCACGGTGCGGAACATGAGCCGGCGCGTATTGACGAAGTGCGGCCGCACGCGGGTGCTCCAGGCGCTCGAGCGCATCCGGCACCATTCCTCGCGCTCCAGGACGTCGGGCGAAACGACGTCGTAGCAAACATGATATTGCGGCTCGCCGTCGAGGCTGCGTAGGCGATAGCAGTGGACCATGCCCGGAACCGCGGCGAGGCCGGGCATGTGCTCGGCGTCGTACCAGCGATTGAACTCGGCCTCCCATTCCGGCTCGATATCGCTCGCCACCACATAATGGTACGGCGCCTCATGGCCCGAGGAGACGCCGCGCCAGTCGGCGAGCGGCGCCAGGCGCTGGGCGCTGCGCGCGCGGTAGCCGTTCAGCATCTGCAGATTGAGCCAGGCGTAGATGTAAGCGGCCGCGCCGTCGAGCGAGACGCAAACCTGCAGCCTCACGGGAACGGGCAGGCTGAGCGCGAACTCGCGGGCTTGCTCGATCAGACGCGCCTCGCCCCCGGAGCGGCGCGCGCGGCGCAGCAGAAACGCAGCGTGCATGGCGTCCTCCTCCCTCTCTTGCCAACGCCTGCGGCGATTGTTCGCCCTTTTGCAGAAACGTGAAATGGCGATATCCGGATATCTGATAGCGGATTTCGAGATACCATGACCTCGGGGAGGAAGAGCTTCATGGATCTGCGGCAGCTCGACTACTTCGTGCATGTCGCGGAGCTCGGCAGCTTCAGCAAGGCCGCATCGCTGCTCTCGATCGCGCAGTCGGCGCTCAGCACGCGCGTGCGTCAGCTTGAAGTCGAGCTGAAGCAGCCCCTGCTTCATCGCAACGGCCGCGGCGTGACGCCGACCGACGCCGGCAAGCGCCTGCTGCAGCACGCGCGCGGCATCCTCATGCAGGTAAACCGCACGCGCGACGAGCTCGCGGAGTTTCGCAGCACACCGTCTGGACACATCGTGCTCGGGCTGCCGCCGACGCTCGCCAAGCTGATCACCTTGCCTTGGCTCAGGCAGTTCCGCGCGAGCTTTCCGAGCGCCACGATCGGCATCATGGAAGGCCTGTCGTCCTCCATCCTCGAGTGGCTCTCGACCGGGCGGATCGACGTCGGCGTGGTGTTCAATCCGCTGCCGTCGCCGGCGATCGAAATCATGCCGCTGATGGAAGAGCCGATGGTTCTGATCGGCGGGAAGCGCGAAGGGCGTCGTCCAGATAAGGCGGTAGCGCTGCGCCAGCTGCCGCGCTATCCCCTCGTCGTTCCCAGCCGGCCAAACGCGAACCGCATGCGCATCGAAGCCGAGCTCGCCCATTTCGGCCTCAAGCCGACCATCGTGCTCGAGGTCGATGGCGTGCCGACGATGCTCGACGCCGTGCGCGAGGGCTACGGCTACACGGTGCTGCCGCTTAGCACGCTGCGGCCGTACAACGCCGACGACAGCCTGTCGATCCGCTCGATCGTGCGGCCGAAGCTCATGATCCAGATTTCTCTCGTGACCTCGGCGCAGCGGCCGATGACCGCGCTCACCCGTGAGGTTGTCGAGCTGCTGCCGCGAACCGCGCTGCCGGTGCTGAAAGAACGCCCGCTCGGCGCGAGCGGGCGTCTTGCCGAGCCTTAGAGCTTTCTCAAAAGCCGCTCGCGCACACAGATGCGCTGCGTATCTCTCACCGTCCCGTCGGCGAGGACGCTGCTGGCGATTTCGACTTGCAGCTTCTGGTGCGTGAAGCTGATCGTGCGGCGGTCGTGGCCGAGCACGCCGACAAGCGTCGGCAAACCGCGAACGCTGACCACGGTGCCGGCACCCGAGCCTTCGCTAACCGTGCCAGAGTTGCCGTCCGCATCGGCAATGAGCACTTGCCCATCCACCAGCTGCCACGTGAAGGCGCCGCTCGTCCTCGACGCGGACGCATTGCCGCTCGGCCGTGGAGCCGCACCGTTGAACGCCACTTGCGCGCTGTTGAAGACCGTGCCATCGGGATTGATGAAGGTCGTGTAGAACACGCCGGGATGCGACACGTTCTGCGTGTAGATCTCGGCAGTACCGGTGCCGTCCTCGTTGAACGTACGGAAACCGCTGCTAATCCCGTTTTGTACTTGAATGAACGCGCTTCCGGCCCCGGGGGTCGGGTTTCTCGGCGTGAAATCAGCATTGAAGCCGGTGCTTGAGCTGATGCAGGTGAACGGGCCGGAGAAGGCGTAACGGCCAGCGACGCTCGTTTCGTTCAGGCCGGCACGCAGCTCATCGTCCGCCGTCTTGCGCTCACGTGTCTCGTCCTGAATCGCTTGCAAAAGCGTCGCATCCATGCCGGCCCGCGAGTTAGCCTCCGCCTCGATGTTGCGCTGAAGCTGCGTATCGGCCGCTTGCAACGCGCTGACGTTCGGAATGGGCACGCAGGTCACGTTTCGACCGCTCGCATCGGACGACTGCATGGCTTGCCCCGCCGGACATCCGTTCACCAGCTGCGCCGATGCCGTCTGCGCCGCAACCCACAATGCGCCCGCCGCCATGGCGACGAGCACGCCCCGTGCTGTGCTGTTCATAGAGCCTCCCTTTCAGAGCAACGTTGTAAAAACGAGGTAAGCGCCCTCTGTTGTACGGCGGTGGCTCTCGCCTTTAAATCCCATGAATAGGTGATGCGGCTTCGTTTTTGGCGCGCAAAGTAGAAGTAAGATAAGAGCAGCGGAGGGGAAATCCATGAGTCCCAAAGAGACTCGGGTGCGCCGGCCCGTGGCTGGCTTCACGCTGATCGAATTGCTCGTCGTCGTGGTGATCATCGGCCTGCTCGCCGGGTTCGTCGCGCCGCGCTATTTCAATCAGGTATCGAAGTCCGAGGTGAGCGTCGCCAAGGCGCAGATCGATGCGCTCGGCAAGGCGCTCGACCAGTATCGGCTCGACACCGGCCACTATCCGAGCACGGAGCTCGGCCTCGCCGCGCTGCTGCAGCGCCCCGCGAACGAGCCGAAGTGGGACGGTCCGTATCTGCGCAAGGACGTGCCGCTCGACCCCTGGGGCAAGCCCTATCTCTACAAAGTGCCTGGAGAGAAAGGCGGCGACTTCGATCTCGTCTCGTACGGCAAGGATGGCCAGCCCGGCGGCGCCGGCGAGAACGCGGACATCTCGAACAACTGACGGCGCTTCCAGCGATGCGTTTTGAACTAAAGGCGATCGGGCCCGGCGGCAACGTCGAGGCGCTCGATTTCCAGGCGCCCGATGAAACGGCAGCGGTAAAGAGCGTGGAGGTGCGCGGCTATACCGTGCTCTCAGTGCGCCCGAAGCGCGGTCTCGCGCTGCCCTGGCAGAGAAGCGGCGAGCGCTTTCCGCTGGCGCTCTTCTCGCAGGAGTTGCGCGTGCTGATCGCCGCCGGCCTGCCGCTCGTCGAGGCCATCGAGACACTCGCGCAGAAGGAGCGCCGCGCGGACTTCCGCGCGATCCTCGAGCGCCTCGTGGCGGTGCTGCGCGAGGGTCAGCCGCTCTCGAGCGCGCTGCAGGAATTCCCGCACGCGTTTTCCCCGCTCTATGTGGCAACGGTGAAGGCGGCCGAGAAGACGAGCGATCTCGCGCCGGCGCTCGCGCGCTTCGTCGCTTATGCCGGGCAGCTCGATGCCATCCGCAAGCGCGTCGTCAACGCGCTGATCTACCCGGCGCTGCTCATCGCCGTCGGCGGCATGGTGTCGCTTTTCCTGCTCTTCTACGTGGTGCCACGCTTCGGCCACATCTATCAGGATCGCGGCACGGATCTGCCGCTCTTCTCGCGGCTCTTGCTGACGTGGGGCCAGGCGGTCCACGAGCACGCCTGGATCGTGCTCGGCTCCCTCGCAACGCTCGTGGCTTTCGCGGTGTACGCGCTGCGGCTGCCGCGCGTGCGCACCGCGCTCGGCGATGCGCTCTGGCGCATTCCGGCGATCGGCGAGCGCCTGAAGCTCTACCAGCTCGCGCGCTTTTACCGCACCATCGGCATGCTCCTGCGCGGCGGCATGCCGCTCGTCGCCGCGCTCGACATGGGCGCGGAGCTGCTGCATCCGCTGCTGCGCGCACGGCTGGCGTCGGCGAGCCGCGCCATCTCCGAAGGCCGCCACGTCTCGCAATCGCTGGAAGCGAACGGTCTCACCACGCCCGTGGCGCTGCGCATGATCGCCGTCGGCGAGAAAGGCGGAAACATGGGCGAGATGCTCGAGAGCATCGCCGCCTTTCACGACGAAGAGCTCGCGCGCTGGGTGGACTGGTTCACGCGGCTCTTCGAGCCGATCCTCATGGCGATCATCGGCGTCGTGATCGGCGCCATCGTCGTGCTCATGTACATGCCGATCTTCGAGCTCGCGGGCAGCCTGCAATGAGCGCGCTCGCCGAAGCGATCGCCGTCGACGACATCACCCGCGCGCGCGCCACGGCGACGGCGGCGCGCCGGCGCATCGTCGATGTGCTGGAAGAAACGCTGGCGCTCGAGCCCGATCGCTTCACCGCGCGCCTCGCCGCAACACTGCAGCTCGAGCGCCTCGACATGGCGGCGCTGCGCCGTGCCGCGCCGCAGTTCGATCTCCTCCCCTTCGCCGAATGCGCGCAGCGCGGCTGCGCGCTCCTGCGCGCAGACGACGGGCGGCTGCTGCTCGCGTTCGACGACCCCTTCTCCGCGGAGTTGCAGGCCTGGGCGGAGGAGCGCCTCGCGCATGCCTTCAGCTGGTCTCTCGTGCATCGCGGCGATCTCGTCGCCTTCCTCGCCGCGCACGAGGAATCACTGCGCGCGCTCGATGCGCTACAGGAGGAGGCGCCCGCGGGCCCCGCCGACAGCGGCCGCGTCGAGGACCTGTCGCTCAAGGCGATCGGGGACGAGTCGAGCGAGGTGGTGCGCCTCGTGCGCTCCACGCTGCGCGACGCCCTGATGATCGGGGCGAGCGACATCCACCTCGAGACGCTGCCTGCCGGCCTCGCGATCAAGTTCAGGATCGACGGCATCCTCTCGCAGGTGAAGCTCGTCCAGGACCCGCTGCAGGCCGAGCAGGCGATCGCGCGCGTGAAAGTGCTCGCCGAGCTCGACATTACCGAGCGCCGCGTGCCGCAGGATGGCCGCTTCAAGGCGCTCGAGCGCGGCCGGGCCGTCGACTTCCGCGTCTCGATCATGCCGAGCATCCATGGCGAGGATGCGGTGCTGCGCGTGCTCGACAAGCAGTCGCTCTACGAGACGACGCGCCAGACGCTCTCGCTCGACTCGCTCGGCTTCGATGCCGCCGACGTCAAGCGACTGCGGCGCCTGAGCCATGAGCCCTACGGCATGCTGCTCGTGACCGGCCCGACCGGATCAGGCAAGACCACCACGCTCTACGCGGCGATCAGCGAGATCAACAACGGGCAGGACAAGATCGTCACCATCGAGGACCCGGTCGAGTATCAGCTCGCCGGCGTGCTGCAGATTCCGGTGAACGAGAAGAAGGGCCTCAGCTTCGCGCGCGGCCTGCGCTCGATCCTGCGCCACGATCCGGACAAGATCATGGTGGGCGAGATCCGCGACCCGGAGACGGCGAACATCGCCGTGCAGTCCGCGCTGACCGGCCACCTCGTCTTCACCACCGTACACGCGAACAACGTCTTCGACGTCATCGGCCGCTTCATGCACATGAACGTCGACCTCTACGGCTTCGTCTCGGCGCTGAACGCGATCCTTGCGCAGCGCCTCGTGCGCCTCGTTTGCCCGCATTGCGCGGAAGAAGAACAGCCCTCGGAGGAGCTGCTGCTCGAATCGGGCCTCACGAAACAGTCTGCTTCCGGCTTTCGTTTTCGTACGGGTAAAGGCTGCCGGGAGTGCCGTGGCTCGGGCTACAAGGGCCGAAAGGCGATCGCCGAGCTCATGATCCTGAACGATGAGCTGCGCGAGCTCATCACCTCGCGCGCCCCCGTGCGCAGCCTCAAGGACGCGGCGAGCCGCGCCGGCACGCGCCTGCTGCGCGATGCCGCGTTCCAGGCCGTGAAGGCGGGGGAAACGACGCTGGCGGAGATCAACCGTGTCACGTTTGTTTCCTGAGCGCCTTCTCGTCCGCCTCGCGCCCGCCGACGTTACGGTGGGGGCGAAGCGCTACGGCTGCGACCCCGCCTTCGGATCGCAGCCCTGGCACGGCGCCGTGGAAGCGCTGAAGGGCATCGCCTGGCCGCGCTCGCGCGTGACGGTGGTGCTCTCCAACCATTTCGTGCGCTATGCGCTCGTGCCCTGGAGCGCGGCGCTCGCGAGCGCGCAGGAAGAGCAGGCGTACCTGCGCCATCACTTCGCCAAGATCCACGGCGAGCGCGCGAAGAGCTGGCTGCTGCGCGCGAGCGAAGGCGCGCCGCGCGCCCCGCGGTTGGCGAGCGCCGTGGACGGCGAACTCGTCGCCGCCATCAAGGCGGCGTTCGCGAAAGGACGCGCCAAGCTCGTCTCCGTACAACCGTCGCTCATGCACGTCTTCAACGGCGCGCGCGCCACGCTGCCCGATGCCGGCGCCTGGCTCGTCATCGCCGAGGCCGAGCGTGCCTGCGTTGCGCTACATGCGCACGGCGGCTTCCGCTCGGTGCAGAACGCGAAGGGCGAATGGCGCACGCTTCTCGAGCGCGAGCGTTATCGCGTTGACAGCGAAATCCCGAGGCGCGTGCTGCTCGCGGGCGTTGAGGCGCCATCGAATGATCCATTCTGGCAATTCCGCATCACCACGACCTGAGGGGAGCAGAAAATGAAAGCGAATTCGCGCCAATCCTTGCTCGTCGCCGCCGCGCTCGCCGGCTGCGTGGCTGCCGCGCCCGCCCGGGCTGTGGACTGTGATGCCGCCAGCTCGCTGCGGCTCATCAATGGCAAGTTCCACACCATGGACAAGCAGGACACGGTCGCTTCCGCGGTATTGATCAAGAACGGCCGTTTCGTCGCTGTCGGCGCCGGCCAGGGAACCGACGATGCCGATTGCGCGCGCACCATTGATCTGCAGGGCCGCACCGTGGTGCCGGGCGTCATCGATGTGCACAACCACATTCTGCTGCTCGGCCTGCGTCCGGGGCGCGACACGCGCCTGGAGAACGCGAACTCCATCAAGGAGGCGCTCGCCACGCTCACCGCGCGCGCGAAAGAGGCGAAGCCCGGCGAGTGGATCACGTCCATTGGCGGCTTCAGCCGCAACCAGTTCTCCCCGGACGTGCGCTTTCCCAGCGCCTCGGAATTGACGCGCGCCGTACCGGACCATCCGGTGTTCATCATGGAAGGGTTCAGCGGTCCCGGTGCCGTCAACGAAAAGGGACGCAAGTTCCTGCGCGACAAAGGCATCCCGGTCAGCGAGGACGGCTTCGTGGACGGCGGCGCCCTCTTCGGCGCGACGCCCTGCACGATGGCGCTCTTTGAGCTGCGCCAGTTGCAGACGCGCGAATCGATGCTCCAGGGACTGCGCGACGCGATGCGCTACGCCGCCGGCATCGGCGTCACGACGCATCTCGATCAGGGCGGCTTCCCGGCAGCGGGAGACAACACCGACGGCTCCGCGCACTTCGACCGGTACCGGGCGCACGACTCCGTGCGAGCGCTCTTCCATCAGGGGGAGATGACGAACCGCATCTGGATCAATTTCCTGCACCTCGAAACCGATCCGCAGACGCCGGAGTTGATGGCGCGGCTGCTCAACGCGTGGAACGACTTCGGCGACAACATGGTGCACGTCGTCGGCATCGGCGAATTCACTGCCGGACCGTTTCTCGAGCCCGGCACGCCGCAATGGTTCCACGGCACGCGCCTCGTCGCCGATTCCCAATGGCGCAATGAAAACCACTCGCTGAATTTCCCGGCGCCGTTCCCGAGCGGGCCGGCGGATTGGAAAGTCATCATCGACGGCTGGCAGAAGGTCAATGACGACATGGTGCGGGACGGCTATCCCGACGGCATCACGAAGCTGCGCTGGGTGCTCGCGCACGTGCCGTTCATCGACGACGAGCATCTCACCCGCCTGAAAAACCTCGGCGGCGGGATCAATGTCCTCGGCGGCTGGCGCTGGCTGAGCGGCACAGCGACCCAGAACGGGCCGCAGTTCAGGAAGCTCGTCGCAAGCGGCATTCCGCTGGGCATGAGCTCCGACGGCATGCAGATCTCCGTCATGAGTCCCTGGATCAACCTCTACTACGTCGTCACGGGCAAGAACGCGCTCGGCCAAGTCATCAACGGCGATCAAACGCTCGAGCGCAACCAGGCGATGCGCCTCTACACCGCCAACAACGGCTGGTTCCTGGAGGCCGAAGACAAGCTCGGCACGATCGAGGAAGGCAAGCTCGCCGATCTCGTCGTGATTAGCGGCGACTATTTCGACAGCCGTGCCGTGCCGGACGAGAGCATCAGGGATCTGCGCTCGGTGCTGACGGTGGTGAACGGCAAGGTGGTCTATGACGACCTCGACGGCCGGTCGAAGGACTACTGGAAGGCGGGGATGCCATAGTTCGCATCCGAAAACTCGAGCTCGATTACATCGCGCCGCCGTCGCGGCCGGTGTGGCCAGGGCTGCTGCTCCTCGTGCTCGCCCTCGCGCTCGGCGGTGAGCTCGCGGTGCGCTATCGCGATGCGCGAGCGGAGCTCGTCGCCCTCGAGACGCAAGCGGGCCTCGTGCGGCCCGCGGGCCGGCCCGCGCGCGCGGCGCCGAAGGAGCGCCTCGACGAGCAGGTGAAGAGTGCCGAAGCGGTGGTGCGCCAGCTCACGCTTCCCTGGGCCGGGCTCGTCGGCGCGCTCGAGCAGGCGGCAACGCGCGACGTGGCGATCCTGCAGCTGCAACCGGATGCGGAGCAGCGGCTGCTGCGCCTCAGCGCCGAGGCGAGGAACCGCGATGCGATGTTCGCGTACCTGAGGCGCCTGGGCGCCGCGCGCGAGCTCGCCGACGTCGTGCTGCTTTCGCACCAGGTGCAGCGCGAAGACCCGCAGCAGCCGATCCAGTTCTCGGTGCAGGCGTCGCTCAAGTGAGATCGCGCCTCGAAGCGTGGCTTCGCCGCCTCGGCCCCGCCGGCATCGTCGCCCTCGGTGTCCTCATCGCCTGCGGCGCCTTCTACGTGAACGCCGTCCTGCCGCTGCAGGAGCAGGCGGCCGGGCAGCGCGCCGCGCTCGAGCGCCTGCGGTCGCGCACGCCCTACCGCCCGGTGTCGGTCGACAGCCGCGCCGAAGACCTGCGGCGGTTCTACGCGCTCTTTCCGACCTCTTCCGAGCTCAATGCCCAGGTCGAGCGGCTGCACCGCCTCGCTCGCGGCACGGGGCTCGATCTTGCGCAGGGCGAGTATCGCCTCGAGCGGCGCACGAATGGCCTGTGGGCGTATCGCGTGACGCTACCGGTGCGAGGCGGCTACGGCCAGCTGCGCGATTTCCTCTCGGCCGTGCTCAAGGACATGCCGGTCGCCTCGATCGATGCGCTGCGCTTCGAGCGCAAGCGCGCCGCCGACACGCAGCTCGAGGCGCAGGTGCGCCTCACGCTCTATGCGCAACCTCCGGGAGAACCACAATGAAGCGCGTCCTCGTGCTCCTTCTTTTCCTCGCCGGCTGCGCGCACCAGGACATCCTCGAGCAGGCGCGCAGCCACTACGGCGCCGGCCGCGGCGACGAGGCCCTCTCGCTCCTCGAGCGGGCGCAGACGGCGCATCCGAACGACGCGCGGCTGCGCCAGGAATACTTCCCGATGCGCGACGCGCTCGTCGCGCAGTGGCTCGCCCAGGCCGAGGTATTGCGCGAGGCACGCCACTATGACGAGGCGGAGACGCTCTACCGGCGGGTGCAGATGCACGACCGCGCCAACGCGCGCGCCGCAGCCGGGGTCGCGCAGATCGAGGCCGACCGGCGTCATCAGTCGCTCGTCGCTGCGGCCGAGCAGCTCGTGAAGGCCGGCAAGTATCGCGAGGCGCAGGACGTGCTGCGCCCGGTGCTCACGGAGAACCCGCAGCAGCGCGAGGCGCGCCGGCTGCAGCGCATCGTCGACGAGCGCCTGGTGAAGCCGGCGCTCGCGGGCGTGCAGCTCAAGCCCGCCACGGCGAAGCCGATCTCGCTCGATCTGCGCGACGTGACGCTGCGCAACGTGTTCGAGGTGCTGCAACGCGCCTCGGGAATCAATTTCGTTTTCGACCGCGACGTGCGCACCGACCAGAGGACGAGCATCGCGCTGCGCGACGCCTCCATCGAGGAGGCGCTGCGCATGGCGCTGCTCACCAACTCGCTCGAGCAGAAGGTGCTGAACGAGAACACCGTATTTCTTTTCCCCAACACGCCGCAGAAGCTGCGCGAGTACCAGGAGCTCGTGGTGAAGGGCTTCTATCTGTCGAACGCGGACGTCAAGCAGACCGCGAACATGATCCGCACGCTGGTCAAGAGCCGCGACATCTTCATCGACGAGAAGATCAACCTCCTCGTGGTGAAGGACACGCCGGCGGCGATCCGGCTCGCCGAGCGCCTGATCGCCGCCCAGGACCTCGCCGAGCCGGAGGTGATGCTGGAAGTGGAGGTGATGGAGGTGAACCGCAACCGGCTGCTCGAGCTTGGCATCAGGTTCCCCGACACGCTGGCGGTCAGCCTCGTCGGCGCGGCCGGCACGCCGGGCACGGTCACGCTGCGCGAATTCCAGAATCGCAGCTCCGATCTCGTGCAGCTGACCTTCAGCAATCCGCTCTTTCTTTTCGCGCTCAAGCAGCAGGACGGGATCAGCAACACGCTCGCCAATCCGCGCATCCGCGTGAAGAACAAGGACAAGGCGCGCATCCACATCGGCGACCGCGTGCCGGTGATCACGACCACCGCCGCTGCGACCGGCGGCTTCGTCTCCGAGTCGGTGAGCTACCTCGACGTCGGCCTGAAGCTCGAGGTCGAGCCGCTGATCTCGCTCGACGACGAGGTCAGCATGAAGGTGGGCCTCGAGGTCAGCAACATCACGCAGACGGTGAAGTCGACCTCCGGCACGCTGACCTATCAGCTCGGCACGCGTACCGCGGCGACCAACCTTCGCCTGCGCGACGGCGAGACGCAAGTCCTCGCCGGGCTGATCAGCACGGATGACCGGCGCGCCGCGGACCGCGTGCCGGGCCTCGGCGAGCTGCCGATCGCCGGCCGGCTTTTCTCGCATACGCTCGACAACAACAACCGCACCGAGATCGTGCTCCTTATCACGCCGCGCATCATGCGCACGCTCGCGCGCCCCGAAGCGGGCTCGGTCGAATTCGCCGCCGGCACCGAAGCGTCGACCGGCACGCCGCGCCTGGGCGCCGCGCCTCCGGTCATCCCGCTGATTCCGCAGCCTGCGCTGCCCGAAGAAGGCGCGGCGCCGGTGCCGCCGACGCCGGCAGCGCCGGTGACGCCCGCGGCGCCGGGATCGCCGCCCGCGATGGTGCCTTTCGGCGGCGTGAGGCCCGCGCCGCAGTGAAAGGCTTCACCCTCATCGAGCTCGTCATCACGGTGGCGATCGTCGGCGTGCTCGCCTCCGTGGCGCTGCCGCTGAACGAGCTCATCGTGCAGCGCGCGAAGGAATCGGACCTGCGCCGCTCGCTGCGCGAGATCCGCGAAGGGATCGACGCCTACAAGCAGGCCTCCGACGACGGACGCATCGTCAAGCGCGCGGGCGATTCGGGCTATCCGAAGCGCCTGGAAGACCTCATCCTGGGCGTCGAGGACCAGAAGGACCCGAAGAAGGCGCGCATCTATTTCCTGCGCCGCCTGCCGCGCGATCCCTTCGTCACCGACGCGGCGCTCGAAGCCGCCGAGACCTGGGGCAAGCGCAGCTACGAGAGCCCGCCGGACGATCCGCGCGAAGGCGACGACGTGTTCGACGTCTTCACGCGCTCGGCCCTCATTGGCATCAACGGTCGGCCGCTGCGCGAATGGTGATGCGCCGCCGCGGCTTCACCCTGGTCGAGCTCCTCGTGGTGCTGTCCATCGTCGCGCTGCTCCTAACCCTCGCCGTGCCGCGCTATTTCGGCTCCCTCGACAAGTCGAAGGAGACGGTGCTGCGCGAGAACCTGAACCAGACGCGCGACGCCATCTCGCGCTACTACGCCGACAAGGGCAAATACCCCGAATCGCTCGACGCGCTGGTCGCCGACAAGTACCTGCGGGCGCTGCCGCTCGACCCGGTGACCGAGAGCGACAAGACCTGGGTCATCGTGCAGCCCGAGGACCCGCAGAAGGGCGGCGTCTACGACGTGAAAAGCGGCGCGCCCGGCAAGATGAAGGACGGCCGCGAATTCTCGCAGCTATGAGACGGGCGAGCAGCGGCTTCACCTATCTCACGGTGCTTTTCATCGTCGCGCTCATCGCCGGCGGCCTCGCGCTCGTCGGCGAGGTGTGGGAGACGGCAGCGAAGCGCGACAAGGAAGCCGAGCTTCTCTTCATCGGCAACCAGTATCGAATCGCGATCACGCGCTACTACCTTGCGGGCCTGAACCGGTATCCGCGCTCGCTCGATGATCTCCTGAAGGACCCGCGGCAGCCCGGCACGGTGCGCTACCTGCGCCGGATCTATACGGATCCGTTCACGGGCAAAGCCGAGTGGGGCACCGTCAAGGCGCCCGACGGCGGCATCGCCGGCGTCTACAGCCTTGCGGAGCTGAAGCCGCTGAAGAGCGGCAACTTCCGGTTGCGCGACGCGGGGTTTGAGTCGGCGCAGACCTACGCCGACTGGAAGTTCGTTTACTCGCCGCTTGCACCAGGGCAGGCAACGACTGCGCCGAAACCGGCAGCGAACCCTGCGCCCTAGCCTGGGCGCTTCAGCGGCTCGCCATGCCGGCCGCACCACTTCACGGTGGGCTCGTGGCAGGCGCAGCGTCCGGGCGGCAGGCGGGAGCCAGGGTTAGGCCGGCCGCGCGCGAGCAGCATCATCAGCAGGTCGAAGGCTTTGGTGGTCCTCGTCATTGCTCCTCCCGTAAACATGGCAGCAATCTACGCGGCGCCTCGCGGCCGCTCAGCGAAGGGCGTTACTGGAAGACTGTGACCAAGTACCCGGCTAGAGCCAGTTACCGATCAGGAGGAACGCGCTCCAGTAGTTGGGATGGCGGTAGCGCGGGTCCTTGAGCGCCGCGAGCTGCGCCTGCTGCAGCGCCTTCGCCTTCGAGATCGCCGGGTCGCGCAGCGCCCGGTAGAACTCCGACACGAGCTGCGCCGAGGCCGGGTCGTTGACCGTCCAGAGGGTCGCGAGCGCGCTCCTCGCGCCGGCCTTGATCGCGACCCCGGCGAGACCGAGGGCCGCCCGATCGTCGCCCGCGGCGGTCTGGCAGGCGCTCAGCGTCAGGAGCTCCACGGGCTCGGTGCGGAACTTGGAGAGCCCGAGGAACTGCTCGAGCTTTGCCATCGACAGGCGGTCCTCGTAAGTGAGGAGGAACGTTTTGTCGACGTCGCTGCTGAACTGCCCGTGCGAAGCGATGTGCACGATCGAGTACGGCGTCGCCTGGAGGTCTTTCTCCATGTTCAGCACGGTGAACTCGCGATCGCGCAGCACCTGCCCGCCGTAGAGCTTCTGAATCGCGTCGAGCTCCTGCGCCACGTACGGCAGCGCCGGGAAGCCCTGCACGCTGTCGCTCAGGCCATTCAGCAGCAGCTGCACGTGCTCGCGCGGCAGCGGTCGCGGGTCGGTGAGCGTCAGGCCCGGCGTCGTAGCGAGGGCATAGCGCGCCGCCAGAAACTGCTCGCCGTCGTGCAACGCACCGAGCGGGATGGTGCGCAGCGCCCCGTCGGGAACGATCACGAGCGTATCGACGTGCTGCTTTTCAAGCTCGGCGGCGATCGGCCGGATCATCCATTCGTAGAGCTGTCGCGCATGCGGGTAGTACTCGTGCGTCGTGCGCTTCTCGAGCAGCAGCCGGAAGACGCGGATCTCGCGCGTAAGCGTGGCCGCGTCGACGCGCGTGGTGTAACGCTTCATGCCGTCGGGCAGTGTCAGCAGCAGCTCGAGGCGGTCGTTGAGGATGATCGGGTAAAGCGCGGCCGTCTGCGGCGCGAGCTGGTCGATGCCCGTGGTGCGCGCGCGCAGCGCGGTCACGCAATCGTCCTGGAAATAGTCCTGCAGCTCCGCCCCCTTCAGGATCTCCATGGTGCTGCGCGCGTCGACGAGATACTGCGTGACCTGCTTCGCATCCGAGGCGCGGCCCGACTGCTCGAGCAGCAGATCGGCGAGCTCGGAGAAGAGCGGGCCTACCGATTCGCGAAACGAGGCATGGCCGGGACTCGCCACCAGATCGGCGCGCACCGTGGAGAGCGTTTGCACGGCGTGCTGATAGGCGAGGATCGATTCGTCGGAGTCGCCCTGCCGCTTGAGCAGGCGCGCCTTGTGCCATTGCCAGCGGAAAAGGAGCTCGGGCGCGTTTGCTTCGTCCGCGGCGACGATCGCCCGCTGCGAAAGCTGCAAGGCGTCGCGCGTGCGTCCGCCTTGTTCATAGACCTCGGCCAGGTAACCGAGCGCCGAGGAGCGCGCCCGCACGTCGTTCGCCGCTACGGCGCTCGCGAGCGCTTCGTTCAGAAGGCTCGCACCCACCGCGCGATCGCCCAGGCGTACATACAAGCGCCCTACGCTGACCAGGCCATAGGCCTTGTCGCGCGAGGCGGGGAGCCGCCGCAGTTCGGCGGTGAGACCCGGTAGCGTGCGCATCGCCTCGGCAGGACGACCGTCGTCGGCAAAGGCACGCGCGAGATTCGTGGAGGCGCGCAGCGCGAGCGCCTTGTTGCCGGCGCGCTCGGCGGATTCGCCGGCCTCACGGTAGAGGCGTTGCGCTTCGCCATAGCGGCCCTGCGCCGCGCGCAGGTTGCCGAAATCGTTGAGCGCCGCGGCGAGCGTCTTCGCCTGCTCGCTCTTGCGAGCGCCCGCGACGGCGGCGTCGAGCGCGCTTTCGGCATCGCTGATGCGCCCGCTCGCCAGATAAGCGCTGCCAAGGCTCGCTTGCACTTCGGTCGCGAGCGGCTCGGCTGGCCGAAGGCCAAGCGCTTTCTCGAGCTTCTGCACGGCGGCGGCATTGCGGCCGAGCGCAGCATCGCTCTGCGCCGCCTGCAGGAGCGCGAGCGCTTCATCGTCGGCGGCGGCGATGACAGGGCCGGCAGGCAGCAGGATGGCGAGCAGGGCGCAGCGCGCCCAGGTACGCGACTTCATAGTAGCCTCCTCCCCGAGGGTACTTTTCCTCTATTGTGCGCCTAAGGGGGCGAAAGAAGTGCGCAAGGCAGCTCTGGCGGTGCTCGTCGCGGGCGGCGTAGTGTTCGCCGTGCTGATCGCGCTTCGCAGCGCCGGGGCGCTCGAGGGCCTCGAGCTCGCCGCCTACGATTGGCACCTGCGCCTGCGGCCGGGAACGCCGGCAAAAAAGCCGCCGGTCGTTCTCGTGACGATCAGCGAGCGCGACATCGGCGAGCTGGGCACCTGGCCCGTCCCCGATCGCGTCCTCGCGAGAGCATTGGAAATCCTCGCGCGCTCCGGCGCCCGCGCCATCGGCCTCGACATCTATCGCGACGTGCCGGTCCCGCCGGGGCACGAGGAGCTGAACGCGGTGCTCGCGAAAAACCCCCAGATCATCGGTCCGATGCTGCTCCCGCGCGGCGACAACCCGGGCGTGCGCGCGCCGGCGGCGCTCGCCGGCAGCGAGCGCGTCGGCTTCACCGATGTCGTGGTCGATGCCGATGG
>Ga0075436_100000465_pt1 | contig 26277 bp, 12 predicted proteins | sample RhiMethybrSRZTD5_FD_75303 | JGI IMG/M metagenome (GOLD analysis project Ga0075436, IMG submission 75303) | Populus rhizosphere microbial communities from Tennessee, USA - Rhizosphere MetaG P. TD hybrid SRZTD5 | ecosystem: Host-associated > Plants > Roots > Rhizosphere > Soil | place: USA...
CGCCGCCATTCGTCTATTAACGACGCGACCAGCCCGCTCCATCCCGTCTGATGCGAAGCGCCGATGCCCGCGCCATTGTCTCCGTGAAAATACTCGTAGAACAGAATGTAATCGCGCCAGTGTGGATCCTCCTGGAATTTTTTTGAACCGCCGTACACCGGACGCCGACCTTCGTCATTTATGGTGAATATGCTGATCAATCGATTGGCTATCTCTTTACCTATTTCGGTCAAGGTCACCTGGCGGCCCGAACCATCAGGCGACGACACGCTGAAGTGTGGACCGTAAGCCGTGCCCAATTTCCTGAGCGACTCGATCATCAAGAATGATGTTGGAAACCAAATTGGTCCGCGCCAGTTTGAATTGCCGCCCTTGATTTTGTTGTCGGACTCCGCCGGCTCGTAGCGCACTTCGCTGTTGCCGAAGACATACGGATGCTGCTCGTGATACTTCGAGAGGCTGCGCATTCCGTAGTCCGACAGAAACTCATCGGGATCGATCAGTCTTTCCAGGATGTGCCTCGTTTGATCCTGATCCACGATGGCCAGAACGTGAACCTCGACACCCTCGTGCTTCACAAGGTAGCACGCTCGCTCGACAAGATCCTGCCGGTTCTCGGTGAACCACTTCAGATTCGAGCTGAACTCTTTGAACGGTTCTATCCATTTGACCTCGAGTCGTTCAATCGCATAAAGCGGAATAATTCCTACGAGCGAACGCACGCGGAACTTGTGAAAGCTGCCGTCGGGATACCGCAGAACGTCATAAAAAAAGCCATCCTTTTCATCCCACAACGAGTAATCGCGTCCGCCCCGCTTCTTCATCGCCGCGCCGACGTAGATGTAGTGCTGAAAGAATTTCGTGGCGAGGCTTTCGTAGACCTTGTGTTCCTTCGCCAGCTCAAGCGCAATTCGCATAAGATTCAGGCAGAACATTCCCATCCAGCCGGTAGCGTCGCTTTGCTCGAGCACAACTCCAGCTTGAAGCTTCTCGCTGCGATCGATGACTGTGATGTTGTCGAGTCCCAGAAATCCGCCTTCGAAGATGTTGTTCCCTTCGCTGTCAACTTTGTTCACCCACCATGCGAAGTTGATCAGCAGTTTATGAAAACATTTCTCGAGCCAATCACGATCGGCGCGCCCGCTTCTGATCCGATCCATGTTGTAGACTCGCCAGCAAGCCCACGCATGGACTGGCGGATTCAAATCAGAAAACTCCCATTCGTAAGCGGGCAGTTGTCCGTTCGGATGCTGGAACTGCTCAAACAACATCAGCCACAACTGTTCCTTCGCGAACTCCGCGTCGATCAAAGTAAGGGTGACAGTGTGAAAAGCCAGATCCCAAGCCGCGAACCACGGATACTCCCACTTATCGGGCATGGAAAGAATGCGCATCGAGTTCAGATGCTGCCAGTGTGAGTTGCGAATCGAATATCGTGAGTCGGGAGGCGGCTTGTCAGGGTCGTCCCCGGCGAGCCAACGGTTCACGTCGTACAAGTAGATCTGCTTGGTCCATAACAAACCGGCGAAGGCTTGCCGCTGAATTCGCCGCTCGTCTTCGGACGCTTTGGGCGGATGTATAAAATTGTAAAACTCGTCGGCCTCAGCGAGCCTTCGCCTGATGATCTTATCGACGTCCTTTAACGGCGACTTCAGAACATCAGGTGACAATCGCATTCGCAAGACAACTGAGCCGCCCGCTGGAATTGTCTTTTTGTAATGAAAGCACGCCTTCGTTCCAGTGCGAGCGGGATTGATGGCCGCTTCTCCGTTGATGATGTGACGATGAAACGCATCCTTATAATAAGGCTGCGAGGAAGTAGTTCCCACGACCAGCGCGCGAGCGGGATTCGTTTCATTGTTCGTAAACAACATCTCGCCGCCGTCCGCGTAAAGGTAACGAGGTCCCAGGTGATATTGGAAGGCAAGGTTCTTGACTATCTGCGCCGAGCTATCGCTGGCGATCATCGTTTCGCAATCGGCCGCCGGCGGTCCTGCGTAAATTGAAGGTTCTTCGTCGCGAGGTTCGCTCCAGGCCCAGGTGTTTCGAAACCAAAGTTGAGGAACGATGTGGAGCGGCGCGTCTTCGGGTCCGCGATTGAACGCCTCAATCCTGATGCAGATATCTTCGGGGCCGGCCTTCGCATACTCGACGAAGATATCGAAGTACCGGTTCTCATCGAAGACGCCGGTGTCCAGCAACTCGTATTCGAAGCCGTGTCCGGCTCTTCTCTGATTTTCTTCAATCAAATCGCGGTAAGGGAACTCGGCTTGAGGGTATTTGTAGAGGTACTTCATGTAGCTGTGCGAAGGCGTATTGTCGAGATAGAAGTAATACTCTTTGACGTCTTCGCCGTGATTGCCTTGCGAAGGAACCAATCCAAACGCGCGTTCCTTAAGAATCGGATCGCGCTCATTCCAAAACCCGAGAGCGAACACGAGCAACTGGTAGCGATCGCAAATTCCCGCGAGCCCGTCTTCTCCCCATCGATAAGCGCGGCTTCGAGCCTGGTCGTGAGGGAAAAAGTCCCAGGCGTTGCCGTCCGAGCTGTAGTCTTCGCGAACGGTTCCCCACGCGCGCTCGGCTACGTAGGGACCCCAACGCCGCCAGGTCGGAAGATTGCCGACGTTTTCTTTCAGACGTGCGTGCTCTGCTGTTGGAGGAGATTCGATTGAGCCGGAATTGTCCTTCATTGTTTGAAGAGGAGCCTTACGGTCCGATCCCTTGACCTCTCCCGAATCACTCATTCGGTTGTTCGACATCAGCGGGCGCAGGTTTTGGTTTCAGATAAATCGTGTAGACGAAATAACCGGTTGTGCCGAGCAGTAGCAACGAAATCAATGCGATGATGAGAATCACAGTGTAGCTTCGCCGTTGTCGCTGAACGGGAGGTAAAGCAATTACAGGAGCGAAGTCGCCTTCTTCAGTCATCGGGCGCTCGGCCGTCGGACGTGTGCTGAAGTCATCGTCTTCGCGCATCGCCGCTGGAGCAGTACCACTCTCAGGTTGACCGAAAACGGGAGGCGTCAGCATCTTGGTCACTTGCTGCTGATTATCATATTGCGCTGCGTCATCCGGCTGATATTCCCACGCGCTTTGATCTGTTGAAGCGTACTCGGAGTAATATCCGGCGTTGAGCGCTCTGAAGCTGCCGGTGATTGATTTCCCTTCGCTTGCAGAATGCAAAGCCTCGCCATCGAACCGCGCGATCACTACCGTGATGTTATCTTCACCACCGCGCTCGTTGGCTTTTGCTATTAACACGCGGCAAGCTTCGGACAGGTCTTGTATCTCGCTCACCGTTTCGCGCAGCTCTTCAGGGGAAACCTTGTTTGAAAGGCCGTCGCTACACATTACCAGGCTGTCATTGCGAAAGAGCTCGACCGCGGTCATCGCCACCTTCACCGCCTGCTGCGTGCCGAGTGCTTGCATAATCACATTTTGAGGAACCGAATCCATCTGCTCTGGTTTTATCGCTCCCGAGTCGACAAGCATCTGCGCGAGAGATTGATCCTTGGTGAGCTGTTTGATTTGCCGGCCTCGTATCAGGTACGCGCGCGAATCACCGACCTGTGCGATATAAGCCGTCGTGCCCTGAACCAGCACCGCGGTGAGAGTGGCTCCCATACCGGACATTTCCGGATTTTCCTGAGCGTGATTCCAGATTTGGTCATTGGCGTTTTCGGCGGCGGTCTTCAGGCGCTCGGATATTCCCATCGAAGCCGGCATCTGTGCGATGCTCTCGCGAATGGTTTTGACGGCCATCTCGCTTGCGATCTCGCCGGCGGCTGCGCCGCCCATCCCATCCGACACGATCATCAAGCTTCCGAGCTCACCGAGCGAATGCCGAGTCACTGCGGAATCCAAACCTGTCGTTCCTTTTGTAAGATCGGCTACCAGAAATGCGTCTTCATTGCCGGTGCGCTGCATTCCGACATCTGTGCGGCCGTAGACTGAAACTAGAACTTGGCTCATAGAAAAAAGTAGTCAGTTGACGTTAGTCAGTTCACACTTCAAATCTGAAGAGCTGCTTGCCAACCAGAATCATGTCTCCTGGCTGAAGCTCGACTTCACCCTTGAGCTTGATGAATGTCCCGTTGCGGCTTCCTTCGTCTGTCAGTGTGAACACGCTGCCTTGTCTCACAATGCGAGCGTGCCTGCCTGACATAAAACCATCGTGAGGAAAATTGATGTCGCCGGTGTTTCGACCGATCACGGTGTCGTCGCCGAGCTCATACACCTCGCCCGGCTGCCCGCCTTCCATAACCAGATGCAGACGTCCGATGACTGGAGGCGGCGCGGCTTGAGACGACATTACCATGGTCTGTCCAAATGTCATCGGCGCACCGCAATTCGAGCAGAACGTGCTGCCAACATTGTTCGACTGCCCGCATTGTCCGCACAACACTCCCGACACTGAGGCAACGTGTTGAGTCTTGTCTCCAGATGCTGTGATTGGAGAAGGCGGCTCCGGTTGATCCCCCAGTCGAGTGGCAGGAGGAACGGCCGGCTTCGATGCCGTCACTCGAGGCGCGCTTGGCGGCGGCGGCATAGACACCGGAGGAGCAGGCGGCGGGGGAACTGGAGCCGTCGGCTCGGGCGCTCGCGGTGGCGCGGCGCTTGGCTGCTCGACTGGTGGTGGAGGCGGCGGCGGAGCAGCCGGTCGCGGAGGAGCCGGCGCTACCACTGTTGGCGGCGCTGACCACTGAGGCTGGTTGCTCGGAGGAGGCGGCGGTGGCGGCGGCTCTCGATGAACCGGGGCCGGAGGCGGTGGCGGCGGTTCAACGCGAGGTCTGGCTTCCGCTGGCGGCTTGGCGATCACGGTCTTCATCCCTTCCTCAATCGAAGGAGGCTTAGCGATGACGGTCTTCATCGCTTCATCAACTGAAGGAGGCCTGGCGACCACCGTCTTCATCGCATCGTCGGCGGCTGGAGGTTTTGCGATTATCGTCTTCATCGCTTCATCGTACGAAGGCGTTTTCTCGGCAACAGTCTTCAAGCTCGCGCGGCCGGGATCAACCATCGCGCGCTGATCCACCACCGTCTTTAGCACGTCCGGCGGCTGAGCGTCAGCAGGTGGCGGAGGCGACGCGGGGAGCCTGCTGCCACACTGCTGGCAAAATGACCAGCCGACCTCGTTCGACGTATTACACTGTGGACAGATGATTCCTTCTTCCTGCACTGGTGCTGTACCCCCCTCTTGATAATCTTGATTGGGACTGGAGGCTGTTGAATAGGCGGACGCATTAGGCGACGCAGCCACGGGTTGTGTGTGAGCGCTCTCAAGCGGGAGAGCACACATGCGACAGACAGACGAACCCGGCTTGTTCCCCGCCCCGCAATTTGGACAAGTGATCATGGCTATTGTGATGAGTCCCGCCGCACATTATACGTAAAGGGTATTTTCGAGGGAAATAAAAATACGGGGAGAGATGCGCACGAACCCAAGTTCTCTTAGGGCGCCATCGTTTGTGATCACACTATGTCGCTATGGCTTTGACTACCAATCTCTAATGACCCTTCTTCTTCCTATGATGTTTAGCTTGGAGCTTTCTGGCTTGTGCTTCGATTCTTTGAGCCTCTCCCTTTCGATTCATCCCCTTTAATATATCAGCGTGGGCCATCATGGTACTTACAACCCGTCGATTGTCTGTTCCTAGAACTTTTCTCTGAATCGAAAGCGCGCGTCGAATCAGGGGCTCTCCTTTATATGATCTGTGACCACTATGATAGAGCATTGCGAGCCGAAATAGAGTATATGACAGCGAAAGGTGCTCTGGGCCAAGTGATTTCTCTTTTAGAATTATCGATTCTTTGTAATAGTCTTCGGCCTCGGAGTTTTTGCCCTGAGAATTGCGGAGACGTGCGAGCGTATGGAGGTAACCTGCTACCTTCGGGTGTTCCCGCCCTAGTAGCTTTTCATTGATCTCCAATGAGCGAGCAATGAGAGGCTCGGCTTCGGAGTACCTACGCATTTCAATATAGAGAGTAGCTAAGCCATGGAGGCAATCAGCTACAATGGGGTAGTTTTTTCCATATGTGTTCTCTGAGATTTCCAGAGATCGAAGAAACAACGGCTCGGCCTCCTTTAGCTTCCCTTCGAAGATAAAAATATTAGCCAGGTCATGGAGAATGTGACCTACCTCGGGATGATTTCCTCCAAGAATCTTCTCTGCGATTTTCAGAGAGTGGCTCACGAGCGTCTCGGCTTCAGCGACTCTTTCCAGATGGTAGTACATATTCCCCTGAACAAGTAAAACGTCGCCTATGTCAAGATGTTCTTGCCCGAGCACTTTCTCCCTGATCTCTAATGATTCGGCGATAAGAGGCTCGGCATCACCATATCTACCCAGACTTATGTAACAGATTCCTAGCTTGAGAAGACTACTTGATATATCGAGATCGTTGGGACCCAGGGCTTGCTTTCTAATCGAGAGGGAGCGGAGAAAAAGCGGCTCGGCTATTGAATACTTGCCTTGATCGTAGTACAGCCAAGCTTGATTGTGAAAAATCGAGGCAACATTGATGTGATCTGCCCCTAAGAGACTTTGTCTGATCTCCAGAGATCTATGGTAAAGGAGTTCGGCCTCGCTCAAGCGTGCGCGGAGATGGAAATAGCGCCCTAAATTGTTGAGCAACTGCGCCGCCACTAAGGACGCTACTTTCCAGCTCTCTATGAGTTCAGAGCAAACTTGTGAGTGTGGAAGGATGCGCTCAATGCGATTCCACATAGATAAGTCATATAAATCAACTTCTGGAAGTGCGTGAGCCACCGCATTAACGCATCGCTCGGCCCATAGGCGCTTCGCCCCATCATCCATTCCTTCTTTCAATACAGCCTGAACCAAACGATGAATATCGTATGTTTTGGATTTGCGGTCACGATGTATTAGCGAGTACCGAATGAGCGGCTTTAACACCTCATCAAGAAGAAGCGGATCGGACTCAACATTGGCAAGTGCCGAGGAAAGCTCAGGGCCAAGATTAAGAGCCCCAAGACTAATGAGCTCATTTGGAATTCTATCAGGACTCAAGAAGGCGCTGACCCGCAACAGATCCGCCGCGGCCTTTGAAGTGCCTTCTACCTGCTGAAAGTTCAACGACCAAGTAGTTCTCACCGATTTGCGGTCTTTGCCTGCCACGGAGCCTTTCTCGAGTAGCTCCAGCCCACGCTTGCGATAGCTAACCAGATAATCCTGAAAGCTTGATCTCAGTTCTTTGATATAGGCCCCAGCTTGTTCCAACGCCAATGGTAGGTAATCAAGTTCGAATGAGAGTTGTTCGATAGCTTTGTCTTCATCAAGGTCAAGATCGTGCCGCCCTGTCCGTCTCAATAAGAACTCTTTTGCATCCTCAGGCGACATTTCCTCCATCTCAATTGGGTTTAGGATTCCAATATTGTCAAAGACCTGAGCTCTTGAAGTAAGAAGTATGTGCCCGTTCGAGCCGGACGGTAGAAATTCTTCAATCAATCCGGGCTCGTCTGCGTTATCAAGTATCAATAGCCAATCGCTATTAGCCTCAAGCCATCTTCTGACCGCAGATACAACAAGGTTCTGGTCCTGAATGTTCCTCTCTGGCAACTCAAGCAAGCTGGCGATTGCGACGAAGTCTGAAATTAAGGATTCTCTTGATTGGGCAACCACCCACAACACGGCTCTGTAATCCGCGCGGTGACGGATCGCGTAGGCGATAGCAGTTTGCGTCTTACCGATTCCGCCAAGTCCGCTTATTGCTTGCCGCTGAGCCAGAACTGCTGCTTTGCCTGCAGTCAAAGCCTCATTCAACTTGTTGAGGACATCCTCACGACCTGTAAAGAAAGGCACACCCGGTGGCACGTTCCATGGGATTTCTGAGGGATGTTCTTCGTCTGCGCTGGTTGTTCCGGGGAACGGTACTGGATGAGGAACAACACGTTTGGTGGCAGCTTTGGTGATCTGTTCATTGAAACCAGGAAAGTTTGGCGCTTCATCCGGTTTCGCGCGTTCCTTAAGCCCTTCGAGTATTGCATTGCGTGCTTTCTCTTCTGCGTGGCCAACAAGATCGATATAGATAAGCGGAGACAATAAACCTTCAGGAGAACATTGCTCTACGCGAATCGGAATTAGTGTTTGATCGACTCCTTTCGGATCACGAGCGAACGCAACTGCCCATTCAGGCTGTGTGTATTCCGCATTGAGGTAGTTGTTGGATAAGACCGCTATTGTTTTCTTTGTTCCCGATGCTGCCTCCTGCATTTTCAATACAAAATTCCCGCCAGGTCGAAAATCCCACGCCTGATATTCGACGGTATAGTGATTCTCTTCTAGCGTCCAAGCAATCCAGTCGGCCCAAGCCTTGTCGGCTTTATTGTAGCTAATGAAGAAGTCTTTCAACTTGGTTGTCTCTTGAGATCAGAATCTATTGCTTGTGGGCGAACTTATCTTTTCTTGTGAGGTTTGTAAAGCCGATCTCCAATTCGTTCGGTCGATCTAACACTCCTTCACGAACTCAGGAAGCGTATCGCGCCAATGCCGCAGTGGCTCGAGGCCTAACTTCTCTGAAACCAGACATCTCATAGCGGAGTTGTGCGGGCGTGGGGCTCGTTGATTCAAGGCCGCTCGAGTCACCGGCTCGATCTCGACATTACCAAGCCCCGCAAGATCAAGCGCAAGCCTCGCAAACTCTAACCAGGTGGTCGGCCCGGTCGACGTTACTTGATACAAACCGTGAGCGCCCAGATCGATGATTTCTTCGATGCGACCCGCCAGGTCCGGTGCGTATGTCGGAATCGAAGTCTGATCGATCACCCCTTTCAGTTTTGTTCCCTTGCGAGCGTACTCGATCACTCGGCTGCCGAAATTCTTTCCGCCCGCCCCAAATAACCACGACGTGCGCACTATGAAGAAGCGCTCGGCTTCTTCGCGAACCGCAAACTCGCCGGCAAGCTTCGCCTTCCCGTACACGCTCAGCGGTTGAGGCTCATCCTCCTGCGTGTAGAAGTCCTGCTTCGATCCGTCGAAGACATAGTCGGTGCTGACGTGAACGATGTCCGCGCCGAACTCGCGGCTCGCGCGCGCAAGAAGCCTGGGGCCTTTTTCGTTGATCGCGTAAGCCCAGTCAACATCGACTTCACAGCGATCGACATCGCCCGTAGCCGCGCAGTTGATCACGACGGCCGGACTCGCGGCCTCGACTGCGCGTCTCACATCGTCTTCTTCGGTGATGTCAAGCTCTGCGTGCGTCATCGCGACCACACGCCAACGCGAACGCATGAGCCGCTCGGTCATCGAACGTCCTAACAAACCTCCGGCACCGGTTATCATCGCTGTTCTGGGTTCGGACCAGAGAAGTTCGCGAACTGTTTGTGGGCCAAGCTCTCTTTCGATCGCGACGTCTGTTTCGGTCAACACAGACTCACCTCGTTTGTTCGGAAGGCAGCGCACGCCGATTGTAGTTCGCCATTGATCTTTAATCAAATTCGGCTCAATCAAATCAGGCCGAAAGTTCAATTGAACGCGCGGTGAACCTGTGCTATAAGTGCCGCCGCTCCGGGATCGATGTTGACAAATTGGTGACCGAAAGAAAATGGAGGACAAGATGAAGAGACTTCTGCTTGCACTGTCGATTCTATTTTTAACCGCACTTGCAACCCCGTGTTTGGGTCAGACTACGAACACCAACAAGAACGCGGCCAAGCCCGAGGCGAAAACGATGTCCAGGGCTGCCGTGCAATCGTCCCTCATTGCGAAAGAGAAATCTTTGTGGGAGGCGTTCAAGAAAAAAGATGCGAAGCCTTTTGAAAGAAATCTCACCGCGGACGCGTTGCAGATTGATGTCACCGGATTGACGACGAAAGCTGACGTGGTCAAGAGTCTCGGCGGCTGTGATGTGAAGGACTACTCGCTCGACAATTTCAAAATGGTGAAGGTCGATAGCAACGTGATGGTCTTGACATATAAGGCGACCGTGCACGCGACGTGCGGCGGCCAGGCGGCGCCTGAAAACGTTATGGCCGCTTCGGTGTGGGTGAACCGCGGCGGCAGGTGGGTCGCGAGCTTCCATCAAGAGACGCCTCAGATGAAGTGAATCCAATTCATCTGAAGACCAAACGGGCAGATTTCGGTCTGCCCTTTTTTGTTTGATCTCTCTAGAGTCTGAGATCGATTAAGGCAAAAGGAGAGCGGTGACCTCAATCGAAGGCCCGCTGTCGTTATGTTAAATTATCGGTGAATGGCGGAGAAAGAGTCAGCCGATATTGAGCGGTTTATCGAAACACTGCCTGATGCGGCGGGCGCTCGAACTTTCCTCAACAGGCTGGAAGCTGCGGACCCGGCGGCCGCGAAAAAATCAAAGAGCAACCCGAGCTTGTTGACGCGAATGCTCACGCTCGCCGGTAATAGTCCCTTCCTCGCTGAGACTCTTCTTCGTCACCCGGAACAAACAAGCTGGCTCAAAGCTGAGACCGAGCGAAATTTCGACCGCGTTAAATCGGTCGAACAACTATCGGAGGAACTCGCTCGGTTCGTCGCTCGCACGATTGACGGCGACGACTCCCAGCGGCTTGCGAGATTCAAGCGACGCGAGCTTCTCAGAATTTATCTGCGCGATTGTCTTCGAGTCGCGACGCTTTCGGAAGTCACAGAGGAGTTGTCCAATCTCGGTGACGTGATCTTGCGATACAGCCTCGCGCGCTCTTATCAGGAAATGACAAAGCTGCACGGCGCGCCGCTGGTTCAAGATCAGCGAGGCCGCATCGAGAAAGCTGAGCTGGCAATCGTCGCGCTTGGAAAGCTCGGCTGCCGCGAGCTCAATTACGCTTCCGACATCGATCTCTTCTTTCTTTATTCGAGCGACGGCGAAACCGCGGGAGACAGCGGCAAGTCTTCATCGAAGATCAGCAACAAGCAATTCTTCACCGGCGTCGCCGAGCGCGTCGTTCAGATGATCGGCAAGAGTTCCGTTGAAGGAGCAGTCTATCGAATCGACTTGAGGCTGCGTCCGTACGGACGCGACGGCGATCTGGTTTGGGCGCTCGACCGCGCCGCGCATTACTATCGTGATCAGGCTCACAATTGGGAGCGCCAGGCACTGATTCGCGCGCGAGCCGCGGCCGGGAGTGAAGAGCTGGTCTCACGTTTTCTCGAAATGGTTCGCGATTCGATCTTCACCCGCGATGCACTGCCCGATACGCTGGACGCCGTGCGGCGAGCAAAGGAAAAGATCGATCGCAAGGAGGCCGCGCGGGCTCGCGGCTTCAACGTGAAGCTTGGCCCCGGCGGCATTCGCGAGATCGAGTTTATCGCTCAAGCACTGCAGCTCAAGCACGGCGGCCGGGAGCCGTGGGTGCGTTCGGCTCAAACTCTGATCGTGTTGGCGCGCCTTGCCGAAAAGCATTACCTGACTGAGCCTGAGCGCACTCGTTTGTCGGCCGCGTACACTTTCCTGCGAACCGTCGAGCATCGGTTGCAAATGGAACACGGCGCGCAGACTCACACTCTGCCCGCAAGTCGCGCGAAGTTGGAGATGCTGGCGCGGCGATGTGGCTACGCCGAAAGCAGCGACCTGTCGACTCGGTTCATGAAGGATCTGGAAGAACACACGTCGGTAGTGCGTGCGATCTATGATCGAGTCTTCGGACAAACTGAAAGCGTGCAAGCACTCGCGGAGGTTCAGAGCGGACGAACAACGGGTTCAGACAACGAAGCTAATCGACTGATCAAACAAGCGGCGACGCGAATGACCAGGGTTGTCTTCCCCAACAAGATTGAATCTGAGCTAAGCCATCGACAGGAGATCGAAGAAACGATTGTGGCAGCGCTCCAACGCGCTATCAATCCATCGCGATCGCTCAGAAACCTGTCGGCGTGGGCCGATTCGTTTGCAACTTATGCTCGCGAACAAAGGCAGGGACTTGATCAGCTTGATACAAACAGCCAATGGTTGAAACTAACCGATCGACTGATTCTGATTCTCAGCAGCCAGTACCTGTCACACTTGTTGCTTTCGCGTCCAATGCTCGCCTCAACGTTAGTCGCATCTGAGTCGCCGGCGCTTCGATCCGATTTTTTTCCCGCGATGCGCTCGGCGCTGGATCGAGAGAGCGACCCCTCTTCAAAGACAGATGCCTTGCGACGAGTTTGGTATCGACTTGTGATCGAAATCGGCTATAAGGATTTGTCTTCGGCTGAGAGCCTATCGCCGAACGCAAGTGAACGGCTGCGGGAAATAAACCTGGATCAAACGGCGCTTGCAGAATCAGCGTTACGAATCGCAGCGGAGATCGCGTTCGAATCGCTCGGCGTCACACCGTCGCGTTTTGTCGAGGCCGATAGCGAAACATCGACCATTGGCGAGCTACCGGCCACCGGCCACCGACCACCGGCCACCGATTTCCCGTTTGCGATTCTAGGCCTGGGACGGCTCGGGCACGCAGGAATGGACTACGGCAGCGATTTGGATCTTCTGGTTGTGTTCGACGACAGCAGCGAGTGGCCTCCCGCTGTCTTGCACAATGTGTCAGGCACTGGAGATTCGCCGGCTGAGTTCTATGCCAGATTCACTTCGCAGCTCGTTCGAGTGCTTTCATCGATCACCCGCGAAGGACTTCTATATCGAACCGATCTCAGACTAAGGCCCGAAGGAAAGAATGGAGCGTTGGCAATCAGCCTCGACAATTTAGTTGCATACATTACCGACAGAGCTTCCGCCTGGGAGCATTCCGCTTATTTGAAAGCTCGCGAAGTCGCCGGCGATCTGAAGCTCGGAGAGCGAGCTCGCAAAGCAATTTGCGAAGCGAGCTTTGATGCGGCTTCGAAAAACGAGAGGCTTCGAGAAGAGCTGCGCGATATGCACGACCGGCTCGCGCGAGAGAAGGCGCGAAGCGCGAGACCTAACATTAAATGGGGCCGCGGAGGAATGACCGACGTTTACTTTGTGACGCGGTACCTGCAGCTTCGCGATCGAATTTATTTTCCGCCTGAGCTCGGCACGTCAGCCCTGATTTCTCATCTCGGCGAGAAGCGCGCGCTTGACCTTGAATCGACTCGTGCGATGTTTGAAGGTTATGTTTTTCTGCGCAGGCTGGATCACTGGATGCGATTGCTTCTTGATCGGCCGAGTCCCAACCTGCCGGCTTCATCAGTTGCAATGCGAGACATCGCGCGCGCGCTTGGTCTTCCGTCTGTAGAAGTGTTCGAGGAATCGTTTGCGCAACACACTAGCGAAATCGACAGGGTCTACAACCTGGTTTTCGGTTAGGCATTCGAAAAGAAATCAGCTTGCGGTTACGATAAGCGGCTGAGCTGCGCGGTAAACATCATCGACTTCTATGCGAGTCATACAGCGATGATCGATTGGACACTCGCGCAGCATGCAAGGCGAGCATTCGACATCGTGACGCACGACTGTGGCTAGATCGGAAAGTGGGCGAGTAGCAAAGTGTTCGGTCGGTCCAAAAAGAACGACGGTCGGGATTTGCAGAGCTCCAGCAACGTGAGCCGTTCCATTATCGTTCGAGACTACGAGCGAGCAGCACGCGAGCAAAGCTTTAAGATCGGCGATGCTCGTGCGACCCGCAAGCACGATCGCTCGCGAGCGCATAAGCCGGGCGACCTTATCAGCCACTTCCAGGTCTCCCGTCGCGCCAACAATAATTGTCTGAAATCCGTTTTGTTCGGCGAGCCGATCGGCCACCGACGCGAATCTCTCGGGCAGCCAGCGTTTCGCTCGACTGTTCGTAGCCCCGGGACTGAGCGCGAGAATCGGCGCCGCGCGAGAGACCCCGGCTTCACTCAACATCGAAGAGGCTCGCTCGCGACCACTGTCGCTTACGTGAAGTGCCGGCTGCGCCGACTCGAACTCGACTAGAGACTTGCCCGTCAGGGCTCGTTCCAGTTCCGACGCGATTTGGAGGTAATAGCGAACCTGGTGCCTGGTCTTGTGATCAGGTTCAAAAGGAAGCGACAAGTCGAGAAGCGCGCTTCGTCGATCAGTTGGATAACCGGCGATCATCTTGATTCCAGAGAGTCGTGCAAGCATCGCCGCTTCGAACGCGTTTTGCAGCAAGACGGCGAGGTCGAATCGCTCTCGCCTTAATCGCAGGACGTCGCTAATAAAGTTGCTTGCCGATTTGATTGGGCCCCGTCCCTCTCGCAGAGGAATCAACTCATCCGCGATGTCTTCGCCTTCAAACAGTCCCGCTACCCACGCTCGAGCTGCGAGAGTTACGTGAGCATTCGGGAAAACTCGACGAAGCTCCTTCAACGCAGGCAATGCCATCACTGCATCGCCAACCCAGTTCGGAACTCGAACCAGGATAGTCCGTGGTCCGTGGTCCGTAGCCCGTAGCCGGTTGTCTGTGGTACTTGCTCGCCGGTTCTTATCCATGTGAATGAATTCTCATCTAATGCAGTGATGGCCTTTCAACGGACTACGGACCAATCTGGCTGTAATCGGTCACAACTGATTTATCGCCAAGCACGGTTCCGGCTCCGACTTCTACTGAGCGTCCAATGTGACAACCCTTACCGATGACTGCGCCTTCAACAGTCGAGCCGGCGCCGACGCGAGTGCCGCTTCGAACCACCGAGTCTTCGATCCGGGCACGTTCCTCAAACAAGCAGTTGCGGCTGACAACCGAGTTGATTATCTGGACCCCCGGTTTCAACGTGCAGCTTGGATCGACTACTGACGGCGCTTCAATCACTGTGGTGGCATCGAACTTCTCGCCGCGCTCCGGGGCCACAGCGGACAAGATCTTCACGCGCCCCGCAATCACATCGAGGTTCGCTTTCAGATAACTTGCCGAAGTTCCGATGTCTCGCCAATAGCCTCGCCAAATGTGAGCGAAGAAGGGCTCGCCGCGTTCAAGCAGTTGCGGGAAAACTCCGTACTCGAACATGAAGGCCTCGCCTTCAGGCACATAGTCGAGCACTCGCGGTTCCAAAATGTAAATGCCCGCGTTGATTGTATCGCAGGTTACCTCTTCTGGTTTGGGCTTCTCCAGAAATCGGCGCACGCGTCCGTCTTCTTCTGTTTCAACCAGTCCGTAGGCCGTAGGGTTAGGCACCGGCGTCAGAACGATCGTTGCAGCGGCCTGGCGCTCGCGATGAAAGCGAATCACTTCGTTGAGATCTATGTCTGTAAGCACATCACCGTTGAACACGACGGTGGTCTCACTGATCAAGCCGGCTGCGTGACGATAAGCTCCTGCGGTTCCAAGAGGAGATGCTTCTACCGTGTAGCTTATCCGAACGTTGTAGTCGGTGCCGTCTCCCAACTTGTCTTCGATTTTCTGCGGTTGATACGAGAGCGACAGGATCACGTCTCGCACGTCCGCTCGCTTGAGCAATTCGAGTTGATAAAGCAAAAACGGCTGATTGGCGATCGGAACTATCGGCTTGGGAGTGTGCATCGTGAGCGGCCGGAGTCTGGTTCCTTTTCCGCCCGCAAGTATGAGTGCCTGCATTGTTATCCAGTTTTCAGTTCTCAGTTTTCAGTCGCGGCTTAACTAGCCCGATAGAGTACTGTAGACTCAAAACTCGAAACTGAAAACTGAAAACTGAAAACTGGAGTTTCAGATGACATCAGCATTCATACTTTCGGGAGCAAGAACGCCGGTCGGAAAACTCCTCGGCGGATTGAAAGACCTAAGCGCGGTTGATTTGGGAGTCGTCGCGGCGCGCGCAGCAATCGAACGTGCAGGTATTGAACCCAACGAGGTCGATGAAGTCATCATGGGCAATGTTGTGCAAGCGGGGAACGGCCAGAATCCTGCGCGACAGGTTGCGCTTCGTGCGGGAATTCCAAACACTGTAGCGGCGCTTACTATAAACAAGGTTTGCGGTTCCGGCCTGAAGGCCGTGATGCTGGCGGCTAACGGGATCCAGGTCGGCGAAATCAAAGTCGCCGTTGCGGGCGGAATGGAATCGATGTCGAATGCGCCCTACCTGTTCAAGGGCGCGCGACAAGGCTACAGGTTGGGCAACGGCGAGTTGATCGACTCAATGATCAAAGACGGATTGTGGTGCGCGTTCGACGATTGGCACATGGGCTGCACCGGCGAAGTGGTAGCCGAACGCTACAACGTGACGAGAGAAGAACAGGATCACTACGCTTTGGAGTCACATCGCAAAGCGGTCGCCGCGATTGCTGAAGGACGCTTCGATCGAGAGATTGTCCCGGTCGAGGTTCCCCAGAAAAAAGGCGAGCCGCTCCTGATTCGAAAAGACGAAGGACCTCGCGAGGACACATCGATCGAGTCGCTCGCGCGATTGAAACCCGCATTCAAAACGGGCGGAACGGTAACGGCTGGAAATTCGCCGGGAGTGAATGACGGCGCGGCGGCCGTCGTTGTCGCTTCCGAGGAAGCTGCGCGCAAGCTGGGCCGCCAGCCGCTCGCAAGAATAGTTGCACAAGCTACGAGCGGTGTAGAACCCAAGCTGGTGATGATGGCTCCGGTGACTGCGATTCAAAAGACTCTCGAACGAGCGGGATGGGAGTTGGCGGACGTCGATTTGATAGAACTTAACGAAGCGTTCTCAGTCCAGGCGGTCGCGATTACTCGAGAGCTTGGAATCAATCCGTCGAAGCTGAACGTCAACGGTGGAGCGGTTGCGCTTGGTCATCCGATTGGCGCGAGCGGAGCTCGAATACTCGTAACGTTGCTTCACGAGATGCAACGCCGCGACGTACGGCGAGGCCTCGCAGCGCTTTGTCTCGGTGGCGGCAATGCAGTGGCGATGGCAGTTGAACGTTGATCGAGCTGGAGACGAACAGTAACACTCTCGGTTCGGAATAGAAAGGTGCCCGGGCTATCGTCATTGCGCTCGAAGTGCGCTCTCGAAGTTCACTAAAGATAATCGCGTAGTCCGACTTTGCAGTTTGGCTGAGCGTTAGACTTAGATATTTGGAGCTTCTCCAGTCAGAGAACTCCGTCAGGAGCTCAATGTTTATAGTCAGCGAGATGTGAGACGGTGCGAACTCCGTCAGGAGTTCAATGTTCATAGCCAGCGAGATGCGAGAGTGTGCGAACTCCGTCAGGAGTTCAATGTACCGGCTAACTTAACCGATCCTGCCTTGATTGCCTCAGACACGCGGTTGTGATAATTACCTTCGCGGCTTCATCAGAGGTCGCAATGTCTCATGACAAGCTCAAGGTAATAATCAGCAGCACAGCTCGCGACTTGCCCGAACATCGCAAAGAGGTGAAGGATGCGTGTCTGCGGCAAGGAATGTTCCCAACGATGATGGAGCACCTGCCGGCTCTCGACTCCGAAGCCATCTCAGCGTCAATTGCGCTTGTCGATGAAGCGGACATTTATGTCGGCGTGTTCGCGCATCGCTACGGTTATGTGCCGAAGGAGAATAATCCGCTGCAGATTTCCATTACCGAGATGGAATACAGTCGTGCGTTCGAGCGGAAGATTCCCCGCTTGATCTTCATCATCGATAAGTCCCATCCGCTTGCTGACTTCACCATCGACGATATCGAAACGGGCGAGAACTCAGTGAAGTTGGAGAAATTCAAGAAGCGTGTAGAGACAGAGAATGTCGTCGCCTACTTCAAATCACCAGCCGACCTGCGTGCTCATGTTATCCAGAGCCTGTCATCCTATCGGGAACGAAAGGAGACTGAATTTCATTATGTCAGCGATATTCCCAAGCCGCCTGAGATCTACATCGCTCATCCTTACACGCTTCTGCAGACGCGCGATTTGATCGGACGGCAAAACGAGTTGAACCTGCTGACCGATTGGGTAGCCAAACCTGGCTTGGCGGTTTATCAGGCGCGCATCTTCAACGTCGTCGCCATCGGAGGGATGGGCAAAAGCGCGCTCACTTGGAAATGGTTCAACGACATCGCGCCGAATGAGATGAAGCCGCTCGCCGGACGAATGTGGTGGAGCTTTTACGAGAGCGACGCGCACTTTGAGAACTTCATCATTCGCGCACTGGCCTACGTGACCGGGCGCGCAAGGGAAGACATTGAGAAGAATACTAAGCCGGGCGAGCGCGAAGAGCTGTTGCTGGCAGCACTCGACCGCGAGCCGTTCTTGTTGGTGCTGGATGGGCTTGAGCGAATCCTGATTGCTTACGCACGAATGGACGCGAACCGGCTTGCCGATGATGACCTCGATCAGCAGACCGCTAATGTGGTAGCGGGAGTGATGGGATTACCGGAAAGCGCGGCCCAGTCTTTCACGGGGCAGCATCGTTTGCGCAAGACTGCCGACCTGCGAGCGGGTAACTTCTTGCGCAGACTGGCGCGCATTCGAGCATCGCGAGTATTGGTCAGCGCTCGCCTTTATCCGGCGGACTTGCAGATCGCGACGGGCATGCCTTTGCCCGGCAGCTTCGCATACTTCATTGAAGGACTCAGCGATGATGACGCGCTGAGCCTCTGGCGCGCGATCGGGGTCAGCGGCTCGCGGGATGAGTTGCTGCGTTTGTTTCACACCTTTCGGAGTCATCCGTTACTGATTCAGGCATTGGCCGGCGAGATCGCTCACTATCATCGCGCGCCCGGCGACTTCAACACGTGGCGCAGTCATCATCCTGATTTCGATCCGTTCAGCCTGCCGCTGGTGCAGGCAAGATCGCATATATTGAAATTTGCATTGCTCGGGTTGAATGAGTCCGCGAAGAAGGTGCTGCACACCGTCGCGCCTTTTCGCATGCCTGCGACTTATGACACGCTGGCTGCACTGTTGATTGGGGACGACAAGGTTTTCTCCAATGAAAACGAATTAGACGTTGCACTTATGGAATTAGAAGATCGCGGCCTGCTGGGATGGGACAAGCGCGGCAATCGTTACGACCTGCATCCGATTGTTCGCGGCGTGGTGTGGGCCGGACTGAGCGAGGATATGCGGCGAGATGTTTACACGACCTTGCACAAACACTTTGAGGCACTGCCAAAGATGGAAGATTATTTGCAGGTGGAGCGCATTGAAGACCTGACGCCTGCCATCGAGCTATACAACACGCTTATCGGCCTAGGTCGTTACGATGATGCCATACAACTCTTTAAGGACCACATACAGAATGCTACGTTCTACCGTCTAAGCGCCAACCGCCAGCGAGTCGAGCTCCTGGAGATGCTCTTTCGCGATGGGTTGGATCAATTGCCGCACCTAAGCACTCCATCATGGCAAGCCTATGTATTTGCTGTACTGGCGCAGGGGTATCAGTTAAGCGGGCAGCCAGGGCATGCTCTGCCACTGTTCCGCCAACATAATGTCATTCGAGAGAGAGAGGGCGACAAAAAGAACTTGGGCATAGGCCTGACGAATTTATCGGATGCGTTCCTTCTGTTCGGCGCGCTGAGAGAAGGGCAGCTTGCAGCACTCCAATCTTTAGTGATGGAGCGAAAAAGTGGCGAACTTTATGCTGAGGCATATGCGCTGTCAGAGCTTGGCTTGATACTAGCTGCGCGAGAGCTTGTGAACGAAGCAAACAAGTCTCTCCAAAGAGCATTGCGAATATACTCGGTACAAAAGCACAGGCAGGGCGAAGGAATGGTCACTGCTTACATGGCCCGACTTGCTGTTCGTAAAGCTGACCACGCCGCCGCTTTTCAGTTGGCAAACCGTGCCTGGGAACTGGCCAGTTTTCAACGAGTCGAAAGGGATTTCATCCGCGCGGCGAATCTGCAAGGCGCGGCTTCCCTGGGACTGAATGATCTAATGGCGGCCGACGAGCGCCTGCATCATGCGCTTACTCGTGCGCGGGCAGTCAATCTAGTTGAAGAAGAACTGACTGCACTTATCACGCTGGCGGAGTTGCGGCGGAGGCAGGGTGCCTCGGACGCAGCGCGCGAATTGCTCGAGGCGGTGTGGGAATCTGCCGAACGCGGGCCGTATCCGCTTTTTCACGCGGATGCGCTGAACGTGCTGGCGCAAATTGAACGCGACGCAGGCAATACCGCTGCAGCGATTGAAGCGGCGACGAAGGCTTATCGCAAAGCATGGTGCGACGGGCCGCCGTTCGCTTATCACTGGGGACTCGACGCCGCGCGCGCTCACCTCAACGCATTGGGTGCGCCTGAGCCGTCAGACCTGCCGCCTTACGATGAGTCCAAGCACGACCCGATGCCTGAAGTCGAGATTGATCCGCCTGATTTGCCAGTAGAATCAAACACAACGGAAGAATAGCTGGCTTGTTTGTCAGGGCTCTTTACGAACTGATTGATGGCACGGAAGGGCGGCCACGCGGGCCGCCCCTACACATGAGCCGCGACGTCTGTCACTCTTCGCGAGTCTTATGCGCGATACCGGCACCCACTCTGTGGGTTCGGCGTCCTGCTGGCGACCATCCGGGTTCGCGGACTTACCCGTGGCTACACGCCTTCACCCTTTCAGGTTTGCTAAGGCGCTAAGCATTCTTGATCCCGATCTACCTTTTGCAAGCTGATGAGTGGGGCGTCTTGCCATCAAGCAGCGAGGCCGCTACGCAAGCCCATTTCGCCGCGAGCTGCGAGCTTGCCGAATTCGTTTCGTGATAATGGTCGGGTACGCCTTTCGACTTGCAAGGGTCTTGAGCCTGACGAAGTCCGCGCGTCGCATCGGGTGAAGGCGCGAGAAAATCGTAACCCGGCACGATGTAGCCGAACTCGTCGGGGCAGAGCCCGAACACCAACTTATACTTCGCAGTCATTCGGTCGCGCACGCTCGGTTCCGCAGGCCGCTTCGTATCAGCCTGATCACAATCCTTTCTTCGATACTTCTCGACCCCGTAGAACACTTCGGGAAACAACTCGCCCGGACTCGTGATGATCTGAGCATCGCCAATCGTAATCGCATAAACAGTAGTTTCGATTTCAGGTCGGTCGCCTTCGCGAGGCGGAGGCATTGTGTCGAGCACGCCCTTGCCAGCGAGGAACAAGTAAGCCGTATTGTCCATCGGCGCTTTGAGCGTCGCTTTCTTCAAATCGATTCGCGGCGAGCCGGTCCACTCACCTCGCTCGAGCGCATCGAAGACCGCTTTCGCCACATCGCGTCCGATCGCTTCGGTTCGCTCGAAGGTGTAGGCCGGGCGTTTGTTGTCGGCTTTCAAGGGATAATCCCTGCCGTCAAAGTTTATTCGGTCGCCGGGCTTATTGTTCGAGTCTCCGATGATTTCAACCGCGCCAATGTCGCCGCTGATGTAGATCGCTTCGCCTCCGTACTTCTTCTCGACTGACTCTCGAACGGCGTCAGGAAAGTCCGACGTGATAAGTGTGTTGCCGCTTTCCATCGACTCGGGATGAGTGTTCCAATTGATGAGGGTTGCGATCACTCGATCGAGCCTGGTACCCGAGCCGTCGAAAAATTGCATCACGCGCAGCTCTTCATCAAAAAAGTTCGGAGGCCTCCCGTGAGTGCGAGTCTGCATGCCGGCAATGGAGGGCGAGAGCTGCGGGTCGGTGCGGCCAAGCTTCACGACTGCGCGAACGGTTGAAGCTGCTGCTTGATTGATCGCTTTGGCGATTTGATGATCGACGAAGCGAAGATATTTCGGATACTTCCCATCGGTGAGAGCGTTCGGTCCCCACGGGCCGATCGTGTCCGGAGCTTCGTGGTCGTGAGTGCTCGCGACTAAGATTTCATCTATGTTGAGCTTCGGATCAACGAGCTTCTTGATCTCGCCGAGCCCGTAATAATTCGCCTTCGAGTAATAGCCGATCATATCGATCGCGACGATCGCAATCCTGTTCGCGCCGGATTCCAGCACAATCGCGCGCGCCCAAAGATCATCGTGCTTGCCTGTAGCGATTCGGTTATTGCCGAAGCCGGCGAGGTATATTCCGTCGTACTTGCCCTTCGAGCTTGCGTCGAGTGCATCGTTGCCGGGATCGTCTTCGAAGGGCTCACCACGGTCCCAGTGACCGTTGTGATTTGAATCAGTGAACTTCTCGCCCCACACTCCTGATTCGGTGATCGTTCCGTCCCAATCTTTGTTCGCGCCAAAAGGAGTGATGCGAACGGCCGCGACTCCGACCTTCAACCCGCGCTTTTCTCCGCGTGCCGTTGGAGCGAGGAAAATGATCTGAGAGATCAATATCGTGAAGAGAAAGACATAGACGATCGCTCTCGGCATATGGCCTCCAAATTTACGGCGATTCAAGCTATGAGAGGGTCCGTAAGAACTCGCGTATGATAGCGCTTGTAACGCGCTCACTCAACAATCCGCGTACTTCGTCAGCGACAATTCTGCTGTTGGAAGTCGACGTTTGCGCTCGATTCATGGTGAGCGATTTTGCCTTCTGAGAGAGTGCAGAATCGGCTTGACAATTCGGCTGGGAAAAATAATGATATGCGGGTCTACAGGCTTCCTGACTTATAAATTCATAGACTTTGTTTAAGTTTTTCGGGCGCGCATTGTTAAAGCCCAAGAGGTGGTCGTCAGATCAGGCCTTATACGCACGACTGATATTGAGCGACTGGTGTGAGGTTCATCCCGTGCAACCATTCGCCGGTATTAGATTGAGAGATTGAGGCTCGCTCCGCAAATTGGCCGGGGCGTGGATCGAAACATTACCCCGCTCACAGGAATCTGAAAGGAGATAAGCATGCACATTAAGTTCAAGCTCTTGCTGCTGACGATCACACTGGTGACGTTAGCAGCAAGGACCACCCTCCCGGTCATGGCGCAAAACCCGACCGGTTCGATTCGCGGCACGGTAACGGACCAACAAGGAGCAGTAATTCAGAACGCCACCGTTACCGTGACGAACAAAGCAACCGGCGATTCCAGAACGGCGAACACCGGCGGCGACGGCATCTATGCCGTTGAAAACCTGCTGCCTGGTGAATACGACGTAAAGATCGAAGCAACGGGCTTCGCCACGCAGAACATGACATCGGTTACAGTTCAAACAGGCAGCATCACGTCGGGTGACGCCGTCTTACACGCAGGCGCGAAAGGCGAAGTAGTCGACGTGGTAGCCGAAGCTCCGACGATTAACAAAGAGAGCTACAAGATTGATGGAGTAATCACCCGGCAGAAGGTTGATGCTCTTCCGCTCAACGGGCGCAACTTCCTCCAGCTCGCGCTGCTCGAGCCCGGAGTAGCTGTGTCGACAAAGAATCCGGGCGCGCAGAACAACCTGTTCAACGTCTCAATCGGCGGAGCTAGTTCCGCGCTGACGCGATTAACGGTGGATGGCGGCAGCATCCTCGATCCAGTTTGTGGAGGCGCTGCGCAAAACTTTTCGACCGAGACGATTCAAGAGTTCCAGATCTCAACTTTTAACTTCGACCTGTCGACGGGCATAACCTCGGTAGGCTCGATCAACATCGTGTCGAGAACTGGAACCAACGACTTTCATGGAAACGCGTTCCTCTACTTCCGCGATCACAGTCTTTCGGCCATTCCCACGCTGTTCAGACCCAGCAAATCCTTCGATCCTTTTTTCCGTCGTTATCAATACGGCGGCGCCTTCGGCGGACCGATCAAGAAGGACAAGGTCTTTTTCTTTGGCAACATCGAAAGACTCGATCAGACGTCGGCGATATCTTCTTTCATCACCGGGGCTCCGCAGCTCGCGTTCTTCAACACGACAACTTCGAGCCCTTACAAAGGAATTCTCGGGAACGCTCGTGTTGACATACCGAAGCTGACTTCGAAGAACAACATGTTCGCTCGCTACAGCCACGACGATAACAACGTGTTTGCTCCCGACGCGGACAACACTTTGCCGTCCAACTGGCGCGTTAACAAAAACAATGACGACAATGTGCTGGTGGGGTTGACGACTGTTCTTACTCAAACCCTGGTAAACGATTTTCGTTTCAACTTCCAGCGCATCGTCAACAAGGAAGCCATTCCTACTTCTTCAGACTGTCCGGCCAGCAATGTTGGATGCATCGGACTGGGCGGTGTTCAGATCCGAGTAAACAACAGCAACCTGCGGTTGGGCGATACGGTCAACGCGCCGCAGGAAAGAAATCTGAAGAGGTATCAATTCAATGACAACCTGAGCTGGCAGAAAGGCTCGCACGCGCTCAAGTTCGGCGGTGAGTTCGAACATAACTATGGCTCTGGCCTCTGGGCTTTCCTCGATCCGGCGCTGATAGTCGTGCATGACCCGCGCGATGTGATCGCCACCAACGCAGCCGTCAACGCATTCCTGCCCGCGGCGGTCAGACCTCTGTACACGATCCCGCTGCCGGCAACTTTCACGACCACAGGCAGCCCTGTGACCTTGAGCGATCTGCTCAGTCTTCCGCTGGCTGTCGCGTTCATCGGAATTGGCGATCCGTCGCAGCCGCCTCCGTTTCAGACCAACATCGCGCGGCAGAGCAATCGCATCCGTTTCTATGGACAAGACTCGTGGAAGGTAAAGCCCAACTTGACATTGAGCTTCGGCGCTTCGTATGCGTACGAGACCAATCTTCAGAACCACGACCTCGCAAAGCCCGCTTTGCTTTTGCCATTAATCGGAAGCACGGCCAAGCCGGGTAAAGATACCAACAACATCGCTCCGTCTCTGGGCTTCGCCTGGGACGTCGGCGGTCAAGGCAAGACTGTGATCCGAGGCGGCGCAGGGATCTACTACGACACAGTTCTGTTCGTCACCCGGCTGCAAGAGCGCGCGACGATAGGCCCTGCCGGCAATGGCCGTTCACAGCTCACGGGTGATTACTTCCAGAATTCAATACCGTTCACGCGAATTCCTGGTATTCCGGCTCCACTGAGTCTGATCAACCCCGCCGTTGGAACTGCACTGGACTTCGTAGTGATCCCGACCAAGTTCACCGGGGCGAACTTCCTTTCAGCGTTAACTGCGCAGTCTCCGTTGATTCAAGCCGGATTGTCCGCGGCAGGTGCTGCCGGATTCACCGGCATCGACTTCTTCAAGACCGGAACGGCCGTTCTTGACCCTCGCCTTCAGATTCCGTACTCCGAACAAGCCAGCATCGGAGCGCAGCATCAGTTCGGCGGCAACCTGACAGTCTCGGCTGATTTCGTTCTTCGCAAGCAGGTACATCAGCTCTTCCAGGCCGACTACAACGACTTTAAGAGAGTCGCCGCGCTTGGAGGGCCCGTTATTCCAAAATGCGTGGGCGCCGCCGCGATCAACCCGGCGGCTCAATGTTCAAACGGACCGATCGGCGTTGTTCAGAGCGGTGGCCGTAACGACTATAGGGCGCTGCTGGTCAAGGTAGACAAGCGTTTCTCGAGTCGGTTCCAATTCACTGTCAGCTATGCGCTGTCGAGCCTCACGGGCTTCTATACCACGTCGAATCCGGACGGGGGACCCTTGGATCTGACGAACTATTTTGCATTCCACGGTCCGCTCGACAACGATTCGAGGCACCGGCTGACTGTCAGTGGTGTTGTGAATCTGCCGTGGGATTTCCAGGCGTCGTTGATCGCGGTGTACGCCAGCCGTCCTCCGTTCACTGCCCGTATAGCCAGCACCAACGACCTCAATGGTGACGGCACAACGAGCGACAACCTACCGGGACTCAAGTTCAATGATCTAGGTCGGGGAACGTCGCGAACTCAGTTCTTACAGTTGGTTAACACGTTCAACGCAACGCTGGCCGGCAAACCGGACGCGGCGGGCGCGACTATAAAGACGTTGATTGTGCCAGCCAGCTTCACGTTCGGCGACGACTTCCAGTCGGAAGACATTCGCATAACCAAGACCTTCAAGATTCGCGAACGAATGCAGATTCAAGGATTCTTCGAGGTCTTCAACCTGTTCAACATTTCCAATCTGACAGGATTCGACAACAGTCTCACGTCCGGCAATTTCGGTACGCCGACGGCGCGAGCTGGTCAGAGCTTCGGAACTGGTGGACCGAGAGCGATACAGTTGGGCGGCCGCTTCAGCTTCTAATCGCCGCAACCATCACACAACCAAAGAGGACGCGAGTTCGCTCGCGTCCTCTTTCATTTGTGAGCAGTTTTCGATTTGATCACTACTAATTCTGGAAGGTCGGCATCAGCCTTCCGCCAATATTTCCCGGCCAGAACGAATTCTTTGAGCGCGGTTACCAAGTCTCGGTTGTGTTCTGCCGACATCGCAAGCGCGTAATGAGTTCCCGCGTAGCTGGGATCGTGTTCAAACATTTGCTTTGCCGTGTAACCGGCAAGTTGCCAGTCTCCCGCTTCTCTAGCCGTGCGCGCGATTCCTTCAAGCTTGAACAACGATTCAACCCATTCATCAGGACCCTTCTCGAGGCGCAACTTCTTTTCGACCTCCATAAGCAAGAGGCGACCCTCGTCCGTTTTGCCGGTCCGAAGAAGAAATTCTCCGCGCAGCGCCTCGAGGTAAGGCGCAACAAACTGGACGTGCGAGGCCGA
>Ga0075436_100000467_pt1 | contig 26276 bp, 29 predicted proteins | sample RhiMethybrSRZTD5_FD_75303 | JGI IMG/M metagenome (GOLD analysis project Ga0075436, IMG submission 75303) | Populus rhizosphere microbial communities from Tennessee, USA - Rhizosphere MetaG P. TD hybrid SRZTD5 | ecosystem: Host-associated > Plants > Roots > Rhizosphere > Soil | place: USA...
CTCATAACCCAAAGGTCGGTGGTTCAAATCCACCCCCCGCAACCGGGGCTGTGACGGTAAACCGTTGCAGCCCCTCCACTTTTCAGCCCTTCGAAGCTCCGCGCCAAAGTTCATTTTTTCCCAACTAGGGCACATCAGGGCGCAAAATTCCGCTCCCTACATGCGATGGTTGCTGGCCGGTTTCATCTTCTCCAGCAGTTCCTCCTCGACCGGCGCGAGGAGGTTGCCGAGCTTCTCAGCTACCGCTTGGTGATCATCGCTTTCAGCGTGGGTGTAGATGCCGAGGGTGATCTCCTCGCCATCCACGTGTCCCAGCCGATCTTGACGGACTTTGAGCGGAGTGCGCTCGACGTCCATCAGAGTGGCATTACCGTGGCGGAAGGCGTGCAGACCGACGCCCTCAACTCCCTGCTTGATGCCTAGTTGCTGCAACAGGGGTTTGAGCTTGTCTTTCACCACCTCGTCCCCGATCCACGGCGTTCCGTTTTTGCTGCGGAAGACGAACGCTTCCGGGTTGCCCGCGACGCGTGCCACCTGCTCCACCAGCTTGCGTACCAGCCGGGGCGACAGACGAAACACGCGCGGGCACTTGCTCTTGGTTGTGCCGATGCGTCCATGCCATGAACTGTAGCGCACTACGATGACGCCGGCGCCAAAATGTAAGGCTCCGATGCGCAGGGCGCACAGTTCTGCCAACCGCATGCCGGTCTCGGCCGCCAGCCAGACGAACGTCCGAAAGGGCTCGTCGGCGGCAACGATGATGCGCCGCATTTCCTCCAGCGTGAAGTGCGGGGCCTCCGGCTTGATGTATTCGGGCAGGGCCACACCTTCGAACCAGTCAATCGAGGTGTGCCTCCAGGCTTTGGCCGAGTTCCACATCATGCGCAGCGTTGCAACACAGTTGCGGGTTGATTTCACACCGAGACCGATGCCGGCCACAAAGCGCTGCACCAGTGCGGGCCCGATGTCTCTGACTTCCAAGTCCCCGAACGCCGGCAGCAGATGATTCTTGATGCGGCTGCGCTCGGTGATCTGGGTGCTGTATTTTTTCTGCGAGAGCACGTCCCGCATCCACCACCTAAGACTCCCAACCATTTAGCGCTGCTTGCCGGCCAGGGTTTTCGCAACGCGATCCGTCTGTTGTGAATAGTCATGTCGCGGCTTCCCGGGTCACGGCCGCCGAGAGTCCTTTCCTTGCTGCTAAGCAAATAGCACTTCGGTGCTATTCCTATCCAATGGCATAGGTCTAGACTTTCGCCCTTAATCGCACGAGGTACTCCGAGGATGATCAAAAGCGGATGGGTTCTCCTGTGCGGAGTGACGGCCTTAGGGATCGTTGGCGTGACCAGCCGGGCCCTTGCCGCTGATGCGTACGATGCAACAGCAGAAAGGCAACTCGTTCAACTCATTAATCAGGCACGCGCTCGACATGGCTTACCGCTGCTGCATGAAGACGCCCGATTGCAAGCGGCCGCTCGCACCCACGCGCAGCTCATGGCCTCGCAGAACACACTTTCGCATCAACTGCCCGGCGAGTCTATTCTTCTCAAACGACTGGCGCTAACGGGCGCGTATTTCTACGCCGCTGGTGAAACCGCAGCCTTCAATTACAGCGCAGACGCCGCACAAGAGAGCTTCATGTACTCGCCGCCGCATCGCACAATCATTCTTGATCCCCAATATGACATGGTAGGAATTGGTGTAGTGGAGTGCGATGGGATGTTTTGGGTGACCGAGGATTTTGCCCATTTACAAGCACCGTAGCGCACAGCGAAATCATGCTCCTGAAGTATTTCGCGGCAGACCTCAACGGAAACTTAAGCCTCAACGGGCTAAGGGGTCTAGATGCATCAACGGGGCCGAAGCGATCCTAGCACAGCCATTCAACCCCTATTTATTCTTCAACAATTCCTTCCAGTTCACGACCAGGGTAAGCGGCAGCGTCTCTGTCTCCCCGAAGCTGTTAACTAGAAAGCGCCGGCCATCCGGACTTACGTCATAGGGAAATGCAGCGGCTGCAAGCGGTGCTCGGAAGAGCGGCCGCGCTTCGCTGAGCGAAAATGCGCCCGCCTTGGTCTCAACTCCTACGGCCACGAACCGGTCTCCTGGGGCCACGTAGAACAGCTCTTTGCCATCTCCGCCCCATCGCGGAAATGCTCCACCGCTCGCGGATACCTGCCATCTTTTGGTAATGGCCACCTGTTCAAAGGGTGCCGTATTGGAGACCTGATTTCCATCAAATGGGACGATGTACACTTCCTCACGGCCGGATTCCCTGGAGACATACGCGACCCAGTGGCCATCGGGAGAAAACTGGCCGTCGTACGCGGCAGCCGGGGCGTGGATGAAGACACGCGGCTTGCGATCCGCCGAAATCGGCAACACCCAAATTTCGCCACGGTTCCGAGCAATGATCTCCCCCTGTACGCATAAAATGAATTTTCCATCCCTGGACCAATCTGTAGGCCAGAGCATCGCGTCAGGCTCTTTCGGCCGAGCCAGCAATTCTTGGTCGCCTGTGCCGCTGGCAGACTTGCGGTAGATTCCGGGTGGGGTTTTTCCGCCGAGTGCGATGTCGAAGAGAACCTCGGTTCCGTTGGGTGACCAGATGGGCGCACCTTTATCCACCGACGTGTCGAACGTCAGGCGCATAGGCACGTCTCGCTTGAGCTCCTGAACCCAAATGTCGCTGTTGGGGTCGCCCTTGGAGTAAGCCACCTTTTGGGCGTCCGGCGAAAGCTTCAGATCGGAAGAATTGAGTCCTCCTGGAACCTCGGAGATCTTTTTCCCAGACCGGTCGAGCCACACTATGGTGGGCGCTATCGCTGCTCCCGCTGGGTTAGTTTGGTAAATCAACGTGCCATCGGAAACTGCAAATGGCGACTCGTCTGGACCGCTCAGGTATTCAATTCCGCGTGCCACCAGCTTCGGTTCGCCCGCGACCGCTCCGCTGATGGGGTCCAAAGCCAGCGCCATCAAGTCGGCGCCCAATCCCGTGGGCTGCGCAAAAAATAGGTACCCAGAGGAGAAGGCCCGATTGCTGGTCGTGCGCGCTATCAGTTTGTTCTCGTGGCCATCAAGAGACGCAAAATAGGTTCCTGAATAAGCCGACTCCGAACTGGACGCCCTGTATGTGAAGTGTCTGCTGTCCGGCAGAAAATCTGGAGCACCATAATCAGTGAACTTGGATTTATCCAGACGCAACAACAAGGTTGGGGCACCTCCCGATGCTGAAACTTTGTAGATACCGTCTCCCAATTGCGGTACGAAGAGGATAATTCCCTCGTTATTCCAGCTTCCGCCGCCCGCTGGGAAGGGCGCATCGCTCAGCGTCAGTACTGGTCCACCGGAGGCCTGAACCGTCTTCAACTTACCATCTGCGAAGAACCCAACGGATCGCCCGTCGGCCGACCAGAATGGGTCCTGCGCGCCTTCCGTGCCAGCAATGGGCTGCGCCGAGGGAGAATCCAACGGCCTCGACCAAAGCATGCTCCTGCTTTGTGCGTCCTCCACAACCAGCAGCAAGGTTCTGCCATCAGGAGATACTTTGGGCAAGCCAATAAACTGTGTGCCGGGTGGCGGAACCACAGAAGAAATGAGCAAAGGGGGGCGCAAGCTCGCCAATCGGAGGTAGCCCACCAGTAGAGCGACAACAGCGAGAACACAAGCTGCGGCTATTGTCCAAACTACTGGCATCTGCTTCTTGCGCAAACGAAGAAGAGGAGCCGGTACCCCTGTCTGCGACCCGCTCTCTAAAATCCAATTCAATTCACTTTTGAGGTCACTCGCACTCTGCCAGCGTTCGTCGGGATCTTTGGCCAAACATTTTTTAACAATATGATCGAAGCTTAGCGGCGTCATCGGCTTCATTGTGCTAATCGGCGCCGGTTCTTTCTCCAGAATTGCTGAAGCAACGCTGAGTTGCGATTTGCCTCCAAACGCTTTCTGTCCTGTCGCCGCTTCGTACAACACCGATCCCAATGAAAAAATGTCGCTCCGACCGTCCACTTCCTTCCCTTGCACCTGCTCTGGTGACATGTACTGAAAAGTCCCCACAATCGTACCTTCTTCTGTCACCGGCGCATCCATTGCTAGCGTCATCGTCGCCAAGCTGGCAGCAACCGCCGGTTTCGCCAGTCCAAAATCAAGCAGCTTCGCTCCCGCTGGGGTTACCATGATGTTTCCCGGCTTCAAATCCCGGTGAATAATTCCGGCCCGGTGCGCCTTGTCCAGTGCGTCCGCGACTTGCGCCCCAAACCTCAAGGCTTGCTCCAGCGGCAGTGACCCTTTCTCCAGACGCTTTGCTAGGGTCTCGCCTTCAATACACTCCATCACCAGATATTCCATCCCTGCTTGCGATCCAACATCGTAGAGAGTGCAAATGTGCGGATGATTCAACTGTGAAATGGTCTTGGCTTCACGCTCGAACCTCTGCTTCCGGACCGGATCTGCGGAAAATTGGGCAGGCAATATCTTTATCGCTACCGTACGATCCAGACGCGTATCACGTGCGCGATATACCTCGCCCATACCGCCCGCTCCCAGCGGCGATTGGATTTCATACGGTCCGAGTTTCGTGCCGGCAGAGAGGCCCATGGGTGGGGAGTGATTATAACCTCGGGTATTGTTTCACAAGCAGACTTAGTTCTGGCCTTAGAAGGGGCCCAGCTGGATATTCTGGGGCGTGTTGCAGATTTCAACAAGCACGGCTCCGGCTTGCGGGCTCCAGTCGCTTCACACAACGGCCAGCGACTCGTGGCTCCGCGGCCGGATGGAGTTCTAACGACGCGGACGAGTCATGCAGATAGCACCAGGGCAAGCTGTGCCCGCCGCAACTGTGCCGGCTGCTCCTGCTTGGGCTTCAGGCTCGCTCGGCACTCCGCACAGAGCCATATGTAAGCTGAGCTAGGCCCCCTGAAACAGCGCACGGAGTACACGCCGTTGGGCCTTTGACCTGTCCCAATTGTCACCGACGGGCCGGCCGCCGTGGCGGATGGATGTCGCCATTATCGTGGGCCCGCCGCTGCACGAATATGCATCGCCTCCGTGTGGCGCAGAGGAGAGTCTCCTGCACCTCCCAAACTCATCTGGCCGGTTCTCGGACAGCGCTCAGAGAAAGGGAAGGAGTACAGGCTTACACGGCCAGGAGACTCCTATTTTAGCGGCGAATACCCTAAAGCCCGCAGAGCATCCGCAATGACTTTGTGACCCGTGTCATTCGGATGGATGCCATCAATCGTGATGAGTCCCTTGGCCACCGGATCCTGATCGCCATTAGGCCCATTGAACGCCAGGTGTACCCCTGCCATAGGAATGCCATTCGCTCGAGCTGTAGAGGCGATGTGCTGGTTCACCTGATTGAGATAGGGCTCGACCGTAGAGAACGTGCCTTGAACCATCAGTTCCGCAACGAAAGGGTTGTAGATATCCATGGTGCGGATGACGGCCTTGTTTTTGTCACGAAGGGTAAGGATTTGCTGAACAATGCCATCCCAGTTAGGGATGAAGGCCTTCACTGCCGAGCGTAGACAATCCTGATTGTCAGAACCTCCACACTGCCCCTGCCGGAAAAGGTTGACCGCGTGTAGCAGATCATCGCCCCCAATGTCCCAGGTGACGACTTGGGCAGACGATACATGGCTGCGGAAATTCGGATCGCTCTCGAGTGACTTCAGCAAATCGCCGCTGTGGGCGCCGTTCACGCCGAGGTCGGTGAGCGAAACTGTTACACCTGTGTCGGTCGTAATGTCATTGTCGTATCGCTTGACATAGCCACCCTGGCTATCGAGCACCCCGACCGCGAGCGAATCGCCCAATGCGGTGTACTGCCAATTCGTGGAGTTCGATCCGGAGCCTGTCCCATTGCCGCAGCCGGCCAGCAGCGCCAGACAGAGGCACACGACCGCGCCAAACCACTTCAGCCGTTTCGGCATGCTTCTGTTTGATGCAGTCTCATCGCGCTGCTCTCTCATCGCGCGGCTCTGCTGTGGCGTGGTTTATGGGCTAGGAACGGTCGTACACGCCTTCCGATTGCCAAGGCGGATTCATGCGGATGCTGCCACTGTGACCGGCGTCTGTGCCGGCTGCTCCTGCCTGGTTGCGACCGCTGCTTTACATGCCCCCCAAAGCCACTTCTGCACGTGCCTGGCGAGATAGACGCCGTCGCATGGCTGTCGGCACTCACCGCAGACGTAGGAACCGGTAAAGCCACCGCGGTCAGAGGCCAACCAGTTGCCGCCGTGGCGTGTTTCCGACCACTGCCGCAGCGGCCCGCCTTCCCACATCCGCCTGATCTGCGGCACATGCATCTTGGTGTGGCAAATTTGTCTCCTTCGGTTTCCCCTATTTGAAGTAACCTGCTCCAAGTTGACACTGTCTAGTGATTGGGGGCGAAGTATCCATACCTGCAATGCGGACTGTAGTCTGGATAACTATATTTGCGGTTTTTGTAGCGGTTGTCCTTTGTCTACGCCTTTGGGTGTCGGACCTCGACGTCTCCGCACCTCAGACAACGTTGCACATGGGCGAAACCGTGCAGCTAAAGGTCTCGAGGAAAACGTTGCTAGGAACTACGCCCCTCGACCATCCTGAACGAACGGAATACATAACCAACTGGGAGAGCATGGCGGTGGTGGAGCCGGACGGCAAAGTTACCGCCGTCGGAACGTGGGGCAAATCAGAAGAAAGCACCGACGTCATGGCGTTCAACGGTAAACTCAGCGGCAAAGTTGATCTTTCAATTGTTGCCGGCGGTCCCGGGCCTACACTTGAGTTCACGGCTGACGCGCCACCCGTATCAAGCATGGGGACGGCAACCTGCTGCTCCACTCCGGTACGAGTGGTAGAGGGGCAGCAGATCAGGTTTAAGGTCCTCCGGCGTAACACTGAACATGGCGTAACACTGAACATAGTGACGTGACTCGCCGCAGTACGGGAACACGATACACAGCCTTTTTCGGTAGCGGGGTGCCGAACGATCCCAATGCGGCCCGCATCGTTGGCTACGGACAAGGGATTAGTCCCACCACCTTCGTAATTGACGATGAGCGTGGAGTGATCACTGCCCCTCCCTCAATCGGCCACCTCAATCACTTCACCGTTCTCGTATTCGCGCGAAATGGCGACGCGGTGGGCTGGAAGCAGTTCCAGTTGGCGCATGCGGCCGGCCAAGAAACGCATTAACCACCAGGACGGAACTGCACATCGAGGCCCAACGCCCTGCAGGCTCGTTCGGCTTCCCTTAAATTCCTTTGCACTGACTGCCAGTCCGTTACATCATCGCTGGGACTGATTAGAATCCGTGCTCCCTGTGGCCAAGCGCTCATCGGCAGAGCTCGCAGTTTATCCCGAAGCTCTTCGGGATGGACTGCCTCATTGTGGGGGGTGCTACCGGCAAAGCTCGTGATTAGATAACCGGTTTCAAAAGCTAGGATATGAGGATTGGAACACGCGAGCGGTGGATGACAGTACTGCGACGTCTTCGCGGCGATGATCCGTGCGCGGAGGTCCGAAGATTGGTGTCGCTTGACATTGCACCCGATGAGCATCAGGACCAATGCAAAGGCGCGGCCGCGGCATCGCATGCGGGCATCATAGCCGAACAAAGCCGCCTGGCCGAAAGCCCCGTACTCGAGTGGTATGTCCAACGCTCGGCGGATACTCTCGACGGCCCGAAACGAGGTCCCGCGTTGGCCAACAGGTTCTATGGGTTACTGCCCGCGTTCGGACTGGCACCTGGCATCGGCGGCAATGTCTCGGTGGATCATAGAGGCGCAACCAGAGCCTAAGCGAAAAGAAGTCAAGAAGGCTAGCCGCGGCCGAAGAGCTGTGGTATGCGGTGGCGGTGGCCAACGCCTGTCTGTGCGAACCCGAGGCTGCCCTGCAGGCCCTGGAGAACTCGGTTCACAAAGGCTGGCGTGACTTGGCCTGGCTGGAACGCGATTCGCAACTCGAGACACTGCGCACGATGCCACGCTTCCAGGCTCTGATCCAAATGCTTCGCGACCTTCCCCCGCTGGTGCTGCACCAATCCAGCAGCACTCCGGGGGCGCAGGCCTGACATCTGCCCTTCAAACCCGATTTCCTAACCTCCAGGGCTGCCCGCTGTGCCTCAGCGCGTGGCCCGTAATTTTTCTACCGGTGCGCGTTCCTCAATCCGCGTCAGTTTCCGTGGCCGTTGTGCTCATTCCCCGTGACCTCCAGATCCCATTCGAGTGTATTCCTCTCAGGCGGGACTTCGTCGCTGGTGTTCGAGAGGATCGCGTGCAGCAGTTCGCTTTGCTCTTCAAGTTCTGTCCGTCTCGCCTGCAGCTGCGTTATCTCGTCATCCATCTGGGCCATCAACTCATGGTGTGCCTGAGCTGCAGCGTGATTTTCGCCACGTTCGGAGTCATAAGGTTCCTGAGAGTTCCTGGCACGGGACCCTACGCCTGCAAGGCACAGCAGTCAACCGCATTACCTAGTGATCAATGGCGCTGTTGGCAACGTGCTGGAAAACTTACTCTGTTCATGTTGGTCGTTACCACCTGGCACGGCCTGTTCGCGCGAATTTGATTACTTCGCTTTAGGGGCTGCGGTGGCGGAGGTAGCCTGCTGGGACGAAACCCTCTGATAAACGCGCTTCAACGTTGCTCCAGTCTGGCTGATCAGTGCCATACCCAACATCAGGATCAAGCTAAGGATCAGTGCATATTCGCTGATTTCGCCGGTATCGTCGTGCCAAAGCGTACGTGCCATGAAATGTAAAGACTACCTTCTACATGCCACGCGCCGACTAGGGTCAACACCTGAAAGATTGCGTAGAGACGTGGAAAACCGGGAAGAAACCTCTGCCCACGCCGGTATCATCTATCACCCAGGTAAGGCCTAAGACAGGGTGGCGACACGGGTGACGACGCCACAATGGCACCGTGACGGCGTTCCTTGGCGACTTCACATCCCCTTTTTGGGCCCGCAGTGGCGAGGCCTTAAGGCGACTAGCAGCATTCCACAAGTGATCAAACAGGTGCCTATGTCCACGAACAGCGCACCGACCATCCTGTCCGTCAGTGGGAATGAAACGCTACTTCGTTCGCGGCAGATGGTGCTGGAATCGGTTGGTTGGCACGTTGTAACTACGACCCACGCGGTCGAAGCATTGCTCTACCTGACGGAACAGGGCTTCGATGCTGTAGTGCTCGGCCACTCGATTCCTCCTCCTGAGCGCATCTCCCTGGCGGGGAAGATGAAGAGAATCAGACCGAATGTGCCAATTGTGATGGTGTGCAGGCAAGGCGACAATGCATTTAGCAAGGAGTTCGCGGATGCCCGTGTTGGTTCGTTGGACGGTCCTGTTGTGCTGATTGACGCGATCCGCAGGGTTACTCGTCCGCAAAAGAGCCAGTCTGCATAGCCTCAGCCCTATGCAGCTTTGTCCTTGCCTTTGTCACGCTTTAGAAATTTATCCGCCCACCGCAAGTATCGCTGTATATCAAGCACGTTTGCCTTGGTGACGTTCTCCTCTACATCGGCAGGTTCTTCCGTGGGGGGAGTGGGGCGAGTCTCTGCGTTCGCGTTGCACTTGGATGGGAGTTGCTTGTGCAGATTATCCTTGCGCTCGTTCCTTATGCCGCCTGAGATTTCAGGGAGTGTTGTTCGTTTAGGTGCTGCTCAAATTCGCACTCCACTTCCTCCCCGGATTTGTTGGACGTGTCGAAAGTTGCGCCACAGTGGACGCACATCAGGATCAGTGGGTTATAGCTCTTGATCTTTACACGCGGTTCTTGCGCCCACATGGGGATTGCCGCCTTTCTCGCTCGGCCGGGTCACCCGCTACCACTTGGCTGCATTCGAGGAGTGTTGAAGTAGGGCGCTGTTATCGCTCCACGAAGCTCCGATTGATTGCAATGATGACAGCAGGCTCGGGAGGGTTGCACCCGATATCAGTTGCAATCGAGAGTGCTTACTTGACATCGTTCGTGCGTTCGCACCGAATCCGCGCTGGCGCTCATGCCCACAGTTATTTCACGCTGCCTCCGGGGAAATCAACTCACTGCTGACCGCACTAATTTTCTTTCGGGAGGCTTGTGCTTCCGGCGGAACAATGTTACAAGTCTAGCCCTTCCTCAACGCTCGGGTGCTTCTGATTACCAGGAGAAAGCCATGCGCAAGAAGCTGGCAGTATTTGCAGTCCTTCTCGCGTTAGTTTGCGGTGAAGCTGGTGCCCAGGTTGTGACTTCTAACTTGCAAGGGGTGGTGACCGATCCCAGCGGCGCGGTGGTACCGGATGTCACGATCACCGCTACATCTGTGGATACAGGCCTGCAGCGCACCGCCACTTCCAATACCGAGGGATTTTATCGCTTTAACCTCCTGCCCCGCGGGCAGTACGAGGTGAAGGCTTCCAAAGCAGGATTTTCAGCCTCCGCCTTGCAGTTGACTCTGACCGTTGGAGGTACGGCGACGGCGAACCTGGTGCTCAAAGTCGCGGGGGTGAGCCAGGAAGTGAATGTCTCTGGCGAGGCCACCCAGGTGGACACATCCACCTCGCAGATTCAGGAGGCGGTGCACCAGGTGCAGATTGCCAATCTGCCCATCAATGACCGTAATTTTCAGCAGCTCGCGAACCTGATTCCCGGAGCTGCGCCTTCCCCCTCTTACGATCCCACCAAGCGCCTCTACGGCGGCGTAGTGTCGGGCGGCGCCACGGCGCGCAGTTCCGGAATCAGCATTGATGGCGGCAACTTCAACGACAACATCGTGGGCGGCCCGGTGGGCCTGGTCCCCGAAGATGCCATCCAGGAATTTCAGGTGGCAACCAACCAGTTTTCCGCCGAGTACGGGCACTCCTCCGGCCCGTTTATCAACGTGGTGACAAAATCAGGGACCAACGCCGTGCACGGAAGCGGCTTCCTTCTGTTCCGCCACAAAGACCTGCAGGCCCGCGGCTTTTTCGAACAGACCAAACCGGATTTCGACCGCGAACAGTTTGGCGGCTCCTTGGGTGGTCCTATCGTGAAGGACAAGACCTTCGGATTTTTCGCCATCGAACGCAACCGCCAGCAGAAGTCGCAGACCATCAATACTGGCGGCGTCTTTCCTTTACTGGAAGGCGCGTTTCCCGCCCCGTTCCGCGACCTGCTGATGGTGGCCAAGCTGGATGAGCATTTCAGTCCCGCGCACACTGTTACCTTCCGCAGTACCTTCCAGCGCAACACTTCACGCGAAGGCCTGCGCATTGATCCCAACATTTCCGTTGGCGGTCCGCCCACGGAAAGCGCCTTCCAGGTGGCGACCAACGAAAATATCTCCTGGCAGGGCGCCGACACTTATGTCCTCTCGCCCCGCACCCTCAACCAGTTCACGGTGCAGTTCAATCGCTTCATCAACAACCTGGTGCCGACCACCAACGGCATCAACCTGCGCTTCCCTTCGGTGGTGCTGGGCCAGAATGCCTCCACGCCCCAGAACGTGCAGCAGGACCGCCTGCAATTTCGCGACGACCTCTCCACCATGGCCAACTGGCATGGCGTTCATAACCTGAAGTTCGGCACCGACCTCAACCCGCGCATCAAGTACAACGCCTTGTTCGACTTATTCAAAAACGGAGTCTTCGTCTTCGGCCAGGACGACCCTACCCTGCGATGCTTACCCAGCCTCGCCGATCCGGTGAGCTGCACTACCAGCATTGCGCCTCTGTTCGCGCTGAAGGGCCTGGGCTCAACCAAGGAAACGGGCACCATCGTCTGGCAAATGGCGTACTACATCCAGGATGACTGGAAAGCCACCCGCAACCTCACTCTTAACCTTGGCCTGCGCTACGAATACGAGAGCGGCTTCATTGATGCCGGATTCCATCACCCCCTGGAAGGCCTGGCGCCCTTCTTTAACAGCCGCACCCGGGAAACGCCCAAACTGAATTTTGGGCCCCGCGTGGGCTTTGCGTATGACGCGCTGGGCACGGGCAAGACCGTCATCCGCGGCGGCTTCGGCATCTATTACGATTCGACCCCGTGGGAGATTTCCTATATTGACCGTACCTTCGACGGCGTGAAGTACCAGTTTGGCGTCTTTGGGCCTGCCCAACCCACGCTGAGCGATCCCGCTTTCAGCGCGGCCCAGATTCCCGGCGGATTTGCCATCAACGGCAAGGTGCACCAGCCCTACACCGAGCAGTTCTCCATCGGAGTGGGGCAGCAGTTGCCCGCCGGCATCGTGCTCGACGCCAGCTACATCCACATCCTCGGCCTGCACGGCTGGATGACGCGCGAGCTCAACCCGCAAGGCGTCACCGACACTGGCGTAGTCCTGCCGCCGCCTTATCCCGGCCTGGGGCTCTTTTCCAGCTTTGAAACGCTTAATATCAGCCACTACAACGCCCTGCAGCTCAGTGCCCGCAAGAATCTGGACAAGCGGGTCCAGTTCCAGGTGTCTTACACCCTCTCCTCCGCCATGGGCCTGTCGGACGACATCTTTGAGCCGGGCGTGCCGCAGAACAGCAACAATATTTTTGCCGACAAGGGGCCGACGCTGCGCGATGCGCGCAATCGTTTCGTGCTCAGCGGCATCATCAACCTGCCCGGAGGATTTCAGACTTCCAACATCGTTGCTCTGCAGAGCGGCCGCCCCTTCAACATCACTACTGGCGTGGATAACAACGGGGATGGACACCTCAAGGACCGGCCAACGGGTGTGGGACGCAACGCTGGGCGGGCTGCGGCCACTTACGTTTGGGACACGCGCCTGTCACGGCCATTCAAGATCGGGGAGCACCTGACTATCAGCCCCACGGTGGACATGTTCAACGTCGTTAACCATCCCAACTTTGACGCGGAATCTTACGTGGGCACTCTGAACGCGGGTTGCGCGGTGGGGCCGCCGGCTTGCGGCACCATGCAGAATCCGGGGTCGGAATTCGGCAAGCCCACCGATATAATTTCCCCACCGCGGCAGTTACAGTTGGGAGTGCGGGCAACATTCTAGCGCCGCGAGAGCAGCCCCGGTTCGGGTCTTCTATTCTAGAACTTGAAACGTGGGAACTCCCGACCTCGGAGCTCGAATTTGGAAACCTTCAAATCTCAGCTTTGCCCGAACTACGCAGTGTATTCTTGGCGGACTTGGGCTATGATCTGCTGGTACTGAGCTTCCTTCTGCGGCTTACCTCCAGTTCTTGTCGCGCTGAAACAAGGGTAGTTGTGGTTGCCTACACGCGCTTACTGTTCTCTACAGACCGATTCATCCTCCGTGCTTCCGGGATTGCTGCCGTCTGTCCTGCCAAAAACAAGTGGTTTTGGCGCGCCCTAGAACGAGCAAAAGCAGTGATGCAAGCAAGCCATTTAAACACTCGATTGCGCGACGGTTTTTGGCGTGCTTTTTCGAGCTGCGCCCACATGGGCCACCAATAGATCAGACCTGACGGACACCGCTGATACGCTGGAGGTCAACTACGCTGCCAGGAACTGACCCAAGCCGTCATCGCCATTGAAGTCGCTCCTGCTCTTAGCTGCGGAGGTGTAGAATCGGGCCGCTTGGCTCAAAATTCTGTGCGCGGAGGCAAGAAAGATGAAACGGTGTTACGGGGTGCTGTTGGCTGTACTTACTCTAGCGAGTTCCGCTCCCTTACTTTCACAGCAACCGAAGATCAAAAAGGTACCAGCTCCGCATACGTCGCCCGCGTCGGGGAAGGAAATGTATGTGACGTACTGCGCATCCTGTCATGGCACGCATGCGAAAGGGGATGGACCCGCGGCAGGAGCACTGAAGACCCCGCCTGCCGACCTGACCACATTGGCCCAGAAGAACAACGGCAAGTTTCCAAGCCATCACGTCGCCGCGGTGCTGAGTGGCGAGGAAGAAGTGACGGCACATGGCTCCAAGGACATGCCAGTTTGGGGTCCGGTATTTCTCCGTGTCAGCCATGGCCACGCCAGCGAAGTGCAGCAGAGGATTAGCAATCTCAGCCGCTACATCGAATCGTTGCAGGGAAAGTAAAGACGATTTTTCGCTCCGGCGGGAGCACATCGTTGCGTATGGCCCAGCCGTTCCCCTTATCGGTTTCCTTCAACGATCTCCAGCGGGAGCAAGGCGCGGCAACACGCTTGGTGTGGCATTCCTGAAGCGTTGGTGCTGCACGATCCGCCCGTTTTCTTTACTTTGTGCACTTCGAGAACATTGCCGCTGTTCCGGCCGCCGCGATTGAGATCCTCCGCTGTGCTGGGTCCCGCTCGCGTTGTGCCCTCGCGCGGTACCCCGTTTTGGGTCGCTACTCGGCTGCTTCTGCTTGGGCTTCACGCTCCTCGACACTCCGCGCAGAGCCATACGTAAGCTGAGCTAGGCCCCCTTAAATAGCGCACGGAGTACACGCCGTTAAGCCTCGGCCTGCCGCAGTGGTCACCGATGTACTGTCCGGCGTAACCGTCCTGGTAAGGTGTGCCCCAGTTACTGGAAGGCCGGTGGGCAAACTCTCGGCGCGGCCCTCCTTCCCACATGCGCCTGATCTGGACGAGGGTTTGCTCCGGTGTGCTAGATTCAGATTGACAATCCACTTTGCACCTCGGGGCCGCCCGTTGTCCTATCAGCGGGTGGCCCCTAATTTTTTCTTACTGCTCGAGTTCCTCGACCCGTGCGTCAGTTGCGGTTACCTTCATGCTTGCCTCGGTTTTCTGGAAGTGTGCTCGTAGTGGCCATTTAGCAGCCACAACGCCCACTTGGCGTCGGGCGGAGGGTGAGTCTGCATCTGGACTCGGAGTTGGTCGCTGGCCGCGGCGAAGCTGATGCCGTTTGCGCGCGCTTTCATCTCGATACAGTTCGACACCTGGCAGAGCACGCTCGCGTTCATGGGTATTGAAAGCGCCTCGATCAGGTCTTCAGCCAGTTTGAGCGGCGACGGGTCTTCCGTCCTGCGCGGCTCCGAATCCCCTCTCTTCCCCTCCTCTCCTACCAACTCACGCCGGTTGGCCGTCAGTAGCTGAACAAAGCGGCGAATCATGGAAAAGCGTCCACGCCGTTTGCCTTCAACGGCATGCGCCACATTGTGGCCACTCTCTCGGAGTAGCCAGCAGCCAGCGCTGCCCCCCTTCTGCTCATGCCCTGGGCCAGGTTGAGGACGTAGCCGCACTGCCGTGGGCTGAGACCCAGAGGACGGTTCTTGTAGCGCTCTGGGGTCCTCATGCCTGCCCTCCTCCCGTTTCTGCGATCACCTCGGCCCCGAGGGTGAGCGCGAACAGCGCCTCGTCGGGGGTGAGCGCGTCAGCGAAGCGACTCCGCTCGTCCTCTTCCGTCGAGACTTTCAGCCATGACCATGGCCACCCAAGGACGCACTCGCGCCACCCGGCGCAGACTCTCGATCAGAATCTAGTTTTCGACAAACGACACGTTGGCGGTGGCGCGCATCACGGCGCAGCCCCGCGACATAAGCTTCTTCTTTGAATCGCAACCGAAGAGGCAGACTCCGGCAGCTGGATTTATCCCTGAAAAATCAGGGCACAACTTGGGCACAAAACCCGGGTAATTTGGCAGGATTTTCGATTGGTAAAAAGCAGGAAGCCCTATGGAATCAGTAGCGCTGGGTAGGTAACCTTTGGGCTCATAACCCAAAGGTCGGTGGTTCAAATCCACCCCCCGCAACCAAACCTCTCAACAGCTTAGCGTGATTGCGGTCCTCGGGGCGAGGGAGCAAAAGGGAGCATTAAGCAGTAGTGGTCGGGCTGAGAACTACCGTACGATTTTCGATCAGGTGTGGGATCGCCTCTGGCCACAACTTTCGAGAGCCCAGAGCCCAGCAGACGTTGTGAACGCCTTGCAGGAGGGTGCCAACCCCTACCATAGTCAGTTCATTCCTTTGGCAGAGCTCATGCTTGAGGTGCTGAAGGAAAAGAAATTCCCGAAGGGGCGAGAGGCACAGATCAACTTTGTTGCGGATTCACTTGCCGGCCTTGGCCGGGTAACCCCGAGGCTATCTCGCGATATCTGCGACCGGGAGCGGGCAATTGAGAAGAAGGCCCACAAGATCGTCCGCTATGAGTATTACATCGAATGCTCCTGCGACTACAGAGGGATGTCCCGCGATCACGCGTGTCCAAAGTGTGGAGCGAAAATCGTTTTTGAATGGGTACCAATCCTTTGAGCAGTGATCAGTGATCAGTGATTTAGCCTCGTGAGCGTGGCCAGTCGTAACGTACGTACGTAACGTTGAGACCTGGTGGACGGGGGCGACTGCTGTTTCGCCTAGGCATCGAATAAGACTTGCACGAGCGCTAACAAGGTTTGCGCTGCATTCCTGTGTCGAAATTGTGCAGAAGGGATTTGACATACCCCAGCGCAGCAATGGCAAAGGCAGTCTAGCTTCGATGATCTGCCATAAGGGTTGGGCCCGCACAGGAGTTCTTAAAACTAACGTTTCAGGCACAAAGCAGTCGTAACTAGTGACATGCTGATTTATCACCACTCATCTCGAAATCACAGTTTCCCGTGTTTGCCAACCATTCTGGAGTCAATAGCGATAAAGGCATTTTCTCGTAACTAATCACGAGTGATTCGGTTCCGACTGCCCTAATCTTGATGGTCGAGAGAGGGTCATCAGCGACATGCTGACATTCAGCGTCGCGGGTCTAAGGCCGCAGCAAGTCCGCATAGCGGGGGTCGGAACGCAGACTGTCAAACGCCGGGTCAGACTTCAGAGTCTCAATTACGCGCGAACAGGGGTTCTCCTCACAAGCCTTTCGCAACCAATGGAATGCCTGATCCTTGTTACCGACCGCTACGCAGAGAGCAGCCATTTCGTAAGCCGGCACATACTTTCGAGCTGACAATTCAGTCAACTGGGCGAGGATCTTGGCGGCTGCTTTGGTCTGGCCCGCGACCGCATAGCCATACCCAAGCGAAGCAAGGTAAAGCGGCTGACCTCGGGAGAGATCAACTGAAGTTTGAAATTCGTCGATCGCTTTCCCGGGCGTTTTCTTGGCCACGTAGGCACGGCCCAGCCATAAATGTGTCATAGGCAAATTGGAGCCGGCGTCAATAGTTTTCCGGAGTTGCGCAATGGCTTCGTCGTCTTCCCCCGCCCGGTGAAGGATTGCCCCATACCAGGTACTGATCGCTACTGACAGGGGATCGAGTTGCAGCGCCAGCTTCATTTCAGCAATAGCTTCCTTGTGGCGGCCGGACTGAGACAAAACTTCCTCTGCGTACCACTGATGAGCGGTCGCATAGTTGGGGCTTAACTCGATTGCCCTCCTAAACTCCTTCTCGGCCGCCACAAGATCCCCGTTGTAGTGGGCGAATACGACGGCCAAAGCCGTGTGGGGCTCAGCCAGCCCTTCATCAAGCTGAAGTGCCTTCAACGCCGCTGCCTCCGCCCGGGGAAAGGCCTGCCGGCCTGGGACAAAGCCGTAGCCTTCCAGTGTGATGTAGGACTGGGCCAGCCCAGCGTAAGGGAGGGCGTAATGCGGGTCCTTCGCGATAGCATCCTGGAAGTAGGCAATGCCTTTATTAAACCCCTCCTCCGTTCTCATATTCCAGTAGTAGCGGCCCTCGAGATAGGACTGGTAGGCATTGGGATCAACGGCGCCAGAAGACGACAGGCGCGTCTCCTCCGCCGGTGTCAGTTTGATGCTTATTCTGTTCGCAATGTCACGAGCTACTTCATCCTGGAGTGACAGCACATCCCGGAGGTCGCGCTCATAGGTTTCGGCCCACAAATGTGTATCGGATGGTGCGTGAATCAGTTGGGCAGTGATTCTCAGACGGTTGCCTGAGCGTTCGACTGAGCCTTCTATGATCCCGTCCACGTTCAATTCCCGGGCAATTTCCGGCAATGACTTGTTTGCTTCCTTATAGCGCATCGCCGAGGTTCGGGAAATGACTCTCACGGCTCCAATTTTGGAAAGATCAGCGGTCAACTCCTCCGTCATGCCATCGGCGAAGTATTCCTGAGACGGGTCGCCGGAGAAATTCTGAAGAGGCAACACTGCGAGGGAATGAATTTCGGGATTACTCCCGGTGCTTCTCCAGGGAAGCAAATCGCGCCAGTAGCGTACAGTCACAGGCGAGGAAGCAAGAACCACACCCACTACGGCGATAACCGCAAGCGCGAACGTTGAAGCAGAAATCCACCCCCAACGGAACCCGGGCGATTTGTTGAGCACTTGCCCGGGGATTGTGTTTGAATCGGAGAGCGCATCCAGCGCAAACCCCAGGTCGGATACAGATTGAAACCGCTGACCCGGGTCCTTCTCGAGGCAACGCTGCACGATCCTCAGCAGTGCAAGTGGGACGTTCGGCACGATCTGCGCAAGGCTTGGCGGCTCCTCCTTCAGGATCGCCACCATTGTCTCCGCCGAGGTTTCTTTCTTAAACGCCCTCTTGCCGGAAAGGATCTCGTAGAGAATCGTGCCAAAGGCAAAGATGTCAGCACGGTGGTCGGCGGGCTGGCCACGAACCTGCTCCGGCGACATGTACCCCACGGTTCCCATCACCACGCCGGCCTGAGTGATCTTGTCCAGAGTGGACACCCTGGTTTCGGAGCCCTGCAACGGCTGCTTCAGCTTCGCCAGGCCAAAGTCAAGAATCTTCACCCGTGCATCTTTGGTGAGGAAGATGTTCTCCGGTTTCAAGTCACGGTGCACGATGCCTTTCTCGTGCGCCGCCACCAGACCCCGCGCGACCTGCGAGGCCAGATCAACGCAGATGCGCACGGGCATGGCACCGCGCTCACAACGCTTCCGCAGGGTTTCCCCCTCCAACAGTTCCGAAACCAGATAGAGAGACCCTTGATACTCTCCCAGTTGGTACACGGCCAGAATGTTGGGATGGTTGAGAGCCGCCGCGGCTTGTGCCTCTTGCTCGAACCGCCGCAGGCGATCAGGATCGGAACCAAGGACGGCAGGCAAAACCTTGACGGCTACGTCTCGGTGCAGACGAACATCGCGCGCGCGGTATACCTCCCCCATACCGCCCGCCCCTAACAGGGTTTTCACCTGGTAATCTCCTATCCGTGTGCCCTCGGCTAGGGACAAGTGAAGCAATGGGGAGGTACTCAGGAAATTGGAAGCCATCTCCTTACCGCCCGCGAGTAACTCTTCGACTTCTTTGCGAAGAGACTGGTCGCTGGCGCAAGCTCGCTCCAAAAATGCAGAACGCTCGGCAACTGTGAGTTCCAGGGCAGAGTCGAGCACATTCTTGATTTGCCGCCAGCGTTCTGGGGTCATGTAGCAACCGTTCCGCGCAAAGCATTGTGCAACCATAGCCTGGCGGTCGCCCACTCCCGCTTCACCGTGGCAGGGGAGATGCCGAGGGCCCGCGCGGTGTCCTCGATCGAGAGCCCTCCGAAAAAGCGCAACTCTACGATTTCAGTCTGCCGGGCATCCAGGGCAGCCAGGCGCGTCAGTGCGTCGTTCAGAGCCAGCAAATCCACGCCGGTGTCTTGTGATGATGCGATCGCATCGTCAAGAAACAGGGTGATCGCGCCGCCACCCCGCTTGGCGGCCCGGCTCATTCGGGCATGGTCAACCAGGATGCCCCGCATCATCCGTGCCGCTACGGCGAAGAAATGAATCCGGTCCTGATAGTGAACCGAGGCACGGCCTGCCAGCCTAAGGTAGGCCTCATGAACCAGATCTGCGCTCTGCAGGGTGTGAGCGCAGGATTGGTCCGCCAGGCAGCGCCGCGCCAGCCGGCGAAGCTCTTCGTAAACCAGCGGGACTAACTTCTCGCGCGCCGAGGCCTCTCCCTGGCTCCATAGCGAAAGCAACTGGGTGACTTTACTGGAGGCATGAGAGCCCAAGCGATACTCCCTGCTTGCAGGCCGGAACAAGGGGCAGATTATTATCCGGCTTTGCCCGAAAATCAACAGATTATAAAGACCCTTACCCCATGGATTCCTGTCCTGAAACTGCACTGGTGGGTCCTACCGGCCCCTGCGGAAGGGCAGGCTCGGTGCCGTGGAATTTTATCTCTGGTCGTGAGCCAGGTTGCACGAATTTTTCGGTTAACTGAGTAGGACGGCACCTGACGCCCGCACGCAGGTCGCGAGCGCCTGATGGAAATATGAAGGCGCCTTTGAGGAGGAGTTTATGCTCACACGCCGGAGGCTGTTGTTTACGTTTGTTCTGTTCACGTGCCTGGGGTTTGGCGCGCAATCAGCCGTGGTAGCGGCGACGAACGCCAACGGGACAGTCACAACAGTGGTCTCCTTCGACCTCAACCAGAACCAGTTTCCGGAGGGCCTTGCCATTGATAAGCAAGGAAATATCTACGTGGGAATGTACCCCACGGGGCAGATCTGGAAGATCACACCAGACGGGGAGCAATCTATTCTTGCCATATTGGACGTTTCCGGCTCAGTCGGCGGGGGCCTCGTGGGATTAGCCGTGGACGACGAGGGTGATCTGTACGCCTGCGACGCCTCGGGCCGGTCCCCCACGCATGGCATCTGGCAGGTGGACCGCAACGGCGCAACCCGCTTAATCGCCGCTTTGGATCCGGCCGGATTCCCAAACGCCATCGCGGTGGACAGGAATGGAGATCTGTTCGTAACCGACTCCTATCTCGGCCAGATCTGGAAAATATCCAGAACCGGCGAGGCCAAGGTGTGGCTCAAGGACCCTCTGTTGCTGCCAGTCTTTGCCTACGGTGCGAATGGCATTGAATTCGACCGCGGCAATCTGTTCGCGGCCAACACCGACCAGGGCACGATCCTGCGCATTGAACCAGGGGATGAGGAGCATCCGCCGCATGCCGAGGTGTTTGTAGAGTCGCCGCTCCTGGTGGGTGCCGACGGGATTGCTTTCGATGTGCGCCACAACCTGTACGTCGCTATCGATTACCAGAACACGCTTGTGCGCATCAGCCCTGATGGCGAAATCAGAACACTGGCGACGGCCAGCAATGCGCTGGACTTTCCCGCCAGCACCAGTTTTGATCAGGCAAAAGGCGAGCGAACCTTCTTGTTCTGGACCAACTTTGGCGTCAACCTGAACCCCAGTCTTCAGAAAATGGACATGGGCATCCCGGGCGTAAAACTTCCCTAGGCAGTCATTGAAATCCTTCCCCTAGCGGTTTGCGGGAGTTGCGGCTTCCACGACTGGATTCGTCTGTGAAGTCGGCTTGGGGACGTGATTGAGAGCTGTCCGTCCATGAATGCAGGAAAAACGCTATTCAAATCCCATAGCTAACCGCGTCCGCCGCGACGCTAGCGGCTTCTCCTTGCCTCGTTATCGAAAACGCCTCGGGTCCTTGGCTTCCTCGGGACTTCTGTGCCGAGGCGTTTCCGATCAAGGCTAGCGACAACTCGGAAAGTGGTGACAAGGGGATGGCCGGTTCGAAAACATATTTTTGGGCAGGTTTCGCCTCATAGGATATATGCCACAGCTCAACAACTTGCGACGACGCCCATAGCAAGCCTTTTGGGCAGGCGCATAGGCCTCTATCGTCAACCGAGCACGGCATAAGTTCTTTTGAACTCCAACTGCGCATCCGCAGCCGCGAAGCGGCGACCGAATCAGGTTTGACTGGCCGGGTACTCGAAAAAGTTGCGATTCTCATTTCGGGATGCATAGGGCGGTGCAGTGGTCGACGACATCCTTCACCCGGCCGTAATAGGTCTGAATACCCGCCATGGTCACGCCAGTATGTCGGCCATGCGCCACAGTATGGCGCAGGTTTATGACGCTATTGACTGCATCTTTGTACTCGTCAACGAGGTAGGCCTGAAGATCGCGCTGCCAGTCTGCGTCGAAGCTTCCGATTGAGCCGCTCAAAGATCACGTAGATACTGCTTTGATCGTCGGTTGGAACATCTTGCCGGACCACCGTGGCATGAATAATACTGTCGTCAAGGCGGCGGCGGTCTTCTACGTCTAGATCCCGGTATCGCTTTCCGATGAATTTCTCTTGGACATTCTCGAGGCGGTACTCTACACCGTTTATGACGCCGTCGTAGAACGCCCTGAGGGTAAACAGGCGTTGATGACCGTCTAATACCAAGAGACGGCCAGTCGCTTCTTTGACAAGAAAAATGCCCGGCACTGGGAGACCGAGGAGCAGCGATTCAATGAACCTGTCGGCTTTGGGACGCGGCAAGACGTACTCGCGCTGAAAACCAACTATTTGGGAGCCTTGTTCAGGTTCCCATGAAAGTCGGAACGAGGATATCGGCAGCCTCGATCCGCTTAACCACAGAGTCCACAGGATAGTCGGCACCATACGCAGTTATGGTGTACGTATAAGGAATGACCTCTAAAGCCTCGTCTAAATCCTCAATCATCTCCTCAGAACTTTGCTCGTTAGGCAAGGCTGGGCCGCCCAGCGTTGATGACATTGTTGTTTTTTTGGATGAGGGCATTGTTTTCACCACTGCTCCTGTGGTCGACCGCGATTATGTTTATATATTAAGGATTTTCTGCAGTCTGCGCTGAAACGGAAATGGCGATCTTCACAGACCGCTCCGAGAGCAGCATAAAGTTCTCGGGCCAGAGCGCGTTTGCCGGTCTCGTATTTAGGCCAAAGCCTGGGGCAATGTGTCGAAAAACCTTTCGAGCCCCCGTTCTCAAGCTGTTGGCACGGTTGATGGGGTAGCCCTCCTTGATGCTGTGCCTCAATCACAAGTTTTCCAACCTCTGTTCCATTGCTACGAATTCTGACCCTTCAGACTCTCGCGACAAAAATGGGGGGTATAATTCCGCGCAGATTTATGTCCCTTTCTGCTGGCACTAGGCTCGGGCCATATGAGGTTCAGGCGCCCGCCGGCGCGGGTGGAATGGGAGAGGTGTACAAAGCGCTTGACACCCGGCTCGACCGCCCCGTAGCCCTCAAGGTGTTAGCAAGCGAAATGGCCGCTAACCCGGAGTCGCGCCAACGCCTTGAGCGTGAGGCTCGCAGCATTTCCAAGCTTTCGCATCCGCATATCTGCACGCTGTACGACGTCGGCCAGCAGGACGAGGTCGTTTACCTAGTGATGGAGTACCTGGAAGGGGAGACACTGGAGCGGCGCTTGCAGCGAGGCCCGTTGCCGATCGCCCCGGCGCTGCGGCATGCTGTCGAAATCGCCGACGCCCTGGAAAAGGCCCACCACCTCGGCATCACCCACCGCGATCTCAAGCCCAGCAACATCATGCTTACTAAATCTGGCGTGAAGTTGCTTGATTTTGGTCTAGCCAAATTCAAGTCTGAGGCGGCTCCGATTGCGATTGCTCTGACGGAAATGACGACTGAGACTCGGAAGCTGACCGCGGAGGGCATGCTGGTGGGCACTCTTCAATATATGGCACCGGAGCAACTGGAAGCCAAAGAAGCCGATGCCCGAGCCGACATTTTTGCCTTCGGGGCGGTTCTCTACGAGATGGTTACGGGGCGTCCCGCCTTCACCGGCAAGAGCAAGGCTAGCCTGATTGCTGCCATTCTCTCCTCGGAACCGCCAGCTATTTCATCCCTCCAACCTGTGAGTCCCCCGGCCCTGGACCGAATCGTGCAGATGTGCCTGGGTAAAAACCCAGAAGATCGTTGGCAGACGGCGCACGACGTGAAGGCGCAGCTGCAGTGGCTCCTTGACGCAGGTTCGCAAGCCAGCACGCCACCTCCGGTGTTGAGACGGCGAGAAACAATGGGAACGTTCGCTTGGAAGGTAGCTGCAGTGCTGGCTTTTTTCTTGGTCCTTACAACCGTCGCTTACATCCGCGTGTCCGGCAACAAGGCCAATCCCCTTGTTACCTTTATCCCTCCCCCAGAGAAAACCACATTTGAGTTCATGGGCGATAATGCCGGCCCCCCGGTCATCTCGCCGGATGGACGGTTTCTGTCCTTCGTTGGTACTAAAGAAGGCAAAAGCCAGCTCTGGCTACGTGCTCTGGATTCTGAGAATGCGCAACCTCTGGCTGAGACCGAGGGTGCGATGTTTCCCTTCTGGTCCCCCGACAGCCACTCCATCGGTTTCTTTGCCGGCGGCAAATTGAAGCGAATTGATATCAGCGGTGGCTCTCTCTATTCGCTCTGCGACGCACCCTTTGGCCGCGGAGGGACCTGGAACAATGATGGAGTGATCGTTTTTTCTCCCGACTTGCGGACGGGGCTCTCCCGGGTCTCCGTCTCAGGCGGCAACCCGGTTGCAATCACGAAAGTGGACACATCCAAGCACACCACTCATCGCTGGCCCTACTTCCTGTCGGATGACAAGCACTTCCTATATCTCGCGGCCAACCATGCTTCTCCTAAGAGTGATAGCACCGCAATCTATTTAGGCTCTCTAGACGGGAAAGAGGGCCGGCTGCTGCTGCCATCAATTGATAACGCAGCCTATGCGTCAGGATATTTGTTCTTCGTGCGTGAGGATACACTGATGGCGCAGCGCTTCAGCCCCAGCAGGGAAAAGCTCCTGGGCGAAGCTGTCCCGGTTGCCAGAAATGTGCTGAACGACATTAGCACGTGGGCGGCGGTATTTAGCGTTTCCGAAGGACTGCTCGCTTATCAAGCAACGGCAGCCATCGGAACAAAGCTGACTTGGCTGGATCGCTCCGGGAAACAGCTTGGAACGCTCGGTGATCGGGAACGATACTCTGAGATCCGGATCTCACCGCACGCCGACCGGGTGGCGGTGACGCTAGGCTTCCCGGAAGACATTTGGATTTATGACGTGCCCCGTGGCATCAAGACGCGCTTCACCTTCAATCCCGCGCGAGAAGGGGTACCGGTCTGGTCACCGGATGGCTCGCAGATTGTGTTCACCTCCGAAAAGGCGGGGCACCCCGACCTTTATCTCAAGGCAGGGAATGGGACCGGTACGGAAGAGCCCTTGCTGCAATCTGACCAGAGTAAGCTGGCACAAGATTGGTCTCCAGATGGCCGGTTTATCATTTACACGCAACAAGTCCTAGGTCACCACCCCGACTTGTGGGTATTGCCTCTTTTTGGTGAGCGCAAACCATTCCCGGTGCTGCAGTCGGCTTTTGCCGAATTTGCGGGCACCTTCTCTCCGGACGGTCGATGGGTGGCCTACGACTCAGAGGAATCAGGAACCGACGAGGTTTATGTCGTCCCATTCAAAGTTGGCGCGAAGGCAGACACAAGTGCCTCTACAGCGGGAAAGTGGCAAGTTTCCACTGCTGGAGGACAGGAGCCAATCTGGCGTCAGGACGGGAAAGAGCTACTGTACCTGGACCCGCAAGGGCGCCTCATGTCAGTGCAAGTCGCGATAAAAGGTGCGGAGTTCCGGGTGGGAAAGGTGACCCCCTTATTCAAGCTTCCGCCCAACACCGGGTTTGATGCCACTGCAGACGGACAACGATTCTTGGTCAAAGAACTAGGCGAGGAGTACTCGGCTCCCATTACATTGCTCGTGAACTGGAAAGCAAAACTGCGCCAATAGCACCAAACTCCTGAGCAAAACTCGACGACTACTTCGCACTCATTGTTGGCGAAAGGATAAAATCATTCGCCAGAGGCGATGTTCATGCTAATGACGAAGCTCCTATGCGCTGTACTGCTCACACTGCCAACAGCAGGAGATTGGGCGCGCGGAAGCGGTAGTCCTGGTAGCTGCCCAGAGTCATCGCATTGTTAATATCGGACCCACCCAGCGTCTGCTGGAAATAGAAGGGAACTACGCTGGTTCCCGAGGTGAAGGATTCCGCGAGTAAAAACCGCACCCCCACCGAGCCGTTCAGATTGCGCGTACGGGGAATTTCGGGGCATTTTTCTGTTCCCGGCGCGCAGGAGTCGGGACCGAGTCCTTGCGCACTCCTCGTCGCCGTCTGTTGGTAACTGTATATGTAGAACGTGTGATTCAGATCCACCGTCCAGCGGAGGAAAGAGTAATGGGAGTCGGCAGGAGCAACGAATTGCTGGAACTTGCCTGCGTAATTCAACTCGAAGTGGTCGCCGATCACGGGGTTGATGCGAACGCCCTCACCTGCCTGGAAGAAACCAGGTTGGGTGGCCAGGCCGGGCGCACTGGGGCTGGACCTGAGCGCCGGCGGTATCAGGATTGCTCAGCCCGGCGCTGATGCCGTCAATCCTTGAATCTACTGCCTGCAGCGAGCCCAACATGTGGTCAAATGAGCGGTTTTCGAGCATGAGAACGACTATGCGCTTAAGCTGATCCAGTCCAGTCGCCATAGGGTTTTTACTCGCTCCACGAGATCAATTCTCTTTCGTGCCTGACGTTCCGAACCATCCAGAAAACCGGAAGCGCTTGCGCCGGCCGCGCCCCGGGCTTCTAAACGGCTACCGCTGCTGCTTTGGTTAACGCAGTCTGGATCTGCGCCACACAGCTGGCATCCACGATGGTGGTTGACGAGATACCGTTTTCA